>Ga0209382_10000851_pt1 | contig 49618 bp, 52 predicted proteins | sample SoiMetdeltSBSDD5_FD_187599 | JGI IMG/M metagenome (GOLD analysis project Ga0209382, IMG submission 187599) | Bulk soil microbial communities from a Populus tree surrounding site in Tennessee, USA - Soil MetaG P. deltoides SBSDD5 (SPAdes) (version 2) | ecosystem: Environmental > Terrestrial >...
GTCCAGCTCGGCGTCCGGCATGTCGTCCAGCGTAGCGGACCGGCCCAGCGCGCGGGACTGCTCCGTCAACCAGACGCGCGTATTGATCTGATAGAGGGACGGATAGAGAGGTTTGCGCATGTCAGCATCTCCAGTCACACGTGCCTATGCAGGCGCGCGAGGCGGTTCGAGAGTGCGCGCGTGAGCGAGTACGGCGCCACGATCAGCACGGGCCCACCACCAGCGCCGCGCCGGGATGCGAGACTCCGAGGATGATCCACTGGAAGACAGCGTCCAAGAGGATACCCATCAGCAGGAGATTCACCACCGTCCCGAAGCCGCTCCTCACGAGCTCAGCCCGAAGGCTCCGATGAAAGAGCACACCGTAGAGATACGGTGGCCGTCCCGCCCGCGCGTCGGCCCGCCCACTCCGGATGCCGAGGAGGGTTGCGATCACGGGCTGCAACACGAAGCGGAATCGACCCGGGCCGGTGAGCCGTCTAGGAATGTCCTCGAAGAACGCACGCGAGAACAGGTAAATTCCCCCGCGGTCGAAGGCGTCACGTAGCGACCCGGGCAGCGATAGCACGAGCACGAGCAGCGTCAGGCCTGCGAGCATGGCGGTGGCGCGCTGCCCTGTCATGGTCCCGAGCGTGGCCGGATCGCGCATGTCAGCGTTTGCGGTCGGGAGCCGCTTCTCTACTCTGGCCACGCGGCTCCACTTCCCTGATCACAGCGGCCTTGCCGAGCTCGAGGAATTGCTCGGGCGTGCTCGTGGCGAACACGTGCATGAGCCGGGCGATGACCCCCGTCCATCCGGTCTGGTGGCTCGCTCCGAGACCGGCCCCGTTGTCCCCGTGGAAGTACTCGTAGAAGAGGAGGTAGTCGTGCCAGTGCGGATCCTCCTGAAACTTGCGCGTCCCCCCGTACACCGGCCGCCGACCATGGCTGTCGCGCAGGAAGATGCCGGCCAGCCGGCGCGTGATCTCCTCGGCGACCTGGTACAGATTCATGTACCGGCCGGAGCCCGTCGGACATTCGATGGTGAAATCCTTGCCGTAGTAGGTGTGATACTGCAGCAGCGCGCGGATGATCAGCGCGTTGACGGGCATCCAGATTGGCCCGCGCCAATTGGAGTTGCCGCCGAACATGCCGCTGTCGGACTCCGCCGGCAGATACGAGACCCGGTTCTCCTGATCCCCGACGCGGAACACGTACGGATGCTCGACGTGGTAGCGCGAGAGAGCTCGGATGCCGTAGGGGCTCAGGAACTCGTTCTCGTCGAGCATCTTCGCCAGCACGCGGCGGAGCTTGCTCTCGTTCAAGACGGCGGCCAGCTGCCGGCCCGCATGCCCACGCTTGGCTGGATCGTGGATGAAAGCCGTTAGTTCCGGGCGCGCCGCCAGAAAATCACCGAAGCGGTGGCGCAACTCCGGATGCTTTGCCATGAGCTCCCCTTGGAAGACGGTCACCGCGCACAGGGGGAGCAGGCCCACCATGGAGCGCACCTTCAGACGCTGGGCCCGGCCGTCCGGCAGCCGGAGCACGTCGTAGAAGAACCCGTCCTCTTCGTCCCACATCCCGACGTTCTCGCCGGCGTGGACCATCGACGAGGCGATCCACAGGAAATGCTCGACAAACTTGATGCACATGTCCTTATAGGCTGGTCGTTCGAGCGCCAGCTCCACGGCGATCTCGAGCATGTTCTGGCAGAAGAGCGCCATCCACGCCGTGCCGTCGGCCTGCTCGAGATACCCGCCTGTCGGCAGCGGCGCGCTGCGGTCGAACACTCCGATATTGTCCAGCCCCAGGAAGCCGCCCTCGAAGACGTTGTTGCCGGAACGGTCCTTGCGGTTCACCCACCAGGTGAAGTTCAGCACCAGCTTGTGGAAGGCGCGCTCGAGCCATTCGAGGTCGCCCTGGCCGCGCCGGGCCTTCTCGAGGCGATACGTGAAGAGGGTGGACCAGGCGTGCACCGGCGGGTTGACGTCGCCGAAGTTCCACTCGTACGCGGGCAGTTGCCCGCTCGGGTGCAGGTACTTCTCCCCGAGCATCAGGTCCAGCTGGGTCTTGCCGAAGTCCTCGTCCACCAAGGTCAGCGCGACGACGTGGAAGGCCAGATCCCAGGCCGCGTACCAGGGGTATTCCCACTTGTCCGGCATCGACAGGATGTCGGCGTTGTACATGTGGTACCAACGGTCATTGCGCGGGGCGGCCCGCCGCTTCGCCTTGAACGGATCGGCGCCGTGCTGCGTGAGCCACCGGTCGACGTCGTAGTAGTAGAACTGCTTGGACCAGAGCATCCCGGCCAGCGCCTGGCGCATCACTCTGGCCGCGTCGGCGCTCAACGAGGACGGGATGACCGTGGCATAGAACTCGTCGGCTTCCTGACGGCGGGCGCGCATCACGGTGTCGAAGTCACTCCCGAACGGGCCGGTCTTCGTCGGAGCCGACGCGGCCGGCGCCGCGCCGCAGAGGCGCAGCCGAAGGGTCCGTGATTCCCCGGCCCCCACGGTGAGGGGATAGTGCGCCGACGCCTTCGTCCCGAGCTTCTCGGGATTCACCGCCTCCTGCCGGCCGTGGACGACGTAGTTGTCGATCCCGTCCTTGACGTAGGGCGTCCGGTTGGGTGCGTTGAAGAGACGCTCGTTGTTGGTCTCGTTCTCGGTGAACAGCAGCGCCGCGGCGCCCTCAGCATAGAAGAGCTGCTCGCCGAGCTCCGGATGCGAGGCCGCGATCACGCCGCCGGCCTCGCCGGCAGCCTGCCTGAGCACCGGCCGGGGCGCGTCGCCACCCCAAGACCACACATTGCGGAACCAGACCGTCGGCAGCACGTGCAGCGTCGCCGGCTCCGGACCGCGGTTCTCGACGGTGATCTGGATGAGGATATCCTCGGGCGACGCCTTCGCGTACTCCACGAACACGTCGAAGTAGCGGTCCTGATCGAACACGCCCGTGTCCAGCAACTCGTACTCGAACTCCTGGCGGCTCCGGCCGCGGTTGGTCTCGATGAGATTGTCGTACGGATAGGCCGCCTGGGGGTACTTGTAGAGGTACTTCATGTACGAGTGAGTCGGCGTCGAGTCGAGGTAGAAGTAGTACTCCTTCACGTCCTCGCCGTGGTTCGCCTCGCTGTTCGTCAGGCCGAACAACCGCTCCTTGAGGATGGGGTCCTTGCCGTTCCACAGCGCCAGCGCAAAGCAGAGCAGCTGGTGGTCGTCGGAGATTCCCCCGAGCCCGTCTTCGCCCCAGCGATAGGCCCGCGAACGGGCCTGGTCGTGGGTGAAGTAGTCCCACGCGTTGCCGGAGTCGCTATAGTCCTCGCGCACCGTCCCCCACTGCCGCTCCGAGAGATATGGCCCCCACTTCTTCCACGGCGCGGTCTTGCTGCGGGTCTCCTCCAGTCGAGCATGCTCGGCGTCCATCTGTGGCCTCCTATGCGCGTCCACGGCGTTGTCCTTAGTTGTCTCAGGCGGGGTGACAACTATCTATGAGACCTCCTACCTAGTCCGGCCCGGCGCGAGTGACCCGGTCTGAATGGGGCTCGTGAGCAGCTTCGCCCGGCCTGGCAAGACCCGAACCCCGCCACTTCAACTCCAGATGCGTCTAGATCAAATCGACCTCGAAGGTGCGCGCCTCTCCGTTTCCCAAAAACGGGAAGCACCGGACGTGAAACTGAACGGGCTTCTCGCTGAGCGTCGAGGCGATGACACTGTCGACGCGACCGACACTGTGCATGACGCCGCGCTCGGGGATGCCATGCTAGCCCCAGGCTTCGGTCGCCCAGCGGACCTACCGGCCGCGCCGACCCTCAAACATCCCGAGCAGGAGGAGGAGGCCGAGGGCGGCCGCCCTGTCGCGGTCCTCGAGGACGGTCCGTTGGACTTCAGGGCGCGAGCGTGCAGCAAGCGGCTTGGCGCCCGCTGCGGACGCCGGACTGGCGTTCGCCGGGCTGATAGTGCCCATAGGAGCCACGCCGGAGGATACGAGCAGTACACCCACGATGGCAGGATCACAGCGACACCAGAGAACCTCATTTGCTAGCCTCCAGGTAGAGCGGCCCTGCACTCAGCGCTGCTGATGCTACGTCTTCGGTGCTCGCCTCTCCGTATCCTCTAAACTGGAAGCACCTGACGTGAAACTGAGCGGCCTTCTTGCGGCTCTGCGTCGAGACGATGCCGTCCATGATCAACTGCTGCTTCGTGATGGGCGTGTCGCAAGCGTCGCAAATCTCGCCGTCGGGATCACCCCAGAATCGTGCTATGCCCCGTAGGATGCCCAAGGCAGGTTCCTAAGATCTGGTCAAAATTGACCATACGTGTGAGTGGTCATGGCTTCTATGACCACGCGACGAGAAAGGCTGGCGAGCGGACGTGCAACACGACGGGGATGGGTATTTCCCGCCCTGAGCTGAGTGGGAGTTTTGTCCGTACGACGGCGTACTCGCCTTCAACCACCTCGCCCTGCACGGTCATCTTCCCGACGCCCAGCTGATCCACCTTGGAGATGTACGAGTGCTGGACCACTCTGGTGAAGAGATGAACAAACTCCTCGCGTTCGGCGAGCGTCCGCTGCGCCCAGAACTGCCCGAGGGATCGCTTCGCCATCTCACCGAAGTCGAAAATCTCGTTGGCGACGGTGACGATGGCGGTCCTGCGTTGTTTGAGCTGGGCATCGCCCTCCAGCTGCGGGTCGCCAAGGATTTGGAATGCGCGGTCAATCCCGGCGCGCAGTTGATCGCTGGGCGAGCCTGCCCAAGCGCCGTGAACAGGAGCGAGCGAGAAAAGGAAAATCAGGATCCAGAAAATGCGGGCATGGTATTCGGTCATCGGAGTCTCCTCCCGCGCAGTCCTGACCATGGCTGGCGCGGTTGACTCGAAGTTGCTGGACCAATAGTTCCCGGCGTCACGAAGGGCGCATCCTCCCGTCGCGATCTGAAAGATGGCCGGGTGAAGGTCGAGGTCGAGCCGGCCGAATGACGTACCAGGACAGCTCGAAGCCGAACCGCGCACGTTCGAGGAGTTTATGCGCCAGGCCCCCGAGCGCGGGCTGCCCATCGAGGTGCCCGACGACGTGCGGCGACTGGAAGCAGAGGCCGAGGAGGAGAAGAAGAGGAAGAAGGAGAAGAAGCCCCGCCGCGCGCCATCCTGAACGGCGCCGCTCTTTGCGCCCACCTTGCGCCCGACAGCTCGCGAAACCGCGCCATCGGCGCAGTCGATGCGAAGGATGCGGTATTCGGAACACCGCAGAAACGCGGGACAGCGCGGAACTACTGGTGAGCCGTCGGGGATACTGAATCAGGCGTTGCCCGGCACCTTCTTTCTGCCGTTCTGCGCGCTGAGCCACCAGCCCAGAACGAAGATGATCACGGCCGGCACCACCGGCAGCCATTGCACGACCGGGGACGAGTGGTCGATCCAGCCGAAGCCCTTGTCCTTCAAGATCATCGCGCCCGCAAAGTAGCCGAGGATGCCGCCGCCGAGCCAGATGATCCACACGAATCGAGTCATCAGGCTGGCAAGGATCCCGCTGCCCCAGACGACGATCGGTATCGACAGCGCGATGCCGAAGACCACGAGCGTCATGTCGCCGTCAGAGGCGGCGGCGACCGCGAGCACGTTGTCGAGGCTCATGATGGCGTCGGCGACGATGATGATCCAGACGGCTTCCCGCAACGACCCACCCTGGCGGACGTGGCCTTCCGAGCTCTCCTCGTGACGGACCAGCTTGAACGCGATCCAGAAGAGCAGCAGACCGCCGACGAGCTGGAGGAACGGAATACGCAGCAAGAGCGTCGCGACCGCGATGAACGCGAGCCGGAGCCCGACGGCGCCGCCGGTGCCCCAGATGCGGCCCAGGAACTGCTGGCGCTTGGGCAGATTGCGGACCGCGAGCGCGATGACCAGCGCATTGTCGCCGGCCAGGGTGAGATCGATGAAGATGATGCCGAGGACGCGCAGCCAGAACTCGGGGTCGATGAGAAACATCGTACGTTACTCCACCAACGCCTTCAGCAGCGCGACCAGGATGCGGCCGACCACGATCAGCGCGACCGCGATCGCCAGGCCTTCGACCCGACTGATAGTCATCTCGTATCTCCATGCGTACGTAGAGATAGTGCGGGCGTGATTCAGGAGACGGACGGGATGACGGAGCTAGTGGTCTTCGGCGGAAGCGGCGCGACTTGCCGACGGTCGATGAGCGAGCCGGACTTGCCGCACCCAGCCGTCACCGGCTTCGGCGCGGATCGCCGCGACCGCCGGCGCCCACCAGCGCGCCGGACGGTCGGGCGTGAGGCGTTCGCGCGGCGTCGACCGCGACGACGCGGCCGTGCGCTTGGCGTGAGACTCGCGGCCGGCCTGGAGCGACTCCTCGATCTCGGAGTCCTCGATCTCGAACTCGAATGCGCCGGGGAACGGCGTCGTGAGATCGAACGCCAGCCAGGCGGTCAGCAGCAGCAGGATGCGGCGAAATCTCAAGGCTTCTTGCAGATCACGTTCAGGAGCGCCTGGCGCTTCTCGTCCCGAACGACCTTGAGCGCGCGGGCCAGCGCGTCGGGCAGCGCGGCCGGATCCTCGACCTTCTCGGCGTGGCCGCCGGAGGCGCGACAGATCAGCTCGTAGTCCGGCGCGGGCTCGAGATCGGATAGCGGCATCCGGCTGGTCTTCGCGGCCAGGCCGTCCGGCGCGTGGCTCCGCACGGCGCGCTTGACCGCGTTCCACGCGCGGTTGTTGAAGATCACGAACAGCACGGGCAGGTTGTAAGCGCGCGAGACGAAGTGCGCCGCGGTCGGCGCGCTGAAGATGTATGCGCCGTCGCCGACGCAGCAGATGACGGTCTTGTCGGGGGCGGCCAGCTTGGCGCCCAGCGCCGCGCCCATGCCCCAGCCGAGGCCGCCGGCCGGCGAGGAGCCGAAGTAGCTTCGCGGCGTGCGGAAGCAGCCCTGAGTCGGATCGAAATCGTACTCGTCGACCATGATCGTGTTCTCGTCCACGAGGTCGCCGACGCACTTCGACACCCACACCATCTCGAGCGGATTTTCGCTCTGCGCCTTGCGCGCGGTCGCCACCCACGCCTCGCGCAGACGACGGTGCTCGGCGTGCCAACGCTGCGTGCGCTCGGCGACCGCGCTCTTGTCGGCGCGCTGGCGGACGGCGTCGGCCAGCGCGGCCAGGTTCAGCCTCACGGTGCCGGACAGCGCGGAGTCGGCCGGGAATCCGCGGATCGGGTAGCGCGCGTAGAGCGGATCGACCGCGATCTGGACGATCTTCGTCTCTGGCCGCGGCGCCTTGAGCGCGGGGAGCCACAGCACGTCGGACTCGACCGCGACGACGCAATCGGCGTCGTCGAGATAGGGCGCCGCGTCGAAGCCCGCGTGCAGGGGATGATCCTGAGGGAAGTTCATGTACGTGTGGAACTGATCGAACACCGGCGCGCCCAGCGCCTCGGCCAGCTTCACCAGCGCGGGCACGGCCTGAGGGTCGCGTCCCGCCGCCTTGGTGAGGATGATCGGGTTGCGCGCCGCGGTCAGCAGCTTGGCCGCTTCGGCGACGGCCTCGGGCGCGGCAACGACGGCGCCGGGCTTGGGTGCGCGGCTGGTCTCCGTGTACTCGAAGACCTCGTGCTTCTCGGCCAGGACCTCGCGCGGCAACGTGAGGTAGACCGGGCCCTGAGGCTCGGCCTGAGAGACCGCGAGCGCGCGATCGACGACGGTCTCGAGCTGGCTGAAGTTGCGCAGCTCGTAGTCCCACTTCACGAACTCGCGGATCATCCCGGCCTGGTCGAACGACTCCTGGGCCCAGTGGATCGGCCGGTTGCGGCTGCCGTGCATGCCCGACTCGGTGATCGGATTGCGCCCCGCGCTGAACAGGATCGGCACGTTCGAGCGCGCGGCATTGATGATGCCGCCGACCGCGTTGCCGGCGCCGACGATGACGTGGACCATGACGACCTGAGGCCGGCCGGTGACCAGCGCATAGCCGTGCGCCATGCCGACCGCCGGTACCTCGTGCGGGATCGTCATCGGCCGCGGCGCCGGCAAGCCCTGCGCGAGGCGGCGCGCGTAGGCGTCGATCAGCGGCGCGAAGTCCGTTCCGGAGTTCGCGAAGAAGTACTCGACGCCGCGGGCGGCCAGGAGCTCGAGATACGCATCGGCCGTGCTTTCGACGCTCGCTCGCTTGGTGGTCATCGTGGTCTCCTGTGCCTAGAGCTTCAGCCGGAGCAGCCGGCGCGCGTTGCCCTCGTAGATCTGCTGCTTCTCTTCTTCGCTGGCCCGCATCCGCGTCATCGCCTCGATCGTATCGCGGATGAATCCCGGCCCCTTCTCGGGGTCGAACGGCATGTCGGTTCCGAACAGCACGTGATCGGCGCCGAAGAACGCCAGGCCGGATTCCATTGCGTGCCAGGCGCCGAACAGCGCGGTGTCACCGTAGAACATCTTGAAGTAGTCGATCGGCCGCTTCGAGAGCCGCGCGAGCGCGGCGCCGTCCTCGGTATCGTCGCTGCGGCTTCCGAGCTGGTCGAGCCCGCCGCCGACCCGCCCGGCGCAGAACGGGATCATCGCGCCGAGGTGATGGGTGATGATCTTCAGGCGGGGATGGCGGTCGAAGATTCCGGAGAACACCAGCCGCCCCATCGCCACCGACGTCTCGTAGGGCCAGCCGAACGCCCACCACATGTCGAACTTCGAGCGCTTCTCGCCCGCGTAGTCCGCGAACGTCGCGGGCCGCGCCGGATGCATCCAGATCGGCAGATCGCGCTGCGCCATCCGGTCGAAGATCGGCTGGTATTCGGGCAGATCGAGCGGGCGCCCGGCGACGTTCGTGTAGATCTGAACCCCGGTCGCGCCGAGATCGTCGATCGCGCGGTCGATCTCGCGCACGGCGGCGTCGGGATTGTTCATCGGTAGCGAGGCGACGAAGCCCGGAAACCGGTCGGGGTGCCGGGTGACGATCTCGGCCATGCCGTCGTTGGCCAGGCGAGCGAGCTCGGGACTGAGATCGGGTCCGGCGGCGACCTCGATCGGCGGATTGGCCAAGGTGAGCACCTGCAGGTAGCCCTCGTAGCGATCCATGATCCGAAGACGCAATTCGACGTCGACCAGGACCGGGATTCCGGACATCCGCTTCTGGAGCGCCATGCCGGGCGGCGCCACCTGCAGCATCCGGTCGAAGTACCGGCGCGGCATCACGTGGGGGAAGATGTCGATCTTCATGGCCTGTGCCGGATGTAGAGTATGGGCCATGACAACGGGGCGCGTCCAGGGAGGCTTCAATCAGTACGGGTTCACCGTCGGCATCCTCATGCTCGACACGCGCTTCCCGCGGATCCCGGGCGACATGGGCAACGCGGCGACCTTCCCGTTTCCGGTGCGGTATCAGCGTGTGCCGGGCGCGAGCCCGGACCTGGTCGTGCGCCGGGGCGCCGCCGGCCTCTTGCCCGCGTTCGTCGAGGGCGCGCGACAGCTCGAGCACGAAGGTGTCGGCGCCATCACGACCAATTGCGGATTTCTCGTGAAGTATCAGCGCGAGATCGCGGGCTCGGTGAAGGTCCCGGTGTTCACCTCGAGTCTCCTGCTGGTCCCGCTCGTCCATCGGCTGCTCCCGCGCGGAACGCGCGTCGGCATCATGACCGTCAACGCGGGCTCGCTGACGCAGGAGCATCTGGATGGCGCAGGCATCGGCGCCGACATTCCGCTGGCCGTCGTTGGGATGGAGACCGAGAAGGAGTTCACGCGCGTGATGCTCGGCAACGAGATGGTGCTCGACGTCGACGTGGCGCGTGAGGAGCATGTGCGCGTCGCACGGCGGCTCGTGAACGACCATCCCGACATCGGGGCGATCGTGCTGGAGTGCACGAACATGCCGCCGTACGCGGCCGACATCCAGCGCGAGACCGGCCTGGCCGTGTTCGACATCGTGTCGCTCGTGACGATGGTCCACAACGGCCTCGCCGCCGGACTGTCGCCTCGTCCGGCGTGAGCATCGATCAACAGATCACCTTTCTCGACACGCGCGACCTGACGCGCACCGACGATTTCTACGGACGGATCCTCGGCCTGCGCCTGGCCCGCGATCAGGGCACGTGCCGGATCTATCACGTGAGCGGCAACGCATATCTGGGCTTCTGCCAGCGGGCCGATGCACAGGCCGAGCCCCGGGGCATCACCGTGACGCTCGTCACCGACCGGGTCGACGAGATGTGCGCGCACCTCGAGCGCGAGCGTGTGGAGTTCGTCAAGAAGCCCGCCGACAATCCGCCCTATCGCATCTACAACGCGTTCGTGCGCGATCCCAACGGCTACCTGCTCGAGATCCAGCGGTTCTGGGAGCCGCTGGTATGAGCCTCCTCGAGACGAGCCGTCTCACCAAAAGCTTCGGCGGGGTGATTGCCGTCGATCGGCTTCAGCTCGCGGTGATGCCGGGAGAGATCCGCGGTCTCATCGGGCCGAACGGCTCCGGAAAGACCACGACGGTGAATCTGCTCTCGGGCCTCTACCGCGCCGACGAAGGCGAGATCCGGCTGCGCGGCGAGCGCATCGATCGGCTGCGGCCCCACGAGATCACCGCGCGAGGCGTGGCGAGGACGTTCCAGACGCCCAAGCTCTTCGGCAGCATGACCGTGCTGGAGAACGTCCTGCTCCCGGCGCTGGCCGACACGGGAGGCCGGTCACGCACCGAGATCCAGCAGCGCGCGCGCCAGCTCCTCGATTTCGTCATGCTCGACTCTCACCGCAACGCCTCGGCCAAGGAGCTCTCCGGCGGGCAGGGCATGCTGCTGCAGATCGCGCGCGGGCTCATGGTGCATCCGATCCATCTCTTCCTGATGGACGAGCCCTTCGCCGGCGTCCATCCGACGATCAAGGACACGATCATGGAAACGATCCTCCGGATGAACCAGACGGAGGGCGTGACCTTCCTGATCGTGTCGCACGAGATGACGACCCTGCGCCGGCTGTGCCGGCGCGTGTCGGTGATGCACGAGGGCAAGCTGATCTCCGAGGGCTCGTTCGAGGAAGTCGCCAACCACGCGACGGTGCTGGAAGCCTACCTGGGACGCTGATGGCGCTGCTCGAGCTCGACGCGGTCGTGGCCGGGTACGTCGAAGGCATCGACATCCTCAACGGTCTCACGCTCGGCGTCGAGCGCGGAACCGTCACCGGCATCATCGGGCCGAACGGCGCCGGCAAATCCACCTTGCTCAAGACGATTTTCGGGTTTCTCCACCCGCGCGCAGGCCGGATCGTCTTCGACGGACACGACGTCGGCCACCTGCCGCCTCACGCGCTGAAGCGGCACGGGATCGGCTACGTGCCGCAGGGCGCGAACGTCTTCCCGCAGCTCACCGTGCAGGAGAATCTCCAGATCGGCACGTGGGTGTTCCGCCGCGACAAGGCACGCGTGGCCGGGATGCTCGAGCGCGCCTACGCGGCGTTTCCGCGGTTGAAGGAAAAGCGGCGCCTGCGCGCCACGGTGCTCTCGGGCGGCGAGGCGAAGATGCTCTCGGTGGCCAAGGAGCTCGTGACCGAGCCGAGCCTCTTGCTGGTCGACGAGCCCTCGGCCGGGCTGGCGCCGCGGATCGCCGAGCAAGTCTACGAGCGACTGCGCGAGGTGCAGGCCGCCGGCGTCACGATCTTGCTGGTCGATCAGAACATCACGAAGGCCGTGGAGGTCTCCGACTACCTCTACATGCTCGAGATGGGGCGAGTGCGCCGTGAAGGCCCGCGCCAGGCCTTCGCAGACCAGCTGCGCGACCTCATCCGCGACGCGCTGCTCGGAGCCTGATCCTGCCGCGCCTGGCTCGACGCCTCTGCTGGTGTGCGCTCGCGTTCGCGGCGCTCGCGTGGGTGCCGTGGAGCGCGTCCGAGTACCACACCCACGTGCTCGTGACGAGCTTCTACTACGTCATCCTTGCGATCGGCTGGAACCTGCTCGCGGGGTACACGGGACAGTTCTCGCTCGCGCATCACACGTTCGCCGGGGTCGGCGCCTATACCTCCGCGCTGCTGGTGCAGTACGCGGGCGTGCCGATTCTCGTCGGCATCGCGGCCGGCGTCGTCGTGGCCGCCGCGCTCGGCTATGCTCTGGGCACCCTGTGCCTGCGCATGCGCGCGATCTACCTGGCGCTCGCGACGTGGGCGTTCGCCGAGTCGATGCGGCTCCTGATCACGGTCGAGTACGGCATTACCCGGGGCGATCTCGGTTTGACGACGCCGTTTCTCTTCGCGACCCCGCGCCCCACGCCTTACTACTTCCTGTTCTTGGCGCTCGCGATTCTGGCGGCGCTCGCGGCGCGCGAGCTGATCGACTCGCGCATCGGCTCGTACATGCGCGCGATCCGCGACGACGAGGAAGCGGCGGCGGTCATGGGCGTCGACACGTTCAAGTGGAAGCGCTTCGTGTTCGCCGTCTCGGCCGTCTTCGCGGCGGTGGCCGGCGGATTCCAGGGGCACTACGTCGGCCTCTTGTCCCCGACGCCGATGAAGTTCAACGAGATGGCGATGATCGTGGTCATGGTCATCGTCGGCGGCCTGCGCACGTTTCCCGGCCCGATTCTCGGCGCGGTCTTCATCGAGGTGCTCTCGGAAGCGCTGCGCGCGTGGGGCGAGGTGCGCATGGTGCTGTTCGCGCTCCTCGTGATCCTGATCGCCCGCGGCTACCCTGAGGGCCTGGTGGGCATCGCGCGCGCGATCCGCCGCCGTCTGGTGGCCCGCGTGCCCGCGCCCCAGAGCGGCTAGTCCACCTCGTTGGCCCAGATCGTCTCGAGGGTCTGGCGCCGGCGCAGCAGCTCGAGCGTCCCATCCGGTCTCAGCATCACTTCGGGCGCCTGAGGGTACGAGTTGTAATTGATCGTCGACATCGCCGCGCAGTAGGCGCCGGCCCCGCCAACCACCACGAGATCGCCGATCCGCGGGCGGAGGACCCGTCGCGGTGCCAGGGCTTCGGGATCGCCCGGCGCCGGCGTCAAGATGTCTCCCGACTCGCAGCACGGCCCCACGAAGACGACGCTGGCTTCCTCGCGGCCTTCGGCCAGAACGTCGATCGGGTGCTGGGCGCCGTAGAGCGACGGGCGCGTGACCTCGGTCATTCCCGTGTCGAGCTTGGCGAACAGATAGCCGCTGCGTCCGGTGTCGACCACATCGACGCAGGTCGCGACGACGAACCCGCCGTTGGCGATCAGATATGTCCCGGGCTCGATCTCGAGGTGAAGCGCCCGGCCGTCGCGTTTGCGGAAGCCGATCAGCTCCTCCGTGACGTGGGCCCCCACGTCGGCGAGATCCGTGGACGGCTCACCCGGCATGCGGCCCACCTTGAAGCCGCCGCCGAGGTTCACCGACTTCACGTCGCGAAGCTTCGCGGCGAGATCGAGGGTCAGCCGTGTCGCACGCTTCCAGACCTCCGGGTCGGTGCCCGAGCCGATGTGCGTGTGAAGCCTCGCGATCTTGATCTCGTAGCGCTTCGCGAGCGCCTCGACGTCCCCGAGGTATTCGTGCCAGATGCCGAAGCTCGACCCGGGGCCGCCGGTGTTGGTGCGATTCGTCGAGCCGCTGCCGAGACCGGGGTTCATGCGAACGGACACCTCGCGTCCGGGCGCGACGCGGCCGAACTCCTCGAGCTGGTGGAGCGAGCACGCGTTGACGAGCACGCCGCGCGCGACGTGGTCACGCAGCCGCCTCGACGGCATCTGCGAGGTGAGCTGAATCGTCTCGGGTGGAAACCCGGCGCGCAGCGCTCGCTCGGTCTCGTGGTCGCTCGAGGCGTCGATGTGGAGCCCGAGCGCGCGGAAGAGCGACAGGATGCCCCGGCTAGGGTTGGCCTTCATCGCATAGCGGAGCGTGAATCCGAACGGAGCGGGGAAGGCGAGGGCCCGGCGCGCGGTCGCCTCGATGATCGACTGATCGTAGACGTAACAGGGGGTGCCGAAGCGTGCGTGCACCTCGGTAGCCAGCTCGACGGACGGCATGTTGGGGCTCATTCAGTCCTCGACGAGTGATAGGGCCTGCTTCGGGCACCGGCTGACGGCTTCGTTCACGCGCGCTCGGAGAGCTTCGGGGGGCCGGTCGGTCTTGAGGTAGAGTCGATCGTCGTCGCGCACCTCGAACACTTCCGGGACCAGACGCATGCACACCGCGTTGCTCTCGCAGAGGGTGTAGTCGACGATCACGCGCATCTTGACCAGAGTGTAGCCAATGCTGTACTCGAAGGGGAGGCTACCTATGGGCGACGTGCCGACTCCGACCACCACGCTGGCGCTGGACGAGATCAACCCCGGGAGCTTCGACTTCTGGCTCCGGGATGACGTCGACGGCGCGCTGGCCCGGCTGCGCCGCGAGCGGCCGATCGCCTGGCACCAGCACCCCGATTCCGGCCGCGGCTTCTGGTCGCTGACCCGCTTCGACGACATCGTCGCCGCCTCGCGCGACTGGGAGACATTCAGCTCGGCCTACGGCATCCAGGTGCTGACCGACCCGGAGGACACGGACCGCCTGGGGATCCGGTCGATGATCTCGACCGACCCGCCCAAGCACACCAAGCTCCGCTCGATCGTGAACCGCGGCTTCACCCCGCGCATGGTCGCCCGGGCCGAGGACTCCGTGCGCCGCCGCGCTCGCGAGATCGTCGACGCCATCGCCCCCAAGGGCAAGATCGAGTTCGTCTCGGAGGTCTCGGCGGCGCTGCCCGTCGCGATCATCTGCGACATGGTCGGCGTGCCCGAGGCCGACCGCCCGCGGCTGCTGGACCTCACGAACCGTCTCCTGGCCGGCGGCGACCCCGAGTACGGCGGCACAAGAGAGTCGCTGATGCAGGCCGGCCACGCGCTGCGCGAGTATGGCCTCTGGCTCGGCAAGAGCCGGCTCGAGCACCCGCAGGAGGATATCGCCACGACGCTCGTGCACGCCGAGCTCGACGGCGAAGCGCTGCCGCCGGAAGACCTCGGCCCGTTCATCCTGCTGCTCATCGCGGCCGGCAACGAGACCACGCGCAACGCGATCAGCCACGGGCTGTGGGCGCTGACGCAGTTTCCCGACGAAAAGCGCCGGTGGCTCGCAGACCTCGACGGCCACGCGCTCAGCGCGGCCGAGGAGATCGTGCGCTGGGCCACGCCCGTTCTGCACATGCGGCGCACGCTCACGCGCGACGTCACCTTCGGCGGCATGGAGATGCTCAAGGGCCAGAAGGTGGCCATGTGGTACATGTCGGCCAACCGCGACGAGGCTCACTTCAAGGACCCGTACCGCTTCGACGTCACGCGCGATCCGAACCACCAGGGCGGCTTCGGAACCGGCGGCGCGCACTTCTGCCTGGGCGCGCACCTCGCCCGCCGCGAAGTCGTCGTCATGATGACCGAGCTGCTCCGGCGGCTCCCGGACATCGAGGCGACGGGCAAGCCCGAGAAGCTGCGCTCGAACTTCGTGCACGGGATCAAGCGGATGCCGGCGGCGTTCAAACCGGCGTAGACTCTCTAGACGCTGCGCTCACGCTCGCCGAAGAGCCCGGTAGGCCGAAACACCAGCAGCACGATCAGCAGGAGAAAGCCATAGAGGTCCTTGTACGCGGCGGAGATGAAGACTGACCCGAGCGCCTCGATCACGCCCAGCAGAACGCCGCCGACCACGCTGCCCAGGATCGAGCCGAGCCCGCCGATGACGATGATCTCGAAGCCCTTGAAGGTCGAGATCGCGCCGTTCTCGGGGTAGACGAGAAAGTCGGGCGCGAGCAGCGCGCCGGCCGCGGCCGCCAACGCGACGCCGACGCCGAAGGCCAGCATGTCCAGGCGCAGGACGTCGATCCCTGCGGTCTGGATGCCCACGCGATTCTGGGCGGCGCCGCGCAGCGCGCGGCCGATCCACGTCTTCTTGATGACTAGATAGAAGAGCCCGAGCAGCACGAGCGTGCCGATCAGCGCCACGAAGCGGTTGCCCGAGATCGGCAAGGTGCCGAGCGTGACCGGCCTTGCGTAGTCTGGCGGCGCGTACTGGTTGGGCCCGCCGAGGACGATCGCGAGGTTCCTGAATAGGACCATCAGCGCGATCGTCATGACCGTCGCGTACTCGTCGCGCCGCTCGACGCCGCCCACGAACATCGGGCGCAGCAGGAATCGCTGGATGATCAGGCCGAGGACGAACACGGCGCCCATCGCCAGCGGCACCGCCAGATACCAGTGACGGGGACCGACCAGGTTGACGATCACCGCGTACTGGACGTAGCTGCCGATCATGTAGAACTCGCCCATGCTCCAGTTGATCATCTTCATGATGCTGTAGATGAAGGTGATCCCGAGGGCCATCAGGCTGTAGATCACGCCGATGACGAGCCCGGAGAGCACGTACTGCGAGAGCAGCAGCGCGTCCAACGGCGGCGCTCAGCGCCTCACGGCTTGGGCGCGGCGACCCAGTCTCCAGTCTTGAGCTCGGCCGGGTAGATGATCTTCGCATCGGCGAACGGCATCTCCGGCTTGGCGTACTGAATCACCAGCATTGGCGGCGACCACTGCTGCCAGTACGGACCTTCGCCGTGCGTGAAGCTGATCGTGCCGTTCCAGCCCTCGAACTTGCCGGCCAGGAGCGCCTTGAGGAGCGCGTCGGTGTTGTCGCTCTTGGCGGCGTTGAGCGCGTCGGCGAGCAGAACGACCTGCGCATAGCCGTTCAGCGCGCCGTAGATCGGATCCTCCTTGAACTCGGCCATGTACTTCTTGCGGAAGGCCTCGCCCCGCCCGGTGAGCCGCATCGTGGGATGGTAGTAGACGATGAACGAGGCGTAGTTGCCCTTCTCGCCGAGGTTCTTCCAGTACTCCGGTCGCGACGGCGCGTCGTAGGAGATGAGCGTGGGCACCGCCGGGGTCAGCCCGACGTCCCACGCCTGCTTGGCGATCAGGTAGGTCGGCGTGCCGATCCCGCCGTTGAACAGCGCGTCGGGCTTCCAGTTCTTGATCTCGAGCAGCTGCGGCGTGAGGTCGACCACCGCGCGGTCGAAGATGACCGTCTTGAGCTCGGCGCCCGGGTACATCGACGCGAAGGCCTTCTTGGTCTCGTCGACCAGCCCCACGCCGTAGTCGGTGTTCTCGGTGATCAGCGCGACCCGCTTGAAGCCGCGCTCCTTGGCCCACCGCGTCCACATCACGCAGCGATCGGGATCGATCACGTGCGTGCGGAACGTGAAGTTCAGGTGCTTCTCGGTGATCTGCCGCGCCGAGGCCTGCGTGGAGAAGACGGGCACCTTGAACTGCTCGGCGAGCACCTGCACAGCCGTCATCACCGAGCTGTGGAACTGGCCGACGACGGCAACCGCCTGATCCTGGGTGGCGAGCTTCCTGAAGCCGGCCGCGCCTTTCTCGGGGGTGCCCGAATCGTCCTCGATGACCAGCTCGATCTTGCGCCCGCCCAGCACGCCGCCGCGCGCGTTGACTTCCTCGGCGCCCATCTTGGCGCCGCGCACGATGAACTGTCCGGCGGCCGCGTCTCCCGGCGGCGAGAGCGGCGTGAGCACGCCGATCTTCACGGGCTTCTGGGCGAGGGCGGGCACGGCAAGGCTGACGATCAGGAGCGCGGTCAGCAGGGCCACTCGAATCCGCTCGATCATGGCGATCCTCCACTGTATGGGGCGGGAAGCGGCCCTCATGCTATGCGGGTGGGCGTGTAGCGTCAATACGATCGAAGCAGCCGGCCACCGACGGCGAAAGCTGATCCTTGCGGATCCGCTCGGTCGGCGTCAGCGGAAACTCGTCGACCAGCTCGAAGTAGCGCGGAATCTGAAAGTAGGCCAGGTGGCCCTCGCACCAGCGAACGAGATCCAGCGGGTCGAGCCGCTTGCCCGCGACCGGCTTCACGAACACCTTGATGTCCTCGTCGCCGACGTCCGAGGGTACGCCGATCGCGGCGCACGCCTCGACGTCGGCGTGCATCGCGAGCACCTGCTCGATCTCCCACGCCGAGACGTTCTCGCCACGGCGCCGCAAACGATCGCGCCGGCGGCCGGCGAAATAGAAGAATCCGTCGGCGTCGCGGGTGCCGAAATCGCCGGTGTGGAGCCAGCCGTCGCGCAGGGCGTCCGCCGTGCGCTCCGGGTCTTTCAGATACCCCTTCATGAAGAGCCCCGGCGCGCGCTCGCGGACGAGAATCTCGCCCGCTTCGATCTTCACCTCGAAATGGGGCACCGGCCGGCCGATCGAGGCCCGGCGCCGCTCGAGGTTGATCGTGGTGAAGCTCGCGGCTTCGGTCATCCCGTAGCACTCGTGGATGCGCACGCCGAAACGGTCCTCGAACGGCTCCCAGAGGTGCGCGGGCGCGCCGCCGCCCCAGGCGACCCGCACGGTGTGTTCGCGATCGTCGGGCCGCGCGGGTTGCTTGAGGAGGATCCCGAGCACCCCGCCGAGGTAGTGCATCTGAGTGGCGCGATACCGGCGCGCCTGGTCCCAGAACGCTGAGGCGCTGAATCGCTCGAGCAGGGCCATCGGCACCCCGTGCTGAAGACACGTGACGATCACCTGGCTGCCGCCGATGTGGTAGAGCGGCTCCCAGGTGAGCATCACGTCGCCGGGGCGGACGTCGGCGAGCTGTCCCGCGACGTGGCCCGCCATCAAGTACGGCTTCTCCCCGAGCATCACGCCCTTCGGCGGCCCGGTCGTGCCGGAGGTGTAGGTGACCGAGAGGACTCGATCGGGATCCGTTGCGCTCGATGCTGATGTCGGCGTGCCGGCTGCCACGAGGTCGTCGAGGGTAGTGGAGCGAGCCGGGCCCGAGGGCACGGCTGTGCCCCGCCAGACCAGGAGCTCGACCGACGTCTTGGCCAGCACCTGTTGCAGCTCAGGAGCGAACCGCTCGTCGGCCACGACGGCGCGCGCCTCGGAGTGCGCCAGGACGTACTCGAGGCCGAGCCCTCGGAGATGGATGTTGACGGGAATCTGCGTCACGCCGAGCTCGGCGAGTGCCAGGAACACCATGGGGTGATCGGGATGATTCGCGAGCATGACCGCGACGCGGTCGCCGGGCCGCGCGCCGAGGGCGGCGAAGCCGCTGGCCAGGCGGCGCACGCGCTGAGCGAGGTCGCCGAACGAGACGGTGGAGCCGGCGAAGAAGCAGAACGGCTTTGCCGCGTCGTCGCGCGCGCGGCGTTCGAGGAGCTCGGAGAGCGATTCCATCCGGGGTACGGTAGCAGAGGCTTGCCGTTTGGTGTTTGAGGTGGCCTTGACGTATCGAATTTTGCACCTTGACAGCCTTACGCAGGATGTTTGCGAAAAGTCGCTCGTCATCGCGAAATATCGCCCCAATGCAACGCGGCGCCATGCAGTGCGGCGCGGTGGGCACCTTCTCGCAAAATCGCACCACGCACCGCGATCGCCACTGCACGTGTCCGCAAGGCGCCTCTGAAGCCGAGGTGTACGGTCGCTTCACGGAAAGGGGAGCGACTATGGACGATTGCACGGCCGATCGTGTCGACTACGCGGCGCTCGATCGTCTCGGCGACGAGATCGCGGAGCTCTCAGCGCATCTCGAAGCGGCGACCGCGCGTTTGCTCGAGCTCATCCGCGAGTTCGACGAACGCGGCGGCTGGGACAACGGGTTCACCTCGTGCGCCGCATGGCTGAGCTGGCGCGTGGGGCTCGATCTCGGCGCAGCCCGGGAGCGCGTGCGCGTCGCGCGAGCCCTGCCAACCCTGCCGCGCCTGTCCCAGGCGCTGGCGCGCGGCGAGCTATCGTACGCCAAGGTGCGCGCGCTGACGCGCGTCGCCACGCCGGAGACCGAGGAGCGGTTGCTCGCGATCGGCCGCGCCGGCACCGCGTGGCACGTCGAGCGAATCGTGCGGGGCTGGCGTCGTGTCGATCGGAATGTGGAGCTGCGCGAGACCGTTCTGCGCCACAGCCGCAGGACGCTGCGGGTGTATCAAGACGAAGACGGCATGGTGGTCGTGCGCGGGCGGCTCACGCCGGAGGCGGGCGCAGTCCTGATGCAGGCGCTGGCCGCGGCCCAAGAGACGCTATACCAACGGCGGCACCGGACGTTCGTGAGCGACGTTTCCGCGGAAACGCGGTGGGAGCAGCAACCGCCGTCCTTCGAGCAACAGCAAGCGGAGGCGCTGACCCTGCTGGCCGAAACGGCGCTGCATCACGGAATCGATCCGGGCACCGCCGGGGAGCGCGACCAGGTCGTGGTCCATGTCGATGCTCCGGTGCTGGCGGATGCCGATGCGCCCGGCCAATCAGTCGTCGAAGGCGGCTCGCACGTGTCCGCGGAAACGTCACAACGGCTGGCGTGTGACGCGAGCCGGGTCGTGATGCAGCACGCCCGAGATGGTCGCGTGGTGGAGGTCGCGGCGCGAAGCCGCACGATTCCGCCGTCTCTACATCGAGCGCTTCGGTACCGCGACCGCGGCTGTCGGTTCCCGGGCTGCGTGGTGCGGTTCGGCGAAGGCCATCATAATCGTCATTGGGCCAAAGGCGGGGCCACGAAACTGTCGAATCTCACACTGCTCTGCCGCCGGCATCACCGCGCCGTGCACGAGGAAGGCTACGAGCTCGAGCGCTTGCCGGACGGCGAGCTGCAGTTCCGACGTCCGAACGGCTGGATCCTGCCGGATGTGCCGCCAACGCCGATAGTTCCGGACCGGCCCGTGGAGCTATTGCGAGCGATGAACGAAGCGGCGGGGCTCGAGCTGGACCCGCACACGTCCACACCGTTGTGGAAGGGCGAGCGCCTCGACGTCGCCTACGCGATCGACGTGTTGCATCCTCTGGCAACTCGCTGCGACGTCGACTGAACGCGACGCGCGCCAAGGCACGCGTGCTAGAGTCGCGCTCACGCAACTCACGGAGGTCCCGCATGTACGCGAATATCGTCTGGGAGCGAACCGACAACGTCGTCGTCATCACGCTCAACCGCCCGCGCGTGCTGAACGCGCTCAACCGTGCGCTCAAGCGTGAGCTGTCCGACGCGCTGACGAAGATCAAGACCGACGAGACGATTCGCGCGGTCGTCATCACCGGGACCGGCGAGCAGGCGTTCAGCGCGGGGCAAGACCTGACCGAGGCGAAGGACATGAGCGGGCCCGAGGCCGAAGAGTGGGTGCGTGAGTTCGAGACGCTCTACGATCAGGTCAGGATGCTCGACGTTCCCGTGATCGCGGCCGTCAACGGCTGGGCGATGGGCGCCGGCTGCCAGCTGGTGCTGCTGGCCGACATTCGAATCTCGTCGGAGAACGCGCGCTACGGGATGCCTGAGATCCGCGATGGGATCCCGGCCGTCTTCGGCCTCGAGCTCCTCTGGAACACGATCGGGATGAGCCGCGGGCTCTACCTCGTCCTCAGCGGGGATTCGCTCGACGCCAGGCAGGCGCAGGATTCCGGGCTGACGATCAAGGTGGTCCCGCGCCGGGATCTGATGACCGAGGCGATGACGCTGGCGACGACGATGGCGCAGTTCGCGCCGATCGCGATGAAGCAGAATAAACAGTATGCGCGGCGGCGGACGGAATCAGACTTCCGGGCGTGCGCCCGGTTCTGTGAGAGCGCGCATCACGCGTCGTTTGCGGCCGGGGACGCCAAGCGCGGGATGGAGGCGTTCCTGACGAAGAAGCGGTGAGCTTCGACTAGCGCGACCACTCCTTCAGACGCGTCTCGTCGATCTCGACGCCGAGCCCGGGGCCGTCGAGCCCCAGGATCGCGCCGTCGGAGTACTGCACGGGGTCGCGCGTCACGTCGCCCTTCAGCAGCAAGGGACCGAACAGCTCGCAGCCCCACGTGACCGGCGCCGCCGCGAGCGATACTTGGAGATAGGCGGCGGTACCGAGGGACGTCTCGATCATGCAGCCGACGTAGCAGCCGAGCCCCGCTGCCTCGGCGATGCGGGCGATCGCCATCGTGTTCAGGATGCCGGCCGACTTCGTCAGCTTGAGCGCCAGAATGGCGACGCCCCCGCGCCGGGCGATCGCGAGCGCGTCGTGAGTGGAGCAGCACGACTCGTCGGCCATCACCGGCACGGTGACGGCGCGCGCGATCTCGGCCATACCCTCGCCGTCCCAGCGCGGAACCGGCTGCTCCACGAAGTCGAGTCGATAGGGCTCCAGCGCACGAATGGCCTGGAGCGCCGTCGCGCGATCCCACCCCTGATTGGCGTCGACGCGTAGCGAGACCGTGGGACCGACCGCCTCGCGCAGCCGGCGAACGCGCTCGACGTCGTGGGCAACCGGATGCGCGGCCGTCTTGATCTTGAAGATCCGATGGCCCTTCGCCACCTTCTCGCGGGCTTCGGCCACCTCGGCGTCGGAGCTCTCGACCGCGAGCGACCAGGAGAGGGGCACGCTCTCGCGCACGCGTCCACCGAGCAGCCGATGCACCGGCACGCCGAGCGCGCGGCCGTTCAGGTCCCAGAGCGCCATCTCGACGGCCGCGCGGGCGAACGGGTTGCCCTGGACACGCTTGGCCATTTCGCGGCTCAGCGCCTCGATCAAGGTCGCGTCGCGCCCGACGAGCCAGGGCGCGATGTAGCGCTCGATCGTCACGGCGACCGATTCCGACGACTCCTCACTCCACGTCGGCCCGCCCAGGCACGCGGCCTCGCCCCAGCCGACGAGCCCGTCGGTCGTCTCGAGGCGGACGAACGCGAAGTTGACGGCCTCGAGCGTCGTGAAGGACATCTTGTGCGGGCGCTTCACCGGAATGTCGGCGAGGATCACGCGGACGTCGGCGATCTTCATCGGGCTACTCGGCGTCGACCTTGAGACCGCCGCCGGCCTGTGGACGGCCGAATCGGGCGGGATCGAAGAGCGAGAGATCCATCGACGGCTTGCCGTCGAGCAGCCACTCCGCGACGTAGCGGCCGGTCGCGGGCGAGTGCTGGAAGCCGTGGCCGCCGAAGCCGACGGCGACGAAGAAGCCCTCGACACCCGGCGCCCAGCCGATGATCGCGTGATCGTCCGGAGTGAGCGGCCTGAGCCCGGCCCAGCCGCCGGCGATGCGGGCGTCGCCGATGATCGGCAAGCGCTGGATCGCCTTCTGCACGGCTTCCTCGACCTTGCCGGGATCCATCGGCACGTCGAAGTCCTCGCCGATGTCCTCGACGTCGCCGGGGCTCAACAGGACCTGCTCCATCTCTTTCCTGAAGTAGAAGCCGCTCGTGACGTCGGTTGTCAGCGGCACGGGACCAGGAATCGCCGGGAACGGCTCGGTGAAGAAGATGTGCCGGCGGCGCGGATGCACCGGTAGATCGACGCCGGCGAGCCGTGCCACTCGCGCGGCCGAAGGCCCGGCGGCGTTGATCACGAGCGGCGCCGACACGGTGCCGGTCGTCGTCCTCACGCCGCCGACGCGACCGTGCGCGATGTCGAGCGCCTCGACGCGAACGCCCTCGACGATCTTGACGCCGAGCTCGCGCGCGCGGCGGGCGAAGCCCGCGGTGACCTCGGCAGGGCCGGCGAGTCCGTCGCCGGGCCCCCACACCGCCGCGATCAGGTCGTCGACGCGCAGCGCCGGGACGAGCTTGCGCGCGTCGCCCGGCGTGACCACGCGCACGTCGGCACCCAGGCGCGTCTGGAGCGCGATGCGCGGCTCGAACGCGCGGAGCTGTGACGCCTCCGAGAGCAAGAAGAGGTAGCCGATCTTCTTGTAACCCGGATCGACGCCGAACTCGTCCTGGAAGCGCTCGAAAACCTTGATGGCCTCCAGCGAGAACCGGATCTCCGTCTCGGTCGGGAACTGGACGCGGATGCCGCCGGCCGCCTTGCTCGTCGTGCCCGAGCCGACCGTCTCGCGCTCCACGACGACGATGTCGCGGAGCCCGCGACGCGCCAGGTTGTAGGCGATGCTGCAGCCCACCACGCCGCCGCCGATCACGATCGCGCTCGCTGTTTTGGGCAGGTCCATGGGGCGCTGATTGTACCTCGGACCAAAAGGTCAACAAGCTCGCCAGCGCGAAGTGATCGGGCCGCCGGTCTAGCCGCGGCTGAGGCGCGCGATCAGCTCGCGGTCGGCCGGCGGGAACTGGAGCTCGGCGAGCCGCGCCGGCTCGACCCACTCCATCGCCTGCTGCTCGCGGGGCTCGATGGTTCCCGACTCGAATCGGCAGCGATAGAAGTGCAGGACGACCGTCCGCTCGGCGTACGGCCACGTGACCGTCTCGACCTTCTCGCCGACGCTGAACGTCGCCGAGAGCTCCTCGATCAGCTCGCGCCGGAGCGCCTCCTCGAGCGATTCGCCCGGCTCGCGCTTGCCGCCCGGGAACTCCCACATGCCCGCCAGGTGCGAGCCGCCGCGGCGGCGCGTGATCAGATAGCGGCCCTCGTCGTCCTGGATCAGCGCCGCCACGACCTCGACGACCTCAGGCAAGCCGGTAGGTCGCGCAGAAGCGCTTCATGGGGCAGGGCGCGCAGCGGGGCTTTCGCGCCGTGCACCACGTCGCGCCGAAGTCCATGAGCGCCTGGTTGAAGTCGTAGCCGCGCCCGCGCGGGACGAGTGCTCCCGCCAGTTCCCAGAAGATCCGCTGGCCGCGCACGCGCGCGAGCCGCCGCGGGCCGAGAAACACGCGGCCGAGCACGCGCCGCACGTTGGTGTCGAGCACCGCGGCGTCGCGCCCGTAGGCGAACGAGAGGATCGCGCCGGCGGTATAGCGGCCGATCCCGGGCATCTGGCGCAGCTCCTCCTCGCGGTCGGGGAGGCGCCCGCCGTAGCGGGCGACGCTCTCGCACGCGATCGCGTGCAGGCGGATCGGGCGGATGTTGTAGCCGAGCGGGTACCAGAGACGGCGTACGGCGTCGACGGGCGCGGCGGCGAGCTTCTCGATGGTGGGGTAGTGGCGGAGGAATTCGCGATACTTCGGCAGGACGCGGTCGACCTGCGTCTGCTGGAGCATGATCTCCGACACCAGCACGCGATAGGGCTGCCGTGTGCGCCGCCAGGGGAGATCGCGGCCGTGCTCGGCGTACCAATCGAGCAGGCGTCGCTGGAAGCGGCGAATCGTCGGCTGGGGCGGCGGTCGCACCGCGCGCAGTCTAGCACGTGTAAAATGACGCCATGGCTCCGTCCGACGAGTACGCGCTCGTTCGCCGTCAGGTCGGCTTCCTGGACCGCACCGATTTTGGCGTGCTCGAGCTCACCGGCCGTGACCGCGCGACGTTCCTGCACGCGCTCCTGAGCAACGAGATCAAGGCGCTCACGCCGGGGCAGGGTTGCGCGGCCACGTTGCTCGACGTTCACGGTAAGGTGCAGGTCGTCGTCTACGTCTGGGTTGCCGACGATCGCATCTTCGTCGTCACGCCGCCTGCGATGGCCGCCAAGACGGCCGAGGCGCTCGATCACTATCTCTTCGCCGAGAAGGTCGCGATCGAGGACGTGTCGCGCGCGCACACGCTCTTCGTGCTGGTGGGCCCTCGAGCGGGGGAGACCAGCGAGCGTTTGACCGGTGTGCGCCCGCCCGACAAGCCGTGGTCTCACGTGGTCGCCAAGGTCGGCGATGCGCCCGTGAGGCTCGTGAGCGGCGGCGGCGAGACGGGCGAGACCGAGGTGTGGATCATGGCGGGGGCCGCCGAGGCGTCGAAGCTTCGCGCCGCGCTGGCCGGCGCGAACGTGCCGCCGATCGGCCCGGAGGCGTTCGAGTCGTCGAGGATCGAGGCCGGCACGCCGGTGTTCGGTCACGACGTCGACGAGTCCGTCCTCTTGCCCGAGATCCCGTTCGAGAACCTCCTCTCCTACACGAAGGGCTGCTACCCCGGTCAGGAAGTCGTGGTGAGGATCCGCGATCGCGGTCACGTGAACCGGGAGCTGCGCGGCCTCGTGCTCGAGGGCGATCAGGTGCCGCCGCAGGGCGCCGAGGTCGTCGCCGCCGACGCGGCAATCGGCAAGGTCACGAGCGCGGTCCGGTCGCTCGGTCTCTCGCGCCCGATTGCGCTGGCCTTCGTCCGGCGCCAGCACGCCGAACCGGGCACGCGCGTCGCGGTGCGCTTCGGCGGGACTACGGTGGCCGCGACGGTGAGCGCGCTGCCGTTCGCGCGGTAGCAGGACCGGCCGTGCCCGAAAATCGCCTCGCACGCGAGACCAGCCCGTACCTGCTCCAGCACGCCCACAATCCGGTCGACTGGTATCCGTGGGGTGAGGAGGCCTTCGCCAAGGCGCGGACCGAGAACAAGCCGCTGCTCCTCTCGGTCGGCTACTCCGCGTGCCACTGGTGTCACGTGATGGAGCACGAGTCGTTCGAGAATCCCGAGATCGCCTCGGTGATGAATCAACATTTCGTCAACGTGAAGGTGGACCGCGAGGAGCGCCCGGACGTCGATCAGATCTACATGCAGGCCGTGCAGTCGCTCACGGGCCACGGCGGCTGGCCGATGACCGTGTTCCTGACGCCGGACGGCGCGCCGTTCTACGGCGGCACCTATTTCCCGCCGGTGGATCGCCACGGGCTGCCTGGATTCCCGCGGCTGCTCGCCGCGATCGCCGACGCGTGGGAGACTCGCCACGGAGAGGTCGTCGAGTCGTCGCGGAAGATCAGCGCGGCGCTCGCGCAGTCCGAGCGCCTCCGCGCAGCGACCGAGCTTTTGACCCCCGCGATCCTCGGCGAGGCGTTCCAGGCGATCTCGGCGCAGTTCGACGACGCCGACGGCGGCCTGGGCGGCGCGCCGAAGTTCCCGCAGCCGATGATCTGGGAGTTCGTCCTGCGCTACTGGAAGCGCACCCAGAACGCCCGCGCGCGTCAGATGGCGCACACGACGCTCACGATGATGGCGCGCGGCGGGATCTACGATCAGGTCGGCGGCGGCTTTCACCGCTACTCGGTCGACGCGCACTGGCTCGTGCCGCACTTCGAGAAGATGCTCTACGACAACGGCCAGCTCGCCTCGCTCTCCCTGCACGGCTGGCTCGCGTTCGGCGATCCCGAGCTCAGGCGGGTGTGCGAGGAAACGCTCGACTACGTCCTGCGCGAGATGACCGATCCGGCCGGCGGCTTCTATTCGTCACAGGACGCGGATTCCGAAGGCCACGAGGGCAAGTTCTTCGTGTGGACGCCGGCCGAGCTCGGCCAGGTGCTGGGCGACGCCGACGCCGAGTACGCGAGCCGCTACTGGGGCGTCGATCGCGGCCCGAACTTCGAGGGCAAGAGCATCCTCTACGTCGCCGGCGAGCCCGACCCCGAGCGCATCGCGGGGATTCGGACCCGGCTCTACGCCGCGCGCGAACAGCGGATCCACCCAGGCCGTGACGACAAGGTGCTCGCGTCCTGGAACGGCCTCGCGTGTCGCGCGTTCGCCGAGGCCGGCCGCGCGCTGGGCCGTGCCGACTACGTCGCCGCGGCGGTGAAGAACGCCGAGTTCATCCTGAAGGCGATGCGGGCCGACGGGCGGTTGCTCAGGACGTGGAAGAGCGGACAAGCCAAGCTCAAGGGCTACCTGGAAGACTACGCGATGGTCGCCGCGGCGCTGCTCGACGTGTACGAAGCCACGTTCGACCGGCGCTGGGTCGATCAGGCGCGCGCGCTGTCCGACGACATGATCAGGCTCTTCTGGGACGACGGGATCGACGCCTTCTACGACACCGGCAAGGACGCCGAGCAGCTGATCGTGCGCCCCCGCAACCTGTTCGACAACGCCGTGCCCTGCGGCACGTCGGTCGCGATCGAGACCTTGCTTCGCCTGGCGGTGCTGACGGGTGAGCGCAGCTACGAGGCGACGGCGCTGAAGGCGCTCCGGCCGATGGCGGACCTGATGGCCCGGCACGCGAGCGGCTTTGGCCGCTTCCTCTGTGCGCTCGACTTCAACCTCGGCCCTGTCGTCGAGGTCGCCCTGATCGCGCCTGCCGCGGGCGACGGGCTGGGCGCGCTCGTCAGCGAAGTCTTCGGCCGCTACCTTCCCAATCGCGTCGTCACGGGCATGGTCGGCGCCGACAAGGCGGGTGCCGCGGGGATTCCTCTGCTGGAGGGCCGGGAAGCGGTGGGCGGCAAGGCCACGGCCTACGTGTGCCGGAACTACGCGTGCGAGCTTCCGGTCACCGATCGCGCTGCGCTGGCGCGGCAGCTCGACGAGGCGCCGGATGCGTAGAGTCTTCCTGCTGCTGCCGGCGTTCGTGCTGCTGTTCGCGCCGCCGGCATTGGCTCAGCTCGACACGATCCTGAAGGAAGTCGAGACCTATTCGCGCTCGGGCTCCGGAGCGACGGGCGATGCCAAGATCGGCGCCGCCCTCAAGCAGGCGCTGCAGGTCGGCACCGAAAACGCAGTGAAGCTCACCGGCAAGACCGACGGCTACTTCGGCAACAAGGCGATCAAGATCCTGATGCCCGAGCGGCTCAAGACGGTCGAGAAGGGTCTGCGCACCGCGGGCTACGGCGGGGAGGTCGACAAGCTCGTGCTCAGCATGAACCGGGCTGCCGAGCGCGCGGCGCCGGAAGCGAAACAGATCTTCTGGGACGCGATCGGCAAGATGACGATCGACGACGGCCAGCGGATTCTCAGGGGGACGCCGACCGCGGCCACCGACTACTTCAAGGACAAGACGTCCGCGTCGCTCACCTTGGCCTTCCGGCCGATCGTCGACAAGGCGATGGACGAGGTCGGCACCGCGCGGCAGTACAACGAGCTCCTCGGCCAGGCGAAGGCGATCCCGTTCTTGAAAACCGAGAGCTACGACCTCGACCGCTACGTGGTCGGTAAGGCGCTCGACGGCCTCTTCCGCGTGGTCGGCGACGAGGAACGCAAGATCAGAACCGACCCGGCGGCTCGCGTCACCACGCTCATGAAAGAGGTGTTCGGGAAGTAGCGTGCCGTAATGCCAGGCCGGCCAGGAACACCAGTGTCGCCGGAAGCCAGACCCAGCCGAGCTCGCTCCACATCACTCTCAGACCGCGGTAGCCGAAGAAGACGTGCAGGGAGATGGGCGAGACCAGGATCGGACGCCACGGCATGAAATAGCGGGTGTCCGAGAACGGCGCGAAGAACGCCACGCCGAGCCCGCCGTTGGTCATCGAATCGAGAAACCCGTGCGAGGCGGTCGCCAGGAAGAAGAACACCCAGAGCGTCGGCGCGCTCGGGCTCGCCGGCATGGTCCGGCGCACGATCGCGGTGACGAGCGACGCGAGGACCGCCGCGAAGAGCAGCGAGTGCGAGAGGCCGCGGTGGCCGAGCATGTGGCGGTAAGGAATGCCGAACGCGATCGAGATGACGTCGAGGTCGGGCACGACCGCACACGCCGCGCCGAGCCACCAGAGAATCGCCCGGGACCGGCCGCCGACCGCCACGCTGCCGATCGCGGCGGCGGCGATCGCGTGGGAGAAGACGGACGGCACGTGCTGTCGAGCTAACCCCCGGCGCCGCCGGTGTCGCGTTCGGGCCCGGAGAGCGTCGTGCCGCCGTCGACCACGAGCACGTGGCCGGTGATGTAGCGCGCATAGTCCGACATGAGGAAGCGCACGGCGTGGCCGATGTCCCATCCCGTGCCCTCGACCTTGAGCGCCGAGGCGGTCCGCCGCCGGTCGCGCGCCGTCGCGCTCATCCCGCGCTGGTAGACCATGGGCGTGTAGACCGGGCCCGGCGCCACGCAGTTCACGCGGATCCCCTCGGGACCGTGATCGACGGCCATCGCCTTCGTCAGCGCGATGACCGCGCCCTTCGAGACCGTGTAGGCGGTGAGACCGCGCGGGCGCAGCGCCGAGATCGACGACACGTTGACGATCGCGCCGCCGCCGGTGCGCCGCATCGCCGGGATCGCATGCTTGGCGGCGAGGAACATCGTGTCGACGTTGACGTTCATCAGCCGCCGCCAGCTCTCCTCGGTCTCGTCCACGACCGAGCCGCGGCTGCCGATGCCGACGTTGTTGTCGAGATAGTCGAGCCGGCCGTACTGATCCATCGCGGCCTCGACCACGGCCGCACAGTCCGACGCGCGTGTCATGTCCGCCTGGAAGGCGAGCCCTTGACCCCCGCCGGCCTGGATCATCTCGACCGTGCGCTTGGCCAGCGCCACGTCGCGGTCGACCACGATGACCCGCGCGCCGGCGCGCGCGAGCAAGATCGCCGCGGCGCGGCCGTTGCCGATGCCGTCGCCGGCGGCGCCGCCGCCGGTCACGATCGCGACCTTGTTCTCGAGCCCCCAGCTGTCCGGAATGTCGAAGCGCTGTGCGTCGGTCATGGCGCGGATTCTAACACCTGGCTGCGCGACTCAGCCGAGCGGCACCCGCATCACGCTGATCGAGTGGGCCGGGAACTCATGCTCGAACCGCTGGCCGCGCGCGGAGAGCCGTGTCTCCCGCACGTCGACCGCCCGGGGATTCTCGAACGAGTTCGTGGCGTCGACGCCGGCGCCGTTCACTTCCTCCACCGTCACGTCGTCCTTGATCGCGCCGCCGCCGAGCTCGATCGACGCGCGGTGGCCCCGATCGCGGTCGCGGTTGATCACCGTGAGCGTGAGGCGACCGCCGCCGGCATCGCACGTGGCGCTGGCGTCGAGCATCGCGAACGGCCCCAGATCGGCGACGTGATGCACGCGGCCGACGCCATCTTCCTCGAGGCTTCGCGGAAGCTCGTAGGTCGGGCTGTCGACGGCCACGTCGAGCGCGATCTCGCGCGTGTGCTCGGCGTAGAGACGCAGCGGGTGATAGATCGTCTGCAAGAACAGCCCGTCGCGCCGGGTGAAGATCGGCGCGATCGCGTTGACGAGCTGGGCCAGGTTCGCCAGGCGTACCGTGCGGCAGTTGCGGATGAAGCCGTTCAGATAGGTCGCGACGGCCAGGGCGTCCGAGAGGTTGTAGCGCTCCTCGACGCCGCCGATGCGGTCTTGCAGGCTCCGCGTGCGATACCACACGTTCCACTCGTCGAAGGCGATCGTGATCGGATGCTCGATGCGCTGCACGTGCCGCACGCGCTCGATCATCGCGGCGCAGACGCGCACGCAGCGCTCGGCCTGGTGCGACTGGAACACGGTCGCGTAGTGGTCCTGATGGCCCGTGTAGAGGTGGATGCTGTGATAGTCGATCACCGGCGCCAGCCCCTCGAGCACGGTCGCGTCCCAGTCGCTCACGCCGTTGTGGCCGCAGCCGATCAGCTCGATCGACGGATCGGTCCGCTTCATCACGAACGCGAAGCTCTTGGCCTTTTTCACGTAGTCCTCGGCGCTCAGGCTGCCGATCTGCCAGCCGCCGTACATCTCGTTGCCGAGACCCCAGTAGCGCACGCGATGCGGCTCGGGGAAGCCGTGCTTGCGCCTGAGGTTCGCCCAGTGAGTGTTGCCTGTGCCGTTGCAGTACTCGACCCAGGCCTGCGCCTCGTCAAACGTGCCCGAGCCCATGTTGACGCAGATGTAGGGCTCGGCGCCGATCACGCGACAGTACTGGATGAACTCGTTGGTGCCGAAGCGATTGGACTCCTCGGCGTGCCACGCCAGCTCCATCCGCCTGGGACGCTCGGCCGCCGGGCCGACGCCGTCGAGCCAGTGGTAGCCGCTCACGAAGTTGCCGCCCGGCCACCGTAGGACCGGGACGCGGAGCGGGCGGACCGCGTCGAGAACGTCGCGCCGAAAGCCCGCGGCGTCGCTCAGCGGCGAGCCCTCGTCGAAGATTCCACCGTAGATGCAGCGGCCGAGATGCTCGATGAAGTTACCGAAGATGCGCCGGTCTACGCTGCCGATCTTCCGGTTGAGGTCGATGCCAATTCGCGCCATGGCACTGTTATACTCCCGCACGGCCACAGGAGGTCACATGTCAAAGCCGACGCCTTCATTCAGCCGTCGTCGTTTTCTCGGGGGTGCCGCGCTCGGCGCCACCGCGCTCTCCTTCGGCACGCGCCGGGCGTCAGCTCAGGCGAAGCCCACGATCACCTACTGGAACGGGCTCACCGGCGCCGACGGCAAGATCATGGACGAGCTCATCGACCAGTTCACGCGCGAGACCGGGATCCGCATGGAGCAGCAGCGGATCGTCTGGGCCGATCTCTACGCCAAGCTGCAGGTCGCGGTGCCGGCCGACGAGGGTCCGGATCTGGCGTTGATCCACACCGTCGAGGTCCCGCACTTCGCCAGCGACGGCATCCTCGAGGCGATGGCCGACTCGGCGACGAGCGCCAAGGGCTTCAAGGCGGACGACTATCTGCCGTCGACCTGGCAGGGCGGGATGTACCAGGGCAAGCGCTACGCGGTCCCGCTCGACGTGCCGCAGCACCTGCTCTACGTGAACGTGAAGGTGTTGAAGGAAGCCGGCCTCGCCGGCCCGGACGGCAAGCCCAAGACCCCGACCACGCGCGACGAAGTGCTGGCGATGGCCAAGCAGATCACGAAGGGCGACACGTTCGGCTTCGCGATCGGGACCACGAACCCCGGCCGGTATACCTGGGGCTTCCACAACCTCCTCTGGCAGAACGGCGCCAACGTGTACTCGGCCGACTTGAAGAAGTCAGGGCTCTCGGAGCCCGCGGCGATCGAGGTCGCCGAGTTCTGGGGCGCGATCCAGAACCAGCACAAGATCGCGCCGCCGGCCAACGCGAACTGTCGCGACGCGTTCATCGCCGGCAAGCTCGGCCTCTGGATCGCCGGCTCGTGGAACTTCACCGGCCTGCGCGACGCCAAGGTCGACTTCGTCGCAGCAGCGGTGCCACGCATGTTCAAGCAGGCGGTCGTGTGGACGATGCCCCATCAGTTCACGTTCCCGAAGAAGAAGGCCGTCGACGCGGCCAAGCGCGACGCGGCGTGGGCGCACGTGCGCTGGATGAGCGACCACGTCGCCGAGTGGACCCTGAAGGCCGGGCAGGTCTCGGCGCTCCGCAAGCCGCATTCGGATTCGCGCATCACCGGCGATCCGGTGCTGCGGACCTTGCTTGGACAGGCTGCGAGCTGGCAGTCGGGGCAGGCGACACCGAAGTGGGTCGCGGCCGAGAACATCACGCGGCCCATCATCGAGAACGTCTACATCGGCCAGCGGCCGGCCGCGGCGGCCATGGGTGACCTCGCCAAACAGATCAACGCGCTGCCCGACTAGCGCGCGAGTCCGGTGAAGCCGCGCCGCGCGCTGCGCCGAGGCGCCTTCACGCCATATCTGTTCCTGGCGCCCGGGCTCGTTCTGTTCGCGCTCTTCCGCGTCTACCCCTTGCTCGAGGGGCTCTGGCTCTCGTTCACCAATGCCCGGCTCGGGCGCGCTCAACAGACGTTCGTCGGCGCCGCGAACTATTTAAGATTGCTCGACGACACGCGGTTCCACGTGAGCCTCGTCAACACCGCGTACTACACGATCGCGAGCACCGTCCCGATCCTGGCCGTGCCGCTCGTCCTGGCGGTGGCCCTCAACCGCGGCGTGGCGCTGAAGACCTTTCTGCGCGGCGCGTTCTTCTTTCCGTTCACCTTGTCGGTCGTCACGGTCGGCCTCACGTGGCTCTGGCTGCTCGATCCGGTCATCGGCCCTTCGACGTATTACCTTCGCGCGGCCGGTGTGCCGGTGAGGTCGTGGCTTGCCGATCCGGGCACTGCGATGTGGGCGATCATCGTGACGACGGTCTGGTGGGTGACCGGCTACTACCTCGTCATCTACCTGGCCGGGCTCCAGGACATTCCGCGCGAGCTCTACGAGGCGGCGGCGATCGATGGCGCCGGCGGCTGGCGGAGCTTCTGGTCGATCACGATGCCGCTGCTGAGACCCGTGTTCTTGTTCGTGCTCGTCACCCACGTCATCGGCTCGTTCCAGATCTTCGGCCAGGTGTTCGTGCTGACCAACGGCGGTCCGGGCGACGCGACGCGAACCGTGGTCCAGCACCTCTACGAGACCGCCTTCCAGAACTTCTTCCACTTCGGCTCTGCCTCGGCGATGGCGTGGGTGCTCTTCGTGATCATTCTCGTCTTTTCGCTGCTGCAGTTCCGGCTGCTGCGCGGCCACACCCAGTATTGAGACACGCATGAACCGAACTGGCCGGAGCTGGCGCGCCGCGCTCACCGCGCTCATGGTGGCGCTGGCGATCGTCTGGCTGCTGCCGGCCGTGTGGGTGCTCGTGACGTCCTTGAAGCTGACCGAGAACATCGTGCGCGTGCCGCCGGAATGGATCCCGTGGCCGGCGACCATCGAGCACTACGGCGAGGTCCTCTTCAGCAGCTCGCGCACCGCGCGCATCGGCCGAGCGTTCCTCAACAGCATCGTGGTGTCGCTGGGCTCGGTGGCGCTCGTCGTGCTCACGAGCGCGATGGCGGCCTATCCGCTGGCGCGGATGCGGTTCCGCGGGCGCAATCTCGTCTTCGGCCTGATCGTCGGCAGCCTGATGATCCCCAACGCGGTCGTCCTGGTGCCGCAGTACGTGCTCGTGCAGCGCCTCGGCTGGCTCAGCACCTATCAGGGATTGATCGTCCCCGAGGCGGCCATGACGTTCGCGTTCGGGGTGTTCCTGCTCCGGCAGTTCTTCCTGACGATCCCGTCCGAGCTCGAGGATGCGGCGCGCATCGACGGCGCCGATCCGTGGCAGATCTTCACGCGCATCGTGCTGCCGCTCTCTCAGCCGGTGCTGGGCGCGCTGGCGATCTTCGCGTTTCGCTCGGCGTGGAACGACTTCCTGTGGCCTCTGATCGCGGTCAACAAGCCCGACATGTTCCCGCTGCCCGTCGCGCTGGCGCTGCTGCGCGGCGCGTACGCGGCGGAGTCGTACGGGCCGATCATGGCCGGCGCGGTGCTGAGCGCCTTGCCGCTGCTGATCGTGTTCGTGGTGGCCAATCGCCGGATCGTCGAGGGCGTGCGGGTCAGCGCGCTGAAGGGCTAGGCGTCCAGGGCCCGGCGACGACGATCGCCTCGTCCGCGCCGGGCCACGGCGGCATCGTCACGCCGAGCACGCGCAGTGCGCCGTCGCCGAGCGCGCGGAACTGGAAGTGAACGCCCAGCGGGATCGTGAGGCACACGCCCGGCTCCAGCGCGATCACTTGTTCGTGTGATCCCTGGCGACGCCACATCTCGCCGCGACCGCTGAGCACGTACCAGATCTCCTCGACCGTCCGGTGGGTGACGGCCGCGGCCACCTGGCCGGCGGCCAGCTCGAATTCGGCCATGCCGCCACCGCTGAGCCCGAGGAGCACGCGAACGTCCGAGCCATCGGGCGCGACGGCGGTTCGATCGTGCGGACGGCGGGTGGTTGCAAACGGCGCCACGGGGCTCAGTGTAGCGTTTGTCGGCACTACAGACCGCATAGGACGAGCCGGCAGGCCCGATGGACGGTGTCGCTTGGCGCGCTGCTGATTGCTTGGGCCGGGCTGGTGTCGCACCTATGGTGGATCTATGGAGACAACGGAGACCACGGCCACGAGATGCGGCCGCTGCCAGGCGGTCTTGAGCGAGGGCGGTCGCGTTCCAGCGGGAGACCGCGTGTTCTGTCGCACCTGCTACGACATCCTCAAGCTGCAGGTGCGAACCGGCGTCGCGGCGATGTCGCAGGGCATCAACTATCCGATCGCCGCGATCGGCGCCATCCTGGGCGGCATCGCCGGGGCGCTCGCGTGGTGGGGCCTCACCGTGCTCACCAAGATCGGCTTCGGTCTGGTCGCGGTGGTCATCGGGCTCCTGGTCGGTCACGGCACCTTGTTGTTCTCTCGCGGGAAGCGAAGCGTCGGGCTCCAGGCGATGGCGGTCGCGGTCGGCGCGCTGTCGTTCCTCGTCGCGGTCTATCTGGTCAACATGACGTTCATCAACCAGGCGCTGGCCCAGCGCGGTGAGGCGTGGCGCGTGGGCTTCCCGCCGGCGTCCCTCAACGCGTTCTACCAGGTGATCGCGGCGAACTTCGGGATCATGAAGCTCGTCTTCCTCGGCATCATCGTGTACGAGGCCTGGTTCATCCCGCGTCCGATCAAGCTGCCGACGTCGTGACCGAGTCGGAAGACAACCTGCGCGCAGTTTTTCAGAGCCTCCAGCCCGCGCCGGCGCAGAAGGACGCCAAAGAGTCGTACGGGGCCAAGGCGGCGGCGGGCGCCGCCGGAGCCGGGCTTCTCTTCGTGCTCGGTAAAGCGAAGTTCTTCGGCTTGCTCGCCGGTCTTTTCAAGTTCAAGACGCTCGCGACCATGCTGCTTTCGATCGGCGCCTATGCGGTCGAATGGGGCTGGCTGTTTGCGGCCGGGTTCGTGCTGTTGATCTTCGTACACGAGATGGGCCACGCCGTGGCTATGCGCGCCGAAGGTATTCCAGCCGGCGCGCCGGTCTTCATCCCGTTCGTCGGCGCCTTCATCGCCATGCACGGCCAGCCGCGCAACGCCGCCGTGGAGGCGCGCGTGGCGATGGCCGGTCCGATCGCCGGCTCGTTCGCCGCGTGGGCCGTGCTCTGGGGCGGCCACGCGCTGGAGCTCCCGCTGCTGAACGCGCTCGGGCACACCGCGGTGCTGATCAACCTGTTCAACCTCGTGCCGGTGCCGCCGCTCGACGGCGGCCGCATCGTGACCGCCTTCACGCGGACGTACTGGACGATCGGCTACGCCGTCGGCATCGTCGCGCTCCTGATCACGCGCTCGCCGGTGCTCCTCATCGTCTTGGTCGTCGGCCTGTTCTCGGTGGTCCAGCGCTGGCGCAATCCCGTCCCTGGCTACGACGCGCTCGCACCGCGCCAGCGCCGGATGATCGCGCTCTGCTACGCCGGGCTCGTCGTAGCGCTCCTCGCCACGTTGGCCCAGTAGCCCGCGTCCGAGTACACTGCCCTCTCGGGAGGAGTGAATGACCGAGACGGGCACCAACGAGATCGTCTGGCGACCAACCCGAGAATACGCCGAGCGGACACGGCTGTCCCGCTTCATGCGCTCGCTCGGCGTGGGCTCGCTCGAGGAGCTCCAGCAACGAAGCGTCGCTGACCCGGACTGGTACTGGGACGCGGTCGTCAAGGATCTCGGGCTTCGCTTCACCCGTCCGTACACGCGCGTGCGCGACGTCTCGCGCGGGTTGCCGTGGCCGCGGTGGTTCCAGGGCGGCCTGATGAACTTCGCCGACAACTGCGTCGACCGACACGTCGAGGCCGGGCGCGGTGCGCAGCCGGCGCTCATCTGGGAAGGCGACGACGGCCGCACGCGCACGTTGACCTATGCCGAGCTCCTGCGTGAGATCAGCCAGCTCGCCAACGCGCTCAAGCGCCTGGGAATCGGTGAGGGTGACCGCGTCGGCGTGTTCCTGCCGATGTCGCCCGAGGCCGCGATCGCGACCTTGGCGATCGTGCGAATCGGCGCGATCTACACGCCGTGCTTCTCGGGCTACGGCGCCCAGGCGGTGGCCTCGCGGCTTCAAGACTGCGAGGCCAAGGCGCTCGTCACGGCTGACGGCTTCTACCGGCGCGGCCAGATCGTGAAGATGAAGGAGACGGCCGACGAGGCCGTCGCGGCGTCGCCGTCGGTGAAGAGCGTGATCGTCTACAAGCGGCTCGGGCGCGAGGTCCCGTGGAGCCAGGGGCGCGATCGCTGGTGGCACGAGCTGATCGGTCAGGAGTCCGACGTATGCCCGGCCCTGCCCGGCGAGTTCGACCGTCCGTGCTTGATCATCTACACGTCAGGGACGACGGGGCGGCCCAAGGGCGCGGTGCTCACGCAAGGCGGCTTCCTGCTCAAGTGCGCCCACGACTTCGGCTACCTCATGGACGTCGGCCCGGGCGACCGGCTCTTCTGGCTGACCGACCTCGGCTGGCTGATGGGCCCGATGCTCATCACGGCTGCGCTCTTCCACGGCGGCACCGCGGTGCTCTTCGAAGGCGTGCCGGATTATCCCAAGCCGAACCGTCTCTGGTCGCTCGTTGAGCGCCACAAGATCTCGATCATGGGGCTCTCGCCGACCGCGGTGCGCGCGCTGATGCCCCACGGCGCCGAGCACGTGCACGCGCACGAGCTCGGCTCGCTGCGCGTGCTCGGCTCGACCGGCGAGCCGTGGAACCCCGAGCCGTATCGCTGGCTCTTCGAGAACGCCGGCAAGGCGCGCGTGCCGATCATCAACTACACCGGCGGGACCGAGATCTCCGGCGGCATCTTGAGCTCGTTCCCGATCGCGCCGATCAAGCCGTGCTCGTTCTACGGTCCGATCCCGGGGATGGCCGCCGACTGCTTCGGCGACGACGGGCGGCCCGTGCGCGGGCAGGTGGGCGAGCTCGTCGTGACGGCGCCGTGGCCGGGGATGACGCAGGGGTTCTGGAAGGACCCGCAGCGCTACGAGGAGACGTACTGGTCGCGCTGGCCCAACGTATGGGTCCACGGCGACTGGGCCTACGTCGACGACGACGGGTTCTGGTTCATCCAGGGACGCTCGGACGACACCCTGAAGATCGCGGGCAAGCGGCTCGGTCCCGCGGAGGTCGAGTCCGTACTGGTCTCGCACGAGGCCGTCGCCGAAGCGGGCGTGGTCGGCGTGCCGCACGAGGTCAAGGGCGAGGCGATCGTGTGCTTCGTCGTCCTGCGCCCGAGCCATCGCGGCTCCGAGCCGTTGCGCAGCGAGCTCTCCGACCTGGTCGCGCGTCAGATGGGCAAGGCCCTCAAGCCCGAGCGCGTGCTCTTCACGAAAGATCTGCCGAAGACTCGCAGCGCCAAGATCATGCGGCGCGTGATTCGCGCGACCTACATGGGCAAGGAGCCGGGCGATCTCTCGTCGCTCGAGAATCCGAACGCCGTCAAAGCCATTACCGAAGCCTCCTGAGCCGGGAATGAGGACACCATGCTGAGCCGCGAGGACAACGAGCTCTTGACGAAGACGGGCGCGGGCACGCCGATGGGCGCGCTCATCCGGCAGTACTGGATCCCGGTGGTGACCTCGGGCGAGCTCGTTGCCGGCGGCCGGGTGAAGCGGGTGAAGCTGCTCGGTGAGCGCCTGATCGCGTTTCGTGCGAAGAGCGGCCGGCCCGGGCTGATCGGCGAGTTCTGTCCGCATCGGCTTGCCTCGCTCTACTTCGGCCGTGTCGAGGACGCTGGTATGCGCTGCGTCTATCACGGTTGGGCGTTCGGGATGGACGGCCGGTGTCTCGAGATGCCGAACGAGCCCGGCGGCGGATTCTGCGCGAAGATCCGCCACGTCGGCTATCCGTGCGAGGAGCGGGGCGGCATGATCTGGGCGTACATGGGGCCCGAGAGTCCGCCGCCGCCGATGCCGCACCTGGAGTGGACGCTCCTGCCGGACTCGCACAGCTTCGCCTCCAAGCGCGTCCAGGAATGCAACTGGTTCCAGGCGATGGAGGGCGGCATCGATTCGAGCCACATCTCGTTCCTGCATGCGCCGATCGACCACGCCGACGCCGATGTCACGCGCGAGCTCGACGCGGCCAGCTTCGGCGTCGGCGCAGCAGTGCAGACGGCCGATCGTGCGCCGCGCTTCGACGTGGTCGATACCGACTACGGCGTACTGATCGGCGCGCAGCGCTCGCGCCCGGACGGCACGCACCTGTGGCGCGTCACGCAGTTCCTGCTGCCGTTCTATACGATGCCGCCGACGGACCTCGACGAGAAGATCACGCAGTCGCACATCTGGGTACCGATGGACGATGGCAACTGCATCAACTGGATGGTCACGTGGCATCCCGACCGGCCGCTCACGCAGGAAGAGATCGATCTCAACGTCGCCGGCCGCGGCGCCCACGTCTGCGACTATCTGCCGCCGACCTCCGAGCCCTACGGCGACATCCGCACGGCGGCCAATCGCGGCAACGACTACGGCATGGACTGGGAAGCGCATCGCACGCGCATGTTCTGCGGCATTCCCGGGTTCGGCGTGCAGGACCAGGCGATCCAGGAGAGCCAGGGCGACATCGTCGACCGCTCGCTCGAGCATCTCGGAACCAGCGACACCGCCATCATCCAGGTGCGGCGTCGTCTCATGAACGCCGCGCGTGCCCTGCGCGACCGCGGCGCGCCGGCGCCCGGACGCGATCCCGAATCATTCCACGTGCGCTCTGCGTCGGTCGTGCTGGCGCCCGGCGCCCGGTGGGTTGAGGGCGCGCTGCCGCGCGTAATGCCCAAGCCAGGGCGCCAACTGACGCTCGTCTGATGCGGTGGTATACTCCGCCCTTGACGTCGTGGGGGGAGGTTTCCTGAGAACCGGGTGCGGCCCGGGACCCCTCGAACCTGCACTGGGTAATTCCAGCGAAGGGAACACGGCGACAGAGAGCGGCCGCACCCGTCAAGGGGACGCGGCCGTTTTGTTTATGAAGATCAGCGTCAACGGCAAGGACATGGAAGTCGCCGACGGCCTGAGCGTCGAGGCGCTCTTGACGCAACTCGGTGTCAAGCGTCAGTACACGGCGGTGGCCGTGAACCGCGAGGTGACGCCGAAGAGCGCCTACGAGGCCACGGTGCTGCACGACGGCGACCGGGTCGAGATCGTCAGACCGATGGGCGGCGGATAGCGCAGGGGGAGGTCGAGCCATGAGCGATACGAATCTCGTCATCGGGGGCAAGGAATTCTCGTCGCGGCTGATCGTCGGGACGGGAAAGTACGCGTCGATGGACGTCATGAAGCAGGCGCACGAGGCCTCCGGCGCCCAGATCGTCACGGTCGCGCTGCGCAGGGTCAGCCTGCCGTCCGGTGAGTCGATCCTCGACCATCTGGACACCACGCGCTACACGCTCTTGCCCAACACCGCCGGCTGCTACACGGCCGACGAGGCGATCCGCACGTGCTATCTAGCGCGTGAAGCCGGGCTCGGCGAGATGGTGAAGCTCGAAGTGATCGGCGACCCGCGCACGCTCTTCCCGGACGTCTTCGGCCTGCTCGAGGCCACGCGCACGCTCGCGCGCGAAGGCTTCACGGTGATGCCCTACACGAACGACGATCCGGTGATGGCCAAGAAGCTGGAGGACGCCGGCGCCGCCGTGGTCATGCCGCTGGGCGCGCCGATCGGCTCCGGTCTCGGGATCCGCAATCCCTACAACATCAAGATCATCCTCGAGACGGTCAGCGTGCCCGTGATCGTCGACGCCGGTGTCGGGACCGCTTCGGACGCGGCGATCGCGATGGAGCTGGGCTGCGAGGGTGTCCTGATGAACACGGCGATCTCCGGCGCCCAGGACCCGGTCGCCATGGCCCGCGCGATGAAGCTCGGCGTCGAAGGCGGTCGGCTCGCGTTCCGCGCCGGTCGCATCGGCAAGAAGCTCTACGCGACCGCGTCCTCGCCGCTCGAGGGCGTTCCGGATTGGACGAGCTGAGGCTCTGTCTCGTCACCGACCGCACGCAGACCCGCGGCCGTGACCTCACCGCGGTCGTCGGTGAGTGCCTGGCGGCGGGCCTGCCCGCCGTCCAGGTTCGCGAGAAGGATCTCGGCGCGGCAGACCTCGCCTTCGTCTGCCGGCGCCTCCGCGCTCTGACCCTCGACCGGCAGGCGCTGCTCATCGTCAACGACCGCGTCGACGTGGCGCTCGCGGTCGGCGCCGACGCCGTCCAGCGCACGTCCACGTCGCTGCCGATCCAGGACATCCGCGCGATCGCCGATAAGCGGCTGCGCATCGGCGTCTCGACGCACTCGCTCGAAGAGGCGGTGGAGGCCGAGCTGAAGGGCGCCGACTGGATCGTATTCGGCCCGGTCTACGACACGCCGTCCAAGCGCCCGTACGGACCGCCGCAGGGTCTCGAACGGCTCACGCGCGTGGCGGCGACGGTCCGCCTGCCGGTCATCGCGATCGGCGGCATCACGCCCGAGCGCGTGCGTGAAGTGTTGAGCGCCGGCGCCCGCGGCGTCGCCGCGATCTCCGCGATCATCGCCGCGGAGTCGCCGGCCGACGAGACGCGCCGCTTCCTCGACGCGCTGGACCGCGGCGCGTGAAGGTCCTCGTCGTCGGCGGCGGGATCATCGGCTGCGCCGCCGCCCTCGAGCTGGCCCGGGCCGGCTGTCGGGTCACCGTCTTCGAGCGGGCCACACCCGGCGCGGAAGCGTCGAGCGCCGCGGCCGGCCTGCTGGCGCCGATCGACGATTCCGCCGACACCAACTTCGCCCAGCTGGCGCTCGCCAGCTGGCGCCTGTATCCCGAGGTCGTTCGCGATCTGCAAGCGCGCACCGGGATCGACGTCGAGTACGTCACGCGCGGAACGATCTACCCGACGTCGGCCACCGAGAGACGGCGCGACGTCGGCGCCTGGGCCGACATCGCGGAATTCGGCGTCGAGCTCTTGGACGACGAGGAGCTCCACCGACTCGAGCCGGCGCTCTCCCCGAAGATCAGCCACGCGATCCTCGTCAAGGGCGATCACTGGCTGAACAACCAGCGCCTCGTGCTCGCGTACGCGCAGGCCGCAGCCGCCGCGGGTGTCGAGCTCCGGACCGGCTGCAACGTCACGCGTCTCGTCGTCGAGGCGGGCAAGATCCGCGGGCTCGTCACCGAGGGCGAGCGGGTCGAGGGCGACGCGGTTCTCCTGGCGGCCGGCGCGTGGAGCGGCGAGCTGATGGCCGCGATGGGCGCGCCGCTCCGCATCGAGCCGCGCCGCGGCCAGATGATCGCGCTCGCGCACGTGCCGCCGGTGCTCACGCACTGCGTTCACGGCGAGGTCTATCTGACGCCCCGGCCGTCGGGCGAGCTCCTGATCGGGGCAACGGTGGAGCGCGCCGGCTTCATGCGCGCCGTCACCGCGGAAGGCATCGCCGGTTTGCTTCAGGCTGCGTTCGAGCTGGTGCCGTCCGTGCGTGGGCTCTCGATCGCACGGACGTGGTGCGGCTTCCGCCCGTGGGCGCCCGACAGCCTGCCGGTGCTGGGCCCGTGGCCCGGCGTCGACGGACTCTTCATCGCGACGGGACACTTCCGCAACGGCATTCTGCTGGCACCGATCACCGCGAGGCTCATGACCGAGTGGATCACCGGCAAGGAGCTGAACCTCCCGGTGAAGGACTTCCTGCCCGACCGGTTCGCGCGGCGCTCGCGGACGGCCTAGCGCTCGCTCGAGCGCCGGATGTCGAGCATCGGCTCGAGCAGCCCGTGGCCGGGCACCTCCTCGATCTGCGTGATCGCGTTCATACGGATGACGATTTCCTTGACGGTGTTGACGCCGTCGCGAGCCCGCTCGGCCCACTGAAGATCTTCGCTGTCGGCGGGAAGGCGGCGGGCGAGGATCCCGACTCCGCCGGCCACGACCATCAGCGCGTTGTTGATCTCGTGCGCCGCCGCCCGCGCCAGCAGATTGATCGCGCGCAGCTCCGCGGCGTCGCGCCGCGCGGCCTCGGCCGCCTCGGCCTCCACGACGTCGGTGAAGAGCCGCGCGAACCCGCCGACGCCGACGACGCTGACGATCAGCAAGGGCAGCCAGTCGCGCTGGAACAGCGCGACGCCGCGCGGACCGAGCATGAGAAACGACAGAAAGGTGATGACGTACACGGCGCCGCCGAGCGCCCACGCGTGGCGAGCGCGCACGCCGCCGCGGCGGCGGGCCCACGCCACGAGCGCGGCGGCGACGGCGGCGGTGGCCAGAAGACCGATCACGCCCGCCACAGCGCCTCCGCCGCCGCGCCAGGCTCGATAGCCTGACGCGACCAGCGCCGCGACCACGCCCGCCCAGCCGCCCTCGACCAAGGCAACCAGCGCGATCGGCACCGCGCGCGCGTCGACGAAGATGCCCTGGCCCACTTCGATCCGCGAAATCATGAGCGCGATGGTCAGGACGCCGAAGACGAGGCCGTACGCCAGCGATCTCAGCCGCCAGTCGACACGCCAGACAGACTCGAGCCGGCGCCGCGAGTAGGAGTAGAAGACGAGGCCGAGCATGACGATCCCCGCGGCCTCGACGACGTGATGGAAGTCCACGGAAAGCTTGTCGACAATCGCGTGAAAGACGTCCATGTGCCCCTCTCGGCTCGAAGCGGAATGCCTTCCCGCCAGTATGCAGGCGCCGCACCGGCCGCGGCAGTAGAATGTCGCACGGCTTTTCAGAACCCGACGCACGGAGAGTGACATGACCAAGGACGAGCTGAAACAGCGGGTCTACCAGGCGATCGATCAGCGCGGCGAGGAGATCATCGGATTGGGCGAGCAGATTCGGCGCCATCCCGAGCTCGGCTTCAAGGAAGTCAAGACCGCCCGCCTCGTCGAGGAGACCTTCAAGAAGCTCGGCCTCGCACCGCGCGCCGGTCTGGCCATGACGGGTGTGCGTGCGGAGGTGGCCGGCCGCGGCGGGGAGGGGCCGACCTTCGCGGTGCTCGGCGAGCTCGACGCGCTGGTCGTCGCCGGCCATCCCGAGGGCGACGCGGCGACGGGCGCGGCGCACGCGTGCGGTCACAACGCTCAGGTCGCGGGGATGCTGGGCGCGGCGATGGGCCTCCTCGAGGCGAAGGCGTTCGATCAGCTCGGCGGCAAGGTCGTGTTCTTCTCGGTGCCCGCCGAGGAGTACGGCGACATCGAGTGGCGTGTGTCCCAGGCGCGTGCGGGCAAGCTCGAATTCCTCGGCGGTAAGCCCGAGCTCCTGCGGCTGGGCCACTTCGACGACGTCGACCTGGCGATGATGATCCACACGACGTCGCGCAGCGAAGAGGGCAAGGCCGGCGTCCCCGCGTCGAACAACGGCTGCATCGTGAAGACCGTGCGCTACATCGGCCGCGCGGCCCACGCCGGCGGCGCCCCGCACATGGGTATCAACGCGCTCTACGCGGCGCAGATCGGCCTCATGGCGATCAACGCGGTGCGCGAGACCTTCCGCGACGAGGACACGATCCGCGTCCACCCGATCATCACCCACGGCGGCTCGCAGGTGAACGTGATCCCGGGCGAGGTGCGCATCGAGACGTACGTGCGCGGCAAGACGATGCAGGCGATCCTCGACGCCAACGTGAAGGTCGATCGCGCGCTGCGGGCCGGCGCACTGGCGCTCGGCGCGAAGGTCGAGATCGAGACGTTACCCGGCTACATGCCGATGACCTGCGATCCGATCATGGCACGTCACTTCCGCGATAACGTCAGCACGCTTTTCGGCGAGGAGAACTTCCGGCAGATCGGGCACCGGACCGGATCGACCGACATGGGCGATCTCTCGCAGGTGATGCCGATCCTGCATCCCTACATCGGCGGTGCGAAGGGCACCGGCCATGGCGCCGACTTCGCGATCGTCGACAAGCCGCTCGCGTATCTCGGCAAGGCGAAGGCGCTCGCGGCCATGGTGGTCGACCTCATGTGGGACGGCGCCGCCGGGGCCCGCGAGGTGCTCGCCAAGGCCAAGCCGCCGATGACTCGCGAGGGTTACCTCAAGGCGCAGCGCGCGCTCGCGCGGCGCGAGACCTACGAAGGGTAGGTCCCTCGCCGGCGACGCGCTCAGCGGATCGGACTCAGCGGATCGGCTTCGGGAAGCTTTTCACCGCGAGCTCGCCGATCTGCTTGCCCATCGACGAGCCGACTTCAGTCGAGTTGCGGTAGTGCACGCCGTCGTAGATGCGGGCCGCCGCCACTTCTTGCACGAAGTCCGCGACGGTCTTCCAGCTGCGCGGGGCGCCCGGCGCGAACGGGCTCGTCGAGGTGAGCGTCGGCATCGCGCCGCTGCCGATCTCGGCCTGTAGCACCGCGCCGAGCGAGGCCGACACGATGCAGTGGGCGCACGGATATTCCGGGTGCATCGGCGTGTCGAGGAACGGCGTCCAGCTCGGGTCACGCTCGGTTGCGTCGTTGCCGTCGGCGTCGCCGTTGCGGATGGCCGTGACCGGGCGCCAGAAGTTGTACGTGTACTTGGCGTCGAACACGGCGATCAACGCGTCGTCCATGGCCATAGCGGCGATCGCGAGCAGGCGCGCGTTCGCGGTCACGTCGCGGCCCGGCGCGGCAGCAACCGATCGCGCGACCGGCCAGTAGACGGCCGGGGCGGTCGCCTCCCAGAACTTGGCCATCGCGGTTTGCTCGGGCGTGCGCTGCGTGCTGTTCTTACCGCCGACCGCCTTGATCTCGTTGTAATCGCGTACCCACATTTGGCTCGTCAAGGCGGGCGGCGGTCCGGGCCGGAACTGGGAGCCGCTCGTCATCACCCACGGCTTCCGCTTACCCCAGTTCGGCACCGCCGGAGGCGAGGTCGGCACGTAGGCGCCGGCCGCCGCGTGAGGCCGATACGTGTCCGGAACGAGCAAGCCCTCGTCGGGACGGGCCAGGCACGCGGTAGCCGCCTGCTCGCCGACCGCGATCCCGTCGCGCTTCGCCTGCCCGTCCGGGACGAGCTTCAGGGCGGCCTCGTAGTCGGCGTCGATAGCCTGCTGCTGCGTGGGCATGAGCTTCAAAAGCACGGTCCGCGTCGAGGCTGCCACCGCCGTGTCGACCGACGCGCCCGGCGCCGCGTTGATCTTTCCCATGAGCGGCGGATAGCGGCTCGTGATCGCGTTGACCGCTTCGAACACCGCGACCTGGACGTGGGCCATGACGCGCACGGCCGGAGGCGTCCCGGGGGCCTTCGCGGCGATGTCGGCGGCTTTGGCGTTCGCGTCGGTCACGACGTCGGCGTCGGCCGCGAGCGCTCCGATCGAGGTGACGGCAGCCAGGGCGAGGGCGGCGGCGAAATGTTTGAGATGCATAAGCCTCACTCCTTCTGTTCGGGTTGACGAACGACTCGGACCACCATGACCCGACCGCTCCGTGAAGCAAAGCTCAAAAAATGAACTTGCCCGGCGCCCGGGACGGGCCTAGAGTCCCAGGGATGCACGGGTACGGCCAGTTCTGTCCGGTCGCGGTGGCCTGCGAAGTGTTCGCCGAGCGGTGGACTCCGCTGATCGTTCGCGAGCTCTTCGCGGGAAGCCGACGCTTCTCGGAGATCCGTCGGGGCATGCCGCTGATCTCGCGCGCGCTCCTGACCCAGCGCCTTCGCCACCTCGAGGACGTCGGCGTGATCGAGAGCCGCCCGGTCGGGCGAGGGCGCGAATATCGCCTGAGCCAGGCGGGCGCGGAGTTTCACGGGATCATCGAGGGGCTCGGCGCCTGGGGCCAGCGCTGGGTCCACGGGCGTGCCTCGGCCGAGAACCTGGACGCAAGCCTGCTGTTGTGGAATCTCCGGCGCCGTCTCGCGGTGGATCAGCTGCCCGACCGGCGGGTTGTCGTGCGGTTCGACTTTCGCGGCGTGCCGGCCGGGCGCGGCCCGACCACCGCATGGCTCGTCGTGACTCGCAAGGACGTCGACGTCTGTCTGAAGGACCCCGGTCACGGAGTGGATCTCGTCGTCGCGGCTGACCTCGGCACGTTCACCCGCGTCTGGCTTGGCGACGTCTCGTTCGATCAGGCCGTGCGCTCGCGCCGGATCAGTCTCGAGGGCCCGCGGGAGCTGGTCCGCGCCTTTCCCGGCTGGCTTTTGTTGAGCCACTACGCCGGCGTGGCGCGGCCTCGGCCGGCTCGCGCGTCCTAGACACCCGACGGGTGCTAGATGTACGGAACGAGTCGCGCCGAGTTTCCGCGGCGCATCGTCTGCCTCACAGCCGAAACCGCTGAGATCGCCTTCCTTCTGGGCGCCGGTGAGCGCGTTGCCGGGGTGCCGGGCACGGCGCACCGCCCGGAGGCGGCGCACGAGAAGGCGAGGGTCGGCGGCTTCACGACGTTCAGGCTCGACAAGATCCTGGCGCTCGAGCCTGATCTGGTGCTTGCGTTCTCCGATCTGCAGCGCGACATCGTCCGCGACCTGATCGGCGCCGGCGTCCCGGTCTTGTGCACCAACCAGCGCTCGTTCGACGACGTCCTGAACGCCATTCTCCTGATCGGCGGGGCGCTCGGCTGCGAGCAGCGGGCGCGTGAGCTGATCGGCGACATGCAGGACGAGCTCCGACAGGTGCGTGAATACTCGGCCGCGTGGCCCGATCGCCCCCGCGTCTACTTCGAGGAATGGATGGATCCGCTGATCTCGGGCATCCGCTGGGTGTCCGAGGCGATCGAGATCGCGGGCGGGCGCGACGTGTTCGCCGAGCTTCGCGACGAGCCGGCGGCGCCCGACCGCATCGTCGCTTCCGACGCCGTCGTCGAGCGCGATCCTCAGATCATCCTCGCCTCGTGGTGCGGTAAGCCAGTCGACGTGGCCGCGATTCGACGCCGGCCCGGCTGGGATCAGGTCGCGGCCGTGAAGACAAGTCAGATTTACGAGATCGATGGCGCCGACATCCTCGCGCCTGGTCCGTCGCTCGTGCACGGCGTCAGACGCATTCACGAGATAATTCAAACCTTTCACGCCACTGGCTAGCTTCGTGCCGCCGGTTACGCTCTTCACGCGGCAGGTAGAATTGAAGATGTAAGCGAGACGATCCAAAAAGTTTGGGGCACTGAGGGTCGCACGATAGGATTGGCCCTCACGACGGCCCGGGAGGCCGATAGCAAATGACAGATCTTGTCCGCACCCGTCCCGAGAGCTTCTTCTCCGACCGCTTCAGCGTCACGTCGGACCTCATGGAGCGCGTCCTCGGCGGCAACCTCGTCGGCAAAGTCGACGACGCGGATATTTACCTCGAGTACCGCATCAACGAGGAGCTGGTTCTCGAAGAGGGCACGGTCAAGAAAGCGTCGCGCCACGTGAGTCAGGGCGCCGGCGTGCGGGCGCAGTCGGCGACGCGGACCGGCTACGCGCACACGGACGAGATCTCGCTCAAGAACCTCGAGGAGGCCGCGCGCCAGGCCCGCGCGATCGCCGATCGCAGCGGCACGTCGGGAACGTTGGCGCTGGCGAGCCGTGGCCGGCCGCACGATCTCTACACCCTGGCCGAGCCGCCGATCGCCGCCGACCTCGCTCGCAAGCTCGACCTGCTCCGGCGGATCGACGCCGAAACGCGCGCCGCCGACCCAAGGATCAAGCAGGTGATCGCGTCGATCGCGAGCGAAGAGGTCATCATGCTGATCGCCACCGCCTCGGGCTGGACGGTCGGCGACATCCGGCCTCTGACCCGGCTCAACGTCACCACGATCGCCGAGGAGGGTGGCAAACGCGAGATCGGCTCGTACGGCGGCGGCGGGCGCGTCACCTTCGACTTCTTCCTCGAGGAAGGGCGCTGGCGCCGGTTCGCCGCCGAGGCGGCACGGCAGGCCGTGCTCAAGCTCGCCGCGGTCGATGCGCCGGCCGGATCGATGACGGTCGTGTTCGGACCGGGTTGGCCCGGCATTCTCCTTCACGAGGCCATCGGCCACGGGCTCGAGGGCGACTTCAACCGCAAGGGCACCTCGGCGTTCGCCGGCCGCATGGGTCAGAAGGTCGCCTCGGAGCTGGTGACGGTAGTCGACGACGGCACGCTCGCGAACCGCCGCGGCTCGCTCAACGTCGACGACGAGGGCACGCCGACCGGGCGCACGGTGCTGATCGAGAACGGCATCCTCACCGGCTACATGCAGGACCGGCTGAACGCGCGCCTCATGGGCATGAAGCCGACCGGCAACGGACGCCGCGAGTCGTACGCCTATCCGCCGATGCCGCGGATGACCAACACGTTCATGCTCGCCGGCCAGGACGACCCCGAGGAGATCTTGAAATCGGTGAAGCACGGCCTCTACGCCGTGACGTTCGGCGGCGGCCAGGTCGACATCACGAACGGCAAGTTCGTGTTCTCCGCGAGCGAGGCCTACCTGGTCGAAGACGGGAAGATCACCGCGCCGGTCAAGGGCGCGACCCTGATCGGCAACGGACCGGAGGCGCTCACGCGGGTCACCCGCGTCGGCAGCGACCTGAAGCTCGACGAGGGCGTCGGCACCTGCGGTAAGGACGGCCAGTCCGTCCCGGTCGGCGTCGGCCTACCCACGATCCGCATCGACGGCATCACCGTCGGTGGAACCGCGGTATGAACGCGCGCGGGGCCCGTGGATCGAAAGCGGG
>Ga0209382_10000852_pt1 | contig 49526 bp, 79 predicted proteins | sample SoiMetdeltSBSDD5_FD_187599 | JGI IMG/M metagenome (GOLD analysis project Ga0209382, IMG submission 187599) | Bulk soil microbial communities from a Populus tree surrounding site in Tennessee, USA - Soil MetaG P. deltoides SBSDD5 (SPAdes) (version 2) | ecosystem: Environmental > Terrestrial >...
GATCGTCGGCTGGGGATCCATTTCTCTCCTTTCTGATCAGCGCCGGTGCGAACTGGTCGATGGGCGTGGACAACTCCGCCTCAGACTTCTTCAAGATTTCACAGGGCACCGTCCTCGGGAATAACGACTTCGTTATCACGACTGGTGGCATGGTCCTGATCGCGGACGACGCAAACGCCAACATGTCGATCGGCCTGACGATCAATCAGGCCGCCAATGATGACGAGGTGCTGGCGTTCAAATCCTCTGACGTCGCACACGGCGTGACGACACTGGCGGAGACCGACACCTTCGGGTGCATCCGCAAGACCACCGGAGCCAGTGGCGGCGTGGAGCTGCGCGGGTTCCTCGATACCGGGTTGAATCACAGCGCGGTGTTCGGCCGGGGCGTGACGGTGGACGCGGCCGACACGACCAAAACCATTGGCGGGTTTGGCGTCGTCCGTGTGGCGGCGGCGCTGGCGTCAGGCACCGGGGTGGCGGCGATCGGCGCGAATGGGAACCTGTTCTCCATCGACAACAACGGGACGACGCGGTTCATCTTCGACGCTGAAGGGGATTCGCATCAGGACGTTGGCACCGCCTGGACGAACTTTGACGACCACGACGACCTCGAACTGTTGGATGCGCTCTCGGCGGGGGTGAGCCGGGACGCGGATCCGCTGCGGCAGGCGTTCGGATCGCTCCTACTGAAGCATCGGCCGACGCTGGAAGCGGCCCGGATCGTGACGTTCAACGACGACGGGCACCACTTCATCAACTGGAGCCGGGCGCACATGCTCACGATTGGGGCGGTGCGGCAACTTGGGGCTCGGCAGCACCTCTTAGAGCGCCGGCTGCTGGCGTTGGAGGCCTCGTAAATGGCATCTGTCACTGGCACCGGCCCCTACACCGTGACCCTGACCGCCCGCGAACAGGCGGTCGCCGCCCGTGTGGCGTCTCGGAACAGCGTCACCGTCGCCAAGGCGTTGGAAACCCTCGTGGAGCGGAAGCTGAACGAGATCTTCACCCAGCACCAGCAACAAGAAGCGGCGGCCCGGCAGGACGCGTACGCCAACGCCACGGCGCAAACGAAGGCGTCGGTCGATACCGCGCTCAACTTCACGCCGGAGCCGTAATGGCCGAGACGATCCACCTCGAACCGGCGGAGTACTGGAAGCTGCTGAAGCTAGAGAGCGATTTGCGGTACGCGCAGGAGAAAGCGGCGCAGATCCTCGCGCCGGTGCAGCAGGCTCGCGCGGCGCACCTGAAGGCGCTGGCCGCGAAGTATCCGGCGATGACGCCTGACGGCAGCTATCGCGCGGAGGATGCGACCTGCACGCTGACAACCCAGACGGAGTAGGCAGACGTGAGCGGCGAAACCGAAAAGAACGTCAGCGGGTGGACGATCGATACGTGGGTGGCACATACCGTGGCGCTCCGGGCCGCCGATGATCAGTTCAACGCCGAACGCGACCGACGCTACACCGAAGTCAAGAACGCCGAAGAAAAGGCGCTGAAGATCAAGGAGCAGGCGGATCGGGATGCGCTGTCGCTGGCCCGTGAGATCCAGAGCTATAAGGATGAAAAAGCGAACGAGCTCCGGGAGCAGATCAGCAGCGAGCGCGGGGAGTACGCCTCGAAAGGCGATCTCGTGGCCGCCGTGGAAAAGATCGAAGCGCAACTGAAACCGATTAACGAGTACATCGCGTCGGATCGCGGGCGCGGCAGCGGCGTACTGGCGAGTTGGCAAGTGATGATCGCCGTTGTCGGCCTGTTCTTTACCTTGCTGGGCATCGCGTCGATTGGGGTGGGGGTGGTGCTGTACGTGACAAAACCGTGAAGGCAAGACGAGGCGGGGCGCCGCGCTGCAGGCACAGACACGACGCCCCTAACCGACACAGACAGACAACGTCTGCGCAGGCTGCTGGTTCTTATCGGCAGGGGGCGCGCGCGAATCTAGGGGGGAGACACCGTGCCCAACGGCCGGCGAACGACCGATGCAACAGGACTGCGATTTCCGCTACAGCTCGTGATTTTCATCGCCAGCACCTGTGTGACCGTGGCTGTGACGATCTGGAGTAGCCAGGCAGGGATGCAGGCGAGGCTCGGCAACATCCAGACGCAGATGGAGTGGGCCGCAAAACTGCAGGCGGCTGAAAACAAGGCGCAGGAGGATCGTGCGACCGCCATTCGAGAAGCGGTGCAGGACATGAAGCGACGGCAAGAGCTCCAGCAGTACGAGATTCAGGGGCTCAAGGAAGCCATTCTGAAACAGGGGGCGCCACGGCGCTGATGAAAGGACGATGACCATGAGCAACGGAACCGCGTGTTGCATCCTCGGCGTGTGCTGCCCTCCCGCTCGGCAGCGTGAAAAGATTTCCGAACTACTCGTCGCGGAGGGGCTGTCCAAGGACGATGCCGACAAGGCCGCGTCGTGGTTCGAGGGGCAAATCAGCGCGCTCGGCGATCTGGCGAAGGCTGTCGCAGCGATGAAGAAGGCGCACCCGAACCCGCCCAAGGAGTAGGCCCATGATCACCATTTTCATTACGTTGCTCGTCATCGTCCTGCTGTTCTGGGCCGTGCGGACGCTGCTCGCGGCGTTTCACGCGCCGGAACCGATTCCGACGATCGTGTATGTCGTTGGCGTCGTGCTGATCGTGCTCTGGCTGTTGAAAGCCTTCGGCCTCTGGAGCGGCGGCCCCTCGCTCGGGCTATGACATGACGCCGGCGCTCTTGATCGACATCGCGCTCGTGCCCGCGTTCCGGTTCCTGCCGCCTGAAATGGACAGCCTCGCCGCGCGCGCCTTCCTGCTCACTGTCGTGCAGCAGGAATCGCGCTTGCGGCACCGGCGGCAGATTCATGGACCAGCGCGGTCGTACTTCCAGTTCGAGCGCGCCGGGGTGCGCGCGGTGTTGGGCCACCTCGCTTCGGCCGAGCACGCGCGGCGGGCGTGTGCGCTGTTGGACGTGGAGCCGACGACCGACGCGGTGTACCTCGCTATCGAGCACCACGACGTGCTCGCGTGCATCTTCGCGCGGTTGCTGCTCTGGACGTTGCCGGGCAAGTTGCCGCAGGAGCACGAGCCGGATTTGGCGTGGTCGCAGTACCTATCGGCGTGGCGGCCCGGAAAGCCGCATCGTTCGACGTGGGACGGGTTCTTTATTGAGGCGTGGCGGATCGTCAAGGAGGCGGAGTTGTGACCGGCTATCTCCATCGCGTCGATCGGTTTCATCGAGACATGCCGCATCCGCCGCCGCCACTTCCGCGCGATGCGTGGCACGGCCGCGAGTTCGTGGAAGCGGATGGCACACGCGATGAAGTGGTCTGGGATGGCACGTCGCCGTACCAGCCGAGCGAATGCGGGCGGGCGCTCGTGGTTCCGAAACCATGAACGCCGCATCTGCCGTCGCCCTCCTGCTCCTGCTCGCGTCTCCCGCGCACGCGCTGACGCGCACGGTCGTACCGGGTGGAGTCTACGGCGAACGCTGCACGACGGGCGAAACGGCCGTCCTGATCTGGGGCTCGCACGTCCAGACGCATCTCGGCAACGTGGCGCTGCCGCCGGATGAACTGCGCGCCGGCGGGAAAGGGCCGCTCTACACCCGTATTCGGTGCGCACCGTTCGCATTTGCCGGCCAGAGCCATGCGGGGTTGGGTACTTGGCAGTGGCGCGTCGGGATCGGGTGGACGCTTCATCCACCAGCCTGCGGCGTGTCCCCGGTCATCTACACCGCGGCTGGCGATCTCCTGATCTCGGATTGCTCCGTGGGCTCGCAAGGCTTCCGGTATATCGATCGTCACGGGCGTCCCATCTCCGGCGATATGACGTACGCGGACATCCCCAACCGGATCTGGGAGTGGACGGAGTACGACGGCGTACGAGTCGGACAAGGGAACGACGGCTGCATCAGCATCCGCGGGATCGATCGCCGGATGCTCGAACGGGGGGATTGCCGGTTCGTGCGGTTCCACCTGGTTGGGCAACGCTTCTCGATGGTGATGTCCAAGTTCGAGGAAGGCGTGGTGGTCCTGCTCGACGGCATCCTGTCGGACCTCTCGACGTTCCCGCAGGAGGCGATTGACGTCCCGCCTCCGCCGCCTCCCCCGCCACCGCCGCCACAGGTGCCGCCATTTCCGGAGGACATCTTCGCGGCGTTGCAGGCGACACGGGCTCGGTACCCCACGCCATTCAAGGGATTCGGCTCTGTCCTGATCAACGAAATCGCGCACCAGTTCCGCGCACGGCGGGCGGGGCTTGAGTCCAAGGTTACGGGCAACACCTGTCGGCAACCAAAGACGGACGCCAGCGTGTCCTGTGACATTTTCCGCATCGGCGATTTCGGCTACGACGTGATCCGGGCAGAGGAGAGCGACGGCCAAATCGTGCGGCCTGAGGGTGGAGCGGCGGATCCCGCGAGGTTCGTGGCTCCCGTCGATCCGGACGACGGGCCGCCGCCTCCACCGCCTCCCCCTGACGGGCTGGAGGCTCGGGTGCGGCTGCTCGAATCCGAAGTGCTCGCCCTGACGACGCGGGTCGTCGCCCTGCGGGATGCGCTCACCGCGCAGGCGCAGCGGATTGCCGCATTAGAGCAACAGCAGCCGTCGCAGGGCGTAGACGAGGCCGCGGTCAAGGCGCTGATTGACGCGGAGCTCAAGGCGCTGCGGTTCAAGGTGTTGATCGGCGAGTCGCTGTCGAGGCCGTTCAGGCATACGCACAGCGGGACCGTGGAGATGATCCGATGAGCCACGCTACCGACGCACCGTCGATCGAACAGGTCGTGCAAGCCGCGCAAGGGCTGGCCGTCCACGCGGGCTTCCTCAGTGAAGAAGTCGGGCGACTGCGAGCGGTATGCCGCGCGCATAGCATCGATCCGGACGAACCGGCGCAGGTGTACCGTCCGCCGGAGATGGCCCCAGCTGGAACCTCGAAGGAGTAGGCATGATCCCGACACTTGTGGCGGCAGCGATTGACCTCGTCAAAATCATCATCGAGTACGACAAGCTCGTGTTCGAGTCCCTGCCAGCAGACAAGAAAGCCGAGGAAGCCGTCGGGCGGTTCGAGGAACGCAAGAAGTTACGGGAGTTCATCGAGGACATCCAGAAAATCGGGACACAGGAGTAGACGATGCTTTCACGCGATAGCGCTATTTGGTGGATTGGGTTGGCACTCGGCGTCGTGACGACGATCGTTGCCAACATCGATCGCTTCACGTTCATCTCATCGACCGGCGAGGAAATCCTCACGTTCGTCGGCCTGATTCTGTCGGCGGTGTCGATGAAGATGGCGACCTCGCCTCTGCCGAGCGAGCAAGCCGCCGCAGTCGGCACCGCGACGGCGAAACTGGTAGACGCCAAGCGCGAGTTGGCGAAGGCGGATCGGGACGCAGCTCCGCCTCACGCGCCTGATGCCGCATGATCTGATGCCGTGTCCGCGCGCCACGTGTAGCGGCGGCACGCTCGATCTGGATGGGTATTGCTCGGTGTGTAGCTACGTCGAGCCGAAGACGCCGACAGGCGATCGGACGGTTGGGAATCCTCCGCTGGGTCCGCAGGCTGCCCCGGTCTGCGAGGGGGATGTCTCGGCCTCCGGTCGCCCGTCAGCACAAGATCGGCCGTTCAAGGCGATGGGCTAACCCGTTGCCTCCGTGTCATCCCACCGCGTTCGTCGTCGCAGTCCGCCCAGAACGGCCGAGCGCAGGATAGCACGGCTCAGTCCGGTTTTTCAGGACGTGTCACGGTCACCGTAATCGTCAAGCCGCCGGCGGGCTTTACGGGCTGGGCCGGGGCCGCGGGTGGGTCTTTCTTCGGCTCGAAGGGCAGCACCTTCGGGCTCACCGCACTTCCTCGAAGCTCCACTGCACCCCGCTCGAACTGACGATCTCCACCACACCCCCGGACGTCAGGTAAATGCCCTCGTGGCGGGTAGACGGCCAGCGTGTGCCGATGATCTCGTTCACGATCAACCGCCCCGCGATTCGGACGATGAAGTTCGAGCCGCTCCCGGTGAACACACCGATGATGCGGACGCGCTGGACGTCTGTTGGCATGTCGAAGACGGTATCGCCCACCCCAGAGCGACGGAACGGATCCCGCACCCCTCGACCGCTGATCGGCGTCGTGTTCGTCCCGCTGGTGTGGTTCGCCTGGACGGTGATCGTCCCGTTGTACGCCCGGTTCTCCGTGGGCTGGAAGATGATCGTAGACGCCTGCGAGGTGCCCGCCGCGATCGTGCCGTCCGTCCAGCTCGCCGTGTAGCCGCTCGGTCCTGTCAATCCGGTGACGGTCATCAGGGAGTTGCCTTCGTTGTAGATCCGCAGGATGCGCTCAGAACGACTCCCGACAGGCATCTCGCCAAAGTCTAAGACGGCCTCGAGCCGGATGACGCGCGTTTGGGTGGAAGGAGTGGGACCGCTGGGCGTGCCCCCCTTGCTACCGCCACAGGCGGTTACTAGGAGCAGGAGCAGGCACACCCACGCGCGCATCAGCACCATCCTACGCCTCCCTTCCAACCGCGTGAGCCTGACGTGAGTAACAACACTCTACTTCCGCCGATTTCCGTGGAGATGACTCCCGAATACGTCTATGCCCACAGAGCGAAACCGAGGCCGGAATTACGGCCCTGAGAGGGGTGCTACGCATGAATGCGTGTGGCATCGACCCCGCCAACTCCATCGTCAGGATGCGCGCTTTTTGGGCGCATTTTTGGGCCTCCGCGATCGCGCGTGTGTGTCACGTGAGCCGATCGCTTCCACAGCTCGCACGAGCTCTGGATCGTCGGGATGATCGTACCGGGCGAGCTGCTTCAGGCTTTTCCACCCGCCGAGCCGCTGCACCACGGTCAGCTTGACCCCGCTTGAGGCGGCGCGCGTAGCGCCCGTATGCCTCAAACTGTGAAAAGTCACGCCACCATTGGCCCGGCCAAGTGGTACCCCCGCCCGCCGGCACAAATCCCCAAAGAGGCCCTGAATGGTGACGGAGCCCATCGGGTGCCAGTCGCCTCCGTACTTGCGCGCGAAGTAATACGGTCCCGTATTTGGGAGCGCATCCAGTGCCTTCCTCAGCCGCTTCGAGACGGGCACCTGATACGGTTCACCGCCCTTCGGATCAACCACCTCTAGATAGCGCTTGTGATCGTGCCGACGCTCGAGGCGCCGCACATCGCCTTGGCGCATCAACGTATCCAGCGCCAAGATGATCAATGCACGTTCTTCGGTCGTGGCGTGCGCGAGTAACCGGCGTTCCGCGTCGCGGGTGAGGATTGTGATCGGGGTCCGCGATACCCGCAACCGCTTCACGGCATCGGCGGGATTGACGTCGAGGTATTTCGGAATCGCGCTGCGTATAAGCGGCTTGAGGACGTCGAGCTCGCGGTTGACCGTGGCGGCTTTCTTCGTCTCGGCCTGCGTGGTTTTCCAGCCTTCGATCTGTTCCCGATCCAATGATGTGAGCTTCGTGTCTCCAAAGTATCGGATGAAGCTCTGGATCATCGACCGTTCACGCCGGCCGCCGCGGTGATGCGCGGCGATGTGCGCCAAGTACCACATGGCGTGCTCGCGGAACGTCCGGATCGGTTTGTCGATCGGGAGATGAAAGCGGCCACGGGCGCGATCCCCCATGACCGCCGCGTACACCTCGTGGGCCTGGGCTTTGGAATCGCGTTGCTGCGCGCCGGGGCCGATCGGGATGCCGGTGCTAACCCGTCTGCTCGTCCCCTCGATCCACATCCACCAGAAGGGACTGTCCTTTCGTCGGTACACCCCCATCAGGCAGGTCGCTTGCGGCGGCGTTGGCGAGCAACTGATCGACGATTTGATCGATGTACTGCACGAACGCGGGCCGTGTCAGGGCTAGTAGTTGGAGTTTGTCGCCCAAGGATCGCAACGGCGATTTCTTGGACTTGGTGTCCGAGCTCGAGGAGTCGGGCAGCTCCATTGACAACATCCGTGAGTGGGACGGACGGGGCGACGAGCGCGACGGACCCAGGTTCTCGCCGAACCGCAGCAGAGTCATCGACACCTCCGAACTGAGATAAGGACGGGTGTATCTCGGAGGGGTGACGGATTAGGTCATAGTCCGCATCGTACCCTGCCAGCAGGTCATCGATCGAACATTGCAAAGCCTTCGCCAGCTTCAAGAGCGTCTTGGTATTGGGTAGTCGATACCGCCCGCGCTCCCACGCGTTCACTGTGGTGGCCGGAATGTTCAATCTGCGTGCGAGGTCGCTCTGCGAGAGCGGCGGTGTCGCCTGTTCGCGCAAGCGCGCAATGTTCCGCCCGATGCTCACCGGCCCAGCGTAAGCGCATTCGCTATAGGCGGCAAGCCCGTAAGTGTCTGATGGTAGGGGCATTAGTGATGTCACTACAATTTTCGGCGATGGGGTGTTGACACGTTAAGCGATAACGCTTATAGTTTGGTCACTTTACTTATGGCAGCGCCTCTTACCGCTCGGCAAGTTCGGGAACTCCGACAGACGCCGCCGCCGCCGAACGGCAATCGTGTCGCTCTGGCGATCGAGATGACCGGCGTCACTCAACAGCAGATTGCGGATGCGACGGGCCTGGTTCAGCCCTACATCAGCAATGTCGCCCGCAACTGCTATCCCACGATCACCGTCGAGAACGCGCGCAAGTTCGCGGACTACTTCGGGTGTTCGATCGAAGACCTCTGGCCCGCCCGTGAGGCGGTGGCGTCGTGACGGACTCGCCGTACCTGACGGCACCAGAAGCGGCGGCGTACCTGCGCTACGCCTCGGTGCGTGCGCTCTACAAAGCTGTCGCCGAACTCCACATCCCCTGTCGCCGGCGCGGCGGCAAGACGTTCCTGTTTCGGAAAGACGAACTTGATCGTTGGCTGGCTGGCGAGTCGGCCCTGCGGATTCAGCGGAGGGTGTCATGACGGCGCACCACCTCCTGCAGCCGGGAGCGTGCGATCCGCAACAGGCGTTCGGCCTGCAGGACCGCGTCGATCCCGGCGGCCAGTTCGAGCGAGGCGGCGCGCGTGCGGGAACGATCGGGATCGGTAGTCGGGTCCGCGGTGAAGCGCGCCCGATGCAGTTCGTAGCGAGGAGGGTCTGACGATGGCGTCTGTGGCACGGGCCAACGGTACGGCGGTCGCCCTCTCGCGTCAGGCGAATCCAGTTGCCTCCCGCTCCACTATTCGGGCAACCGAGGTTGCCCGCTGCCTTGGGGTCATCCAGCGCGCCATCCAGGAGACCGGCTGGAACTGCGAGGCGGTCGCGGCGGAGATGGGGATCGACAAGTCGTACCTCTCGCGGCTGCTCTCCGGGGAAAAGACGCTCACGTTCGCGCATCTACTCGATCTCCCGGATGACGCTGAAGCCGCGTACTACACGCTGCGGCTGCGCGAGATGGGCCGGATCGTCGTGGAGCCAGTCGAGCCGGAAGCGGCCATCGAATGTCTGGTGCGCGGGCTGGTCGGTGTGTTGACGGAGCGCAAGCGTATGGCGAAGGCCGCGTTATGACGACGGCCTCCCTCTTTGACGTGCGCCCGCCGATGGACGGCGAGACGTTCGATCCGCAGCAGGACGGGCCGCGGCTCCATCGCCAACTCGCACGGGTGAAAGCGCGGATGAGCGACGGGTGCTGGCACTCACTGAAGGATCTGGCCTACGACACCGGGGCGAGCGAAGCCAGCGTGTCGGCGCGCATCCGCGATCTCCGGAAGCAGAAGTTTGGCGGCTACACCGTGGAACGGCAACGGCTCAAGGATGGTTCGGGACTCTGGTTTTACAAATTGGTGATCCCATGAAAGAACCCCGACACAACGCGACGCTCGACTCCGGAAGGAATACGGGCTGTTGCAGGCCAGTTTGATGCTGAACCGCGAATTGATCAAGGCGTTGATTGCGAGCGACACATTGACGGCCGACGAGGAACACCGGTACGTGCATGAGTTCGTTCGCATCGGCGCGGTGAGGGCGCGATGACGGACTGGCTGCTGAATCCCTATCACGTCCTCAATTGAAGGATGAAGAAAAAGATTTGGGTGTGCCCGTCAGCCACAGTGTTCTGAACCGAGAACCAGCCTCCTGAACTTGGAGCGACAGCGATGAATGAGACGACAGCCACGAAGTTCACGCCGGGGCCGTGGAGCGTCTACGGCCAGTTGGGTGTGCCGAGTTCAATCAAGCAGCCCGGTATCGATAGCGAGGCTGGCGAGCGGTTCACGATTGTGACGTGGGGAGATGAGGATCAGGAAGACGTCGGGGTGCAGGGGCGGACACCAGAGGAGAAGTGGGCCAACGCACGCCTGATCGCGGCAGCGCCAGAGTTGTATGAAGCGCTGGAAAGCGTGATTCGGAATCACTGCGGCAATTCAGATCGCATCTTCTGCGGCACGTGTTCCAGAGCGCGCAAACTCCTACAGCAGATCGACGGCGAGACGGCGGAGCGTGCGCGATGACGTGGCCGGAGTTCATCGGCGGTGCCTGTGTCGGCCTGATCCTGTTCTGGGCGCTTCGGGCCTTCATTCGAGGGGCACGCCATCAGCGAGAAGAAGGAGCCTATGCCGCCATGCAGAACGCGGTACGGACGCCCCCGATCACGAAGCACGTCCACCGGTATCCGCCGATGACGGAGAAGGCCGCGAAGGGGTTTGCCAAAGATCCGACGGTGATGCGCGATCAGGTGAGTCCAGAAGAACGACGAAAACGACTTGGTGTTGCCCGTCAGCCATAGCGCACGGCACCGGCAACCAGCATTCTGAACTTGAGACGCTCACCAATGGACGACACGACAGCCACGAAAAGCGCGTTCCAGCAGTTGCGCGAAGCTCTGCTCGCGGTGGAGTGGGTGCGGTTCCCGCAGGAGTTGGAACCGGGCGTGTGGGTGCATCCCTCGCGCTGCATGGCCTGCAAGAAGTTTCGCGGCAGCGGGCACGCGGAAGACTGTGTGGTGTGGAACGCGCTCAAGGCGAGCGCAGCGCAATAGAAACTGGCTCGGTGGCTGAAACACCGAGCCCACAACCCAGAGGAATGAGACATGGCCATTCTACTGCAACACAGGAGCAGCCCCGTGAAGTTTCTCACCCCGCCGGAGCTGCTGACGCTGGACCTGATGGCGTCGATTGAGCGTGCGCGACAGGCCGCCGTCGCCCAACGGCTGGCAGAAGGGTGCTGCGCGGAGTGCGGCGCGCCGCTGACGCCGGATGAGCCCTGCAACGACCCGCTGTGCCCCTCGAAAGCGGGGCAGTTCGAGCAGGGTTCGGACGCAAGGCGCTGACCAATGCCCCCCGGCAAGCCCTTACAGTTCGCGCCCGATCAGGTGGCGAAGATTCGCGCCTTGAAAGATCAGGGGGTGCCGCTCAAGGCGTTGGCCGAGCGCTTCGGGGTGTCGGTGTTCAGCATCCTCAAGATCGCTGGTCCGAAGACCCGAGAGGCGGCGACGCGATGAGTTTCGCCTGGGCCAGTGGTGACGGCGAGTCGTTTCCTGAGCACCGCGAGTTGTTCCCGTCGCAGGCGACTGACCGGGACCGCGACGCGGGAGGCCGCCACGTGTATCGCTGCCTGGACTGCACGTGGACGGGGGGCGCGGTGGCGGCGCTCGAGCATCACGTGAATACGTGCCATCACCGGATCCAGATGGTGAACGGCCCCGTACAACTTTTCCGCTGCTGTCAGACGGTGGCGCAGCCTAAGGAGCGGAGCGCATGAGGATTATCAAAGGGACAGACGCGATTCCGGTGGAGCATCCCGTGTTTCTCATCTTCGGCCAGCCAGGGATCGGCAAGTCGTCGCTCGGCTACTCCGCCAAGGATCCGCTGGCGCTGGACTTCGACCGCGGCGCGCACCGGGCGGCGAACCGCAAGGACACGCTGGTGATCGACGCCTGGAAAGACGTGGCCGAGCTGATGGAGAACCCCGAGCAGATCCACGGCTACGCCAGCATCAGTGTCGATACCGTCGGCCGCTGCCTCGACCTGATGACGGCCGACATTGCGATGCACGACCCGAAGAAGGCGCCTGGCGGGAACCTCTCGCAGCAGGGCTGGGGCGTGCTCAAGACCCGCTTTCGGACGTGGACCTCGCAACTGCGGCTGCTCGGCAAAGACGTCCTGCTCATCGCCCACGACAAGGAAGACAAGGACGGCGACACGCGGATCGTGCGGCCGGATATCGTCGGCGGCTCCTACGGGGAAGTGATGAAGGTGGCCGACTTCGTGGGCTACCTCTACATGAACGGCAAAGACCGCGTGCTCGATTTCAACCCCACCGACCGCTGGATCGGGAAGAACCCCGCCGGCTGGGCGCCGTTCAAGCTGCCGCCTGTCTCAAAGGCGCAGACGTTCATGGCGGAGCTGTTCGACAAGGGCCGCGCGGCGCTCGGGGCGATCAGCGAGGAAAGCGCCAAGGTGACGACGCAGGTGGACGACTGGCGCGCGGCGATCGACACCTACACGTCCACGGATGAAGTCAACCGGGCGATCGGGGAGATTGCCACGCTGCCGGCGATCGCGCAGCCGCAGGTGAAGAAGCTGCTAATGGACCGGGCGAAGGCCCTGCAGTTCGTCTGGAATCCGCAGGCGAAGGCGTTCGAGGAAGCCAAGGCGATGGCCGCGGCGCAGGCGTAGGCGATGCGCATCTCCGCGACCACGCTCGAATCGTTCCGGCTGTTCAACGAGCCCGACCAGGAGTGGATGACGGAAGACGATCTCCGCGATTCCATCCTGGGCAGGTTCGTGCCGAACCACAAGGTGAACCTCGGCACGGCGTTCGGGAAGGTGCTCGAAGACCCGGACCACTACATGGTGCCTGGCGGGTTCAGGCTGACCGCGAACGGCGAGTGCTTCGAGTTTGGCCGCGACGTCATGGACCCGTGCCTCGCGCTGGTGGATCGGCTCGGCGTGTTCGAGGCGAAGGCGATCCGGCGCTACGGGGACTGCGACGTCGTGTCCAAAGCCGATCATCTCCGCGGGGCCAAACTCTCCGAGTTCAAGACGACACTCTCGACCTTCGACTTCGAGAAGTACGCCCGCAGCTACCAATGGCGGTTCATGGCGGATGCCTTCGCGCCGTCGGTGGTGACGTATCACGTCTTCTGCCTCTACGAAGCGCCGAACGGGGTGATCGAGCTGCGGTCGATCGAGTCGTTCAATCTCTACCTCTACGCTGGGTTGCATCTGGACTGCGCGGAGCTGGTGCGGGAGTTTGCCAGCTACGTGACGGCGAAGGGGCTGGACGGGTACCTCAGGCAGCGGCAGGCGGAGGCGGCGTAGATGGCTGATGTCCCGTTCTACGGTCGCGTGTTGGAGGGTGGACTACTGGTGCTCGACCGGCCCAAGGACTACGCGCGGCACGTCCGGGCGCACAAGGGCCAACACGTTGAGTTGACGCTACGGAAGCGCCGGCAGAAGCGCAGCTCGCAGGCGAACCGCTTCTATTGGGGCTACGTGCTGGCGGAGATCGCGGAGGCGTGCGGGTACACCAAGGACGAAGCGCACGAGGCGCTGAAGCACCACTTCCTCAAGGAAGACGGCGACGGCCCGCTGGTGAAGGTGCGGAGCACGGCGGACCTGGGCGTCGAGGAGTTCTCGGCCTACGTCGAGCGCGTCATGGCGTTCGGGGCGACGACGTTCGGGATCGTGTGGATGGAGCGCGACCAGTGGGAGGCGGCATGACCTACGACGACTTCCTCGCCAGCCTTCGGCAGACCCCGCGTGATTGGACGGTGGATGAGTACGGGTATCTGCGCCGGCCGCACGGGGATGGGCTCTGGCAATGCCCCGTCTCTGCGCTGGCCCACAAGGAATCGTGCTGCTTCAGAAGCGCGGCGGACGCCATCGCGCTCGATGCCACGGCGGCCGTGCTCATCGCTGGGGCTGCCGACAATGACAAGGACTGCGATCCGCAGATCCGGGCGGATCTCTTGGCGGCGACGGATCCGCAACCCTAGTTTGAGATCGTGAGGCGACCCGTGACGAAAGAGGCGACAGCCACGACAGCGCGTGTTGATGACGGCGGGCCAGCGTTCCCGTCCGGCCACGGCTGCCGCGGCATGACACTGCGGGACTACTTCGCGGCGCAGGCGATGCAGGGCTTGATTGCGAGCAACGACGAGGGGGCCGGCGATCGCTTGGATGATATTCCCAAGTACGCCTACGACATCGCCGACGCCATGCTGAAAGCCCGCAGCGAGTAGGTCATGGAACACGGCCCCAACGGTTCCTTCTTCAAGCCGCCGAAAGGCACGCTGGTGCTCGAGCGCGAAGCCGAGCAGGCCAAGGCGTTGAAGCTGGAGCGCGCCGAGAAGGGCGCGGCGAAGAAGCGGGATGGCCGCTGCCGCTGGCCGGAAGTTCACAAGTGCCGTGGAGCGTTGGAGGCGGCGCACATTCGGGATGCGAGCCTCGGTGGGCTGATGGATCGCACGAATCTGATCCTGCTCTGTGCGTGGATTCATAGACGGGGGCCGGAGAGCATCCACGGGAAGCAGTTGCGGATCGAGATCAACACCCCGGCTGGGGCAGAAGGCCCGTGCAGCTTCTATCGGCGGGGGGAGCACGGGCGGTATCACCTGGTGGCGCGCGAGACGCGGCCGTTTCAGTTGGAGCGAGATTGAATGCCCTGCCCGCTTCACCGTCCGCCGACGACACACGAGCTCAAGTGCTGGCCTGAGTTCTTTAGGGTGATCCTGAGCGGCGAGAAGACGTTTGAGGTTCGGAAGAACGACCGAGACTTCATGGCGACGGACTGGCTGCGGCTGCGCGAATGGGATCACCGCCGCGAGACCTATACCGGCCGCGAGGTGTACGCCCGAGTGCCGTATCTCCTCGATGGCCAGTGGCCCGGATTGGCCGAAGGCTACGTCGTGATGAGCATCATCGTGCAAGGGACGATCGAATGAACGCTGTCTTGTGGGATGACGAAGCGAGAGGGGCCGTCGCGTGACTGATCAGGACCGAGAAAGAGTAAGAGCGTAAGAAAAATCTTGAGGGTTTGCCCGTCGGGTGAGGCCACAAAGCGAGAACGAGCATTCTGAACCTGAACCATGAGTGAACGACTCGACACGCCAGTCACGAGACAACCGGCACTTGCCGAACGGATTGCGCGAGAGGCGCACGAAGACCAACGCTGCACCGTCACGGGCGAGCCCTACATCCGCCATGTCGAGCGAGTTGTAGCGCTGGTGGACAGCGATGAAGCGAAAGCGGTGGCGTGGCTGCACGACGTGCTGGAGGACTGCCACGAGTGGGACGCGCCACGGCTGCGCGAGGCGGGAGTTTCGGACCGCGTCATGGCGGGCGTCGTCTGGCTGACGAAGCCTGCGGGGAAGCCGTACGACGATTACATCCACGGCATTCGGCGCTCGCGCAACGCGCTGGCACTCACGGTGAAGATCGCGGACTTGCGCGATCATCTCCGGCCCAATTGTCCAGAGCGTCTTCGCGCGAGGTACGAGCGCGCGTGGCAGACGTTGACAGGAACTCCGTGGTTGCAGGTTCAGGAGCCCGGTTGTGAGTTTAGAACACTGTAGCCGACGGGCAAACCCGCAGTCTGACGCTCTTGATCTGCGTCGGATCGGGGCGCGCCGTGAACGGACGGACCAGGCATGAGCCTTTTTAGGCGCGCGGCGAAACGAGACAGTGCTGAAGCGGCCATCGTGGACGCCTTACGGAAAGCCGGGTGGAGCGTCGAGTCGTGGAGCCAGCGCAACTGTCCGGACCTGGTGCTCTCCCGGCACGGGGTCACCTTGTTGGCAGAAGTGAAGACCGGGAGAAAGAAGCTGCGGCCGGGACAGCAGGACTGGATCGCGCAGTGGCAGGGGCGCGTCGTGGTGCTGAGAAGTGTCGAAGACGCCCTAAGGTTGGGGGGCACAGGAGACGACGCCCTCCGCTGACAAAAAGTGAAAGAGCACGACGAAAACCTTTTGGGGTTGCCCGTCGTGCGAGGGGCAGAAAACTCACAACCGGGATTCTGAACCTGAACCGATGTTGCCTCTAACGGAACGACAGTCACAAGTGCGAAGACCGCTGATCGAAGACGGGCGAGCGCGTCAACTGTTCCACGGGACGCAGATGGCATCAGGGTTCGTGTACGTGTTCCCGCATCTATGTCCCGGCGCGGGGTGTGCCGTGTGCGCCTACGCAATGAGTCGAGCGTCACACGGGACAGAGGTCGGGGATGGGCGATGGAAGTTACCGAGGTAGATCGAGAGGGATTGGCTATATGACGCGACGGGATCTCGCACGACTCGAAAAGCTGTTGGCTGAGGCGAAGGTCAAGATTGACGAACCCTTCGGCCCGGCCGCCGTCACGCGGCAGTACGTCGGGATTGGGCTGTGCCGCTCGGACATCGGAGCCTTGGCGAATGCGGTGGAGGTGTTGCGCCACATGGTTCGTCGCCCCACGGTGAAAGCCGAGCGGCGAGACGAGACGGTCGCCGTATGAAACGAATCCGGGATGAGCAACTTTCTGAAGCCCGAGAAGCTCCAGCGATTACGCTGGGCATTCTCGCAGGGCTGGAGCACGCGAGCCTGCGCGCGATACGCAGGCTGCTCCACGAACGTCGCGTTCGCCTACGCCCGCCGGTTCCAGCGGCAGGATCGGTGTCCGTGCGGCGAGTCGGCCAGCCATCGGGGATGGTGCTCGTGGCGGTCCCAGAACAGTCCGGCCAGACTGGCGGCGATCCGTCGCCTGCCACACACTGGCCGCGCGGTGGGCGCACGCGACAAGACGCCTCGAACCCGCATCAGCCTGCTCGGTCAACGTCGGCGGCGAACGGTGTGGGGCGAACGGTTCCAGCCGCGACGGGTGAACCGTCCGAGTCCAACGGTCTGGCCGTTCATTCTGGACGAGCCGACCGAAGACCAAGGCATCCTCGTGGAAATCAATCGGATGGTGCCGAAGTATCTCCACGAGGAGTTTCGGCAGGACGTGTGCCAGGACGTGGCGGTCGCCGTATTGACTGGCGCGGCGCTCACGCGCGAACTGGTGCGGGACATCACAGCGGCCGCGCAGCGTCTCTACCGACCGCATTATCGAGCCGTCCCGCTCGACACGCCGGTGGGCCGCGATGACGGCCCCGCGCTTGAGGAATGTCTGTCAGAGGACCATCCACAGCGGTCATGCCGCCCGCTACTGGAGCCGCCCGGGCGCAGTTACCAAGGGCTTCAACCGATCAAGCCCGATCAGTTTGATCCGCCGCGTCCTATCGGCTATCCGCGCGGCGAGCACGTCTCGACCTCGAAGCTCAACGCCGATCAGGTGGTGGCGATCCGCTACATGTATCGGTCTGGCAAGCACTCACAGTCAACGCTGGCGAAGCTGTTCCGCGTCTCGCAGGCTACGGTTTTCTCGATTCTCGTTGGTGGCACTTGGCAGCACGTAGGCGGCCCGGTCTACAAGCCGAAGAAGGACATCGATCTATGGAAGCGCCTCGTGTTCGACCAAGAGGGGAGCCAGGATTCAGCCGGGACTTTTTCCTCCCCGACCAACTCTCACGTGAATGAGGTTGGGTGCAACGCTCTTACGGTGGCTGACGAAACGTCAGATCGCAGTAGGGGAAAAAGTCCCGGTGTATTCAAGTCCGATCTTCAAGATCTACGTACTGTCGAAATGGCACACACGAGCGCGAAGCAGCCGAACCCGCAGCAGGCGCAGAACCGCGAGATCGCCGCGTTCCTCACGGCGTTCTGTGAATCGTATAAGAAGCATCGGCACGCGACGTACCTCGTGCGGCGGCCGAAGGACATCTCGATGGCGAAGTTGCTGCTCGCCACGTACGGCGCGGAACGGCTCGCGCTGATGGTGGACGAGCTGCAGCGGACCAAGGACCCGTGGATCGCCGGGACCGATCGGGGCATCGGCATCCTCACGGTCAAGGCGTCGTGGTTGGACAGCCGCATCGGTGCGCGGGTGAAGGATGGCACAGTCGCCACGGCGGTCGATTGGTTCGAGGAGTGCAAGCAGATGCACGGCGGCGCGTGCGGGTTGAGTCAGATGCGGCACCACAACCGCAAGTTGATCGACGCGGGGAAGGCGCAAGCGTCGTGACTGCGCGAGTCATCCGGGCGTCTCGGCGTGGACGGTGGGTAGATCGAGATGCCCATGTCTGTACGAACCGAGCAAACCCAAACGGTCTTTACGCTCTTTCGGTGACGTCTGTGCCGCGGCGGTGCCGGAAGGAGGAGGCGTGATCCACAAAGATCACGAAAACCTTTTGGGGTTGCTTGGTAGTACAGACACTGGTAACGCCATGGCTCTACGCCTGTAGAGGCAACGAGGTATTCGATGGGACAGCTAGTTGGGCTTCCGGGCGTCTCTGGTCCGCTTCCGTGCCAGCACGTAGCGAGCGTCGATCAGGCCGTGCGTCGGATTCAGCGGAGACGCGCCGTTACCGCGGCGGGGTCTACGGGCGCGTTGAACGTGTGGCGCGATGATCAGCGGCGGCTGCGATCGGAGTTCATGCGATTCATGGTCACTTTGGATCGCGCGGAGCACGCAGACCTCGCAAGCCTTCGTGTCTGGTTGGAACGGTGGTGGCCGCAACTAAACGTCCGCGACGAGGCGTAGGACGATGACTGAACCCGAAGCTGTAGTACCAAGCAAACCATGATCTTCTTCTTCGTCGGTTTTCTCACGGCGGCTGCCGCCGGAAGGGACGAGTAGATGGCCTGCTGCGAGATTCAACCGGGCGTCCATGTCTGCCGGCCAAACGGCGAGACGCGGCCGGTTCCGAATCGTCGGCGCAAGCAGTTCTGGTGCTTCACGTGCCGCAAGCATCTGATGCACACGTGGATGCGGTTTCACCACAAGCAGCCGTCGTGGTACGAGGACTGGTTCTGGTGGGAGTGCCCGCAGTGTCACAAGGAGGACATCTTGTTCCCTGGCTGGGAATGGGAGTACGAGGACCGATGAGGACGATGAAGCCCGGTGATCGCGTGGAGTACCGGATCGAGCGCAAGGGGACCACGGCGACGTCTCAACCGTATCCTGCGACGGTGGTGAGCCTGAGTGCGAGTGGGCGGGTGAACATCCGGTTAGACGGGGCACCGGCTCGAGATGTGCGGGCGGTGAAGCCGAGTCAGGTGCGGCCCCTGTTCGCGCAGGGACGGCGGTGAAGACGTGGCGGTATCTGAAGCAGGGGTGAGAAGAAAGATCACGAAGACAAGACTTTGGGGTTGCTGCGGTAATACGGGCAAGGGACGGCTACTGACGGCCCGCCGTCCACGTCGAAGGGAACGGATGGTTATGAACCCAACGAGTAACACCCCCGATTGTTTCCGCGAATTTGTCGGCAAGCGAATGATCGGGTTGCTGTTCAACGCTTTTCCTCGTGGTCGCCGCGACCTGTCAGTTGGCAGCAAGACGCTCGTCTTCGAGGATGGGCGCGGGCTGACGATCTCCAGCAACGGGAGCTATTGGGTCGAGGAAGCAGACGCGGTGAAGTCGGCCGTTCTTGAGCACGCGAAGGAACTCGATGCTGTGAAGCGCGAGATTGCCGAAGTGATCGTGCTCTCCGGCGTGTTGTGAGCGACAACGGAGCGACGACGAGGCGCACACCGATGGTAGACAGCAACGCCCGTATTACCAAAGCGACAGATCAGTCTGACGCTCTTGATCTTCGTGATCTTCCGTCGGCGTCCCCAACCCCGCAGGCCGCACGGCTGCGAGAGGTGGCGCGGCAATTGTGGGATGTCATCTCAGGTGACTGCTTCGGGATGCGGCCCGATCCGTGGGTGTGCCACGACGAGTCGCATGGCGACGGCTGCACAACCGAGTCGCATCAATGCCGACGCGACACTGAGATCATCGCCAAGTTTCTGGAGTCCACCGTGCTCGCGGAGCGGGCGGCCCGATTGGAGGGCAGTTTCTACGACGAGCACGGTGGACGCACCAGCGAGCTGCTGTCTGAGCAGGCTCGGGCTGTGATGGAGCAGATACGAGCCCGTTGGCACGTCAGCGAGTTCGCATTTGGACCGATTTACGACGGCATTGCGAGAGCCGTGCTCGCGGAGCGGGCGTCTTTCTGCGAAGCGCATCAACCGCCGCATGAGACGTGCCCCTGTTGTGAAGCGGTGAGGGCCGATGACGAACGGCTCGCGGAGCGGGCGGCGTGTGCGGAAATAAGGAAGCACGCGCAGGCGGTTGTCAATGCGTGGCGGGACGAGGACGACAACATTTCGGACGCGGTATTCATTGAATTAATCGAAACACTGTCGGCGGCGCTCGACGTCCGTTCACCAGCCGGGCGCACCCGACAGGAGCAGGACGACGACGAAAAGACTTAGGGTTTGCCCGTCTAGTGTATCTGCTGCGCGGCAACCGGCATTCTGAACGAGAGGTAATCGGATGGAACCTGAGGCGACAGCCACGGCGGAACTGGCCCTAGCCGAGCGGATGGCTCGATTCGCCCATCGCGGTCAGAAGGAAGAATCTACTGGCGATGATTACATCCTTCACGTTGAGCGCGTCGTGGCGCTCACGGCCGGCGGTGCCGACGCGAAAGCAGTCGCGTGGCTGCACGATGTGGTCGAGGACTGCGACTTGTTCGGAAACGACCCGGACGATCTCTTGCGCGTCATGTTCAGCGCGCCCGTGGTCGAAGCCGTGCTGGAACTCACGCGCGGGTGGCATGTGGCGACGGCTGAACCGTACGCCGACTACATCGAACACATCCGCCTGTCCGGCAACGATCTGGCGCTGAAGGTGAAGCTCGCGGACCTCGCGGATCATCTCCGGCCCAACTGTCCAGAGCGGTTGCGTAAACGGTACGAACGTGCGTGGCAGGCGCTGACAGGAACACCGTGGGTGCAAGTTCAGGAGGCTGGTTCCAAGTGAGTAGCAACCAACAAACGGGCAAACCCGCATCGTCTTTATCTTCTTCGTCTTCCAGGCGTGCCACGGCTGACGAGGAGACGCCGCAGGCGACACGATGCGATTGCGGATGGAGCGACCTCGCGCCGGAGGCGCCGTGTGGCTGTGGCACGCACGCGGTACGTCTATATCGGGACGTGGTGTGGCACTACACCGCCGCCCATTGGGACGCCGCGTGTTTGATTCAGCATCTAGGGTCGGCGCTGGCGGCGTCCGAGGCCCGCCGCGCTGCTTTGGAGCGCAAGTCGCTGGTGGATGACGTCGCGTTCGCCAGCGCCAACGAGGGGTTCGTTGACTGGAAGTTGCGCGCCGAAGCCGCCGAGCGCCAGCTCGCCGAAGCTGAAACCCACGTTGAGTTATTAGCACGCGCCGCGAAGGAACTTGAGGACGATCGTGAGTACAACGCCGAGCTGGTTGCCGAGCGGGATGTCAGGTTGAGGGCCTTGGAGAGCCAGCTCGCCACGTCCGAGGCGGGGAGAGAGCAATTGATCGACGCGGTAAGGGATCTGGTCGGCGTAGCGAACGCCGCGGTGCAGATGGTCGCGCGCGATCCGATGAGCGAATTGCAGCGGATTGCCGAGATGGCCGAAGCCATTTGCGGGAATCGCCAGCCACACAGAGACGAAGACGATCATCCTACGCGCGTGGACAGTCAGTGACTATTCCACCGACAGGATCTACCGCGCCGACCGAACGGAGATGAGTCAACAATGGCGCTAAAGGCGGTGTCACCGGGCCGGGCTGCCGATATTCTCGAAAACGCAGCGTTCTACGTCAAAGATTCGCTGCGCCGTGTCGGGCCGAATGTGTGTGTGCCGCGTTGCTATGCTGAACGGCTTCAGCGCGATCTCCGGCGGGCGAGCGACCAGTTGCGGATATTCGTGGCGCTCGATGTGAACGGGTGTATCGCGTGGCCCGGCGGGACGCGCGAAGAACCCCAAGCCGCCGACGCGGTAGATCCAGTCGCCGGTAGCCAGCACGAGCTGACACCGCGCGACAAATCGTCTTCTCCGGGCTCCCGTCCCCCACTCGAAGACAAGGACGACGGAAGAACGTAAAGAGCACGAAGATAACGACTTGGGTTTGCTCGGTAATACAGTCTCGGACGGGTAGGCGCACCCACCGTCCACGCCGGAGAGATGGATGGCGAAAAGCGTAGAGCATCCGCGTACACGCGCGGCGTTCAGTGACGCGGCGGGGCGGTGGAATCGTCTGAAGGATTCACACCGAGCGTTTGTAGACCGCCTCTGGGCTGGCACGATGGCCACCGAGTTCACCGCCTTTGAGTTGTCACTACTCGCGCGCAACGGCTATATGTCCGAGCGCGATCGACAACTCTTGATGCAGATGCGCGCGAATGGTGATTGGTCGTGACCGGCTTTTTCGGCATTCCCGGTAGTCGGCGCGAGTCTGATGTCACGCCGGTTCACGCGGTGCGCGACGGGAAGCCGATCTGCGGCGTTCGGATTCGGAAGGCGATGGCGTTCCAATTCTGCTCGGCGGGTTTCAATGAGAGCTACATCGAATGCGGTCGATGCAAACGGATCTTGCGCCCGATCTTCCGCGCGAATCAACGAATACGCCGCGACGTGGACGGTGGGTAAGTCGAGTCACCCATGTCTGTACGAACCGAGCAAACCCAAATCTTCTTCTTCTGAAAGGACTTCTGTGATGAATCTCCGTCTGACCTTGGAGACGATTCGGGACGTGGCGATCCAAGGCTTATCCGAACTCCCTCGCGAGAGCCGAGTCCCGTTGACGTATCCCAAGCTGCGGAGCGATCGGGAGGTGGTACCGGCGGTCCAGTTGGCGACGGACTTCGCACAGGCGATTCCCGCCGGCTTCACCGGGGTGCAGGTCGCACGCGTCACGAGCCCTCGAGTGAGTTCCAAGAGCTGCACGACGCCCTCGAGCTCACATGTGAGCGCGTGGTCTGCCGATTCCCAGCACTACTACGTGCGGACGGTACCTGGGGAGTACATCGTCTTCACGCGAGAGGGGCAGGAGGTGGCCCGGCCTGGGTTCACCTTTGAGCCCACCTTCAGCTTGGTGCGTCCGGGTGTCCTGATTGGCATCGGGAAGGGCGGGAGCGTGGTCTGCGAGTATGACCTTGGCACGAAGACGCTGCGGGACGTGCTGGACCTCAAGATGCTGCCTGGCTGGCCACTTGGCGAAGCGTACGCCGGGACGCTGGTAGCTTCAGCCGCCCCAGAGCGCATCGCGGTCATCTACGGGGGCCGCGGGCAGGATCTGCACACGAAGTGCGTCGTCTACGACGTGGAGGCCCACGACTGGCAGATCGTGGATTCCATGATGCAAGCGCTGGGGTTCAAGATTCACGGCATGGCGCTCGACAAGAGCGGGCAGTATCTCGCGCTCTACCCGACCGCGGCGGATCTGCGGCAGGGTAAGAGCATCGGCTATTTGCACGATCTCAACGGGCCGGATGACAGGCGCTGGCTCCCGCTCGAGCCGTGGGCACACGGTCACGCAGCGTACGGGTTCAACTGCTACGTGAACCAATCGGGAGACGGGGGAGGCCCGTACGACGCCTACCAGTGGAAGTACCGGACGCTCAACGACCCCGCGACCTGGCGGAACCTGATTCCGCAAGTGCTCAGACCCGCGTTGGTGCAAGGGGGGGATCACTCCTGCTACCACAACGCGCAGCCGGATGTGCAAGTGCCATTCTGCACGGCGACGTACCGCAAGGACGCGCCGATCGACCCGTGTCCCCGGCGGGCTTGGGATGACGAAGTGCTCATGGTGGCGACGGACGGCAGCGGCAGTGTGTGGCGGGTGGGGCCGCATTACAGCATCACGGAGCGGGCGAACGGCTCGCTGATCTATTGGGCGACCCCGCGGCCGCAAATCAGCCCGGACGGCCTCAGCATCATTTCAACCAGCAATCTCATGGGGACGCTGGGAGCCGATACCTCTGACGGCGAGCTGGGTGGTATGCGCTGCGACGTGCTCAAGTACGACCTTGAGGTGTGACGATGGATTCAACCCAAATCGGCAAAATCGAGTTTAGCCCCGGGACGACGATGAGCGCGGCGGAGATGATCGATGAATACCGTCGCCAGCGTCGTCGTTCGTGGCTGGTGCTTCTCGTGGGCTTAGGCATTACCGTCGTTCTACTTGTCGCGTGGATCAGTTTCGATCGGTGGGTGTTTGACGTGCCGACCGTGCCGTATCTGGTGGTGTGCTTCATCATCGGCCTGTCATCGAATCGCATCGCCCGTAGGCTGTTCAAGGTATGAGCGACGATCGAGAGCAGTGCTGCCGAACGTGTCGGTTCGCGGACATCAGGGACGCTATGTGGCGCGACCCTCTCTACTGGCACATGAATACAAACTGTCGGCGGCACGCCCCGCAACGCACAGAGCAATTGGAGTATCAGACGCTGACGCAGCGCGTGTGGCCGGTCGTAAAGGCCAACGACTGGTGCGGTGATTGGGAGCAGTGGACGGGTTGACGCGCGAGAGCGTCGAAGATCGACTCCGACGCTCCCGGCGAGGTGGTAGGAAATGGATCAGTTCAGGTCTCATCCACGCGCTGTTCGCACGCCAGTCGCGCAAGATGTCCCCAGCCCTGACGATCCAGAGGTAGGGCGCGAGAGAGCAAGAGGATTGCCAATGCCGCAGGTAGGCTGTCCGGATTGTCAGCGAACGACGGCAGGTGATTGCGGACGTCACGGGTCGGTGACGCTCGGCAACGTGGAACTCAAACCGCGCGGTGAGGACGATTTGCACCCGCTCTCGGATCTACTTCGGGCGATTCTCGACGAAGTGCGCGAGATCAACCAGCGGGGCCGCGATCGTGTTTGAAGTCACCCCGAAGGGTATTCGCTGCCCAGAGTGCCAAGGGAAGGACTGGCGCGTCCTCTCGAAACGCGACGGTCCAGGCTACATTCGTCGTCGCCACGCTTGCAACCGGCCAGAGTGCCGCGCACTCTCCATGCGGGTTCACGGGCACCTCGTCAGGGGCATTCGGTGGACATCCTACCAGTTCGTTCAGCGCGGTATCGCACGCCATGTTCCACGCGGAACGAGTGCTACCGGTAGCGTATTAGGTTAGAACCACACAGCTCCTCAGTACACTTCTAATCGCGTACCTCCGTTCCCCGAGGCGGACGTGTGCGCGCCTTCCATTTTCAGCAGGAGATGTCTGCGCATGAGGCTCACCGCTGGTTCCGGGCGTGGCTGCTCGCCGCACTGGCTCCGTACCCTGATCGCCTCGCTCGTTATCGGATTGTGCTCAAGCGTGCTCAGCGCGCAGACGCCGCCCGCGTCACCCGGGCAGCGGTTCGGGTTCGATTACCGGACCAGCGACCTGACGACGTTCAAGGTCGAGCGGTTCGAGCTCCAGATCGACGGCGGGGCGTGGGTGAGCGTGCAGATGCCCCCCAGCGCGCCGCAGCCGGACACGCCCGCGGACTTCACCACCCTGGCCGTCCCTATTCCGGCGCTGACCCCCGGCGATCACACCGTCAGTCTACGGGCCTGCAACTCGGCCTGCGGTGACGGGTCTCCGGCGTTCGCGTTTCAGATGGTCGTGCAACCACCCGCCCCGGTGCGGGCGCGGATTCTCGGCGGGTAAGACGAGCGGCCCCGGCCGGTGCCTAGGAACACCGAACCGGAGCCTCACCGAGTGACAGCAGGATCAGTGCTGCCCCAGGGCTGAGCGGATCTATCGGGTCCGCCCCGCGAGGGCATTAGATGACGTTATGCCGACACCCTCAGAGACGTTGCACATCCACCCGCAGGCGGAAGTGGTGAATCTCGTCTCGGACCTGGCGGCGAAGGAAGCGACGGCCAACAAAGGCGAGGCGAACGGCTATGCCAGTCTCGGATCGGATGGGAAGGTGCCGACCGCACAACTCCCGGCGGCGGGATCGGACCCGTGGTCGTACCTGCGGCTGACATCGGATTTCAGCACCTCGAGCGCGACGCTGGTGGATGTGACGGGCTTAGGGTTCGCGCCGGCAGCGAACCAGCGGTACGAGTTCGAGGCGACGTTATTTCTCCGCACGGCGAGTGCTGGGACGAATCCGCGCACCGGGTTCGCGTGGCCGACGGGCCTGACGGATGGCGTGGCGATGATTACGCAAGCTCCGGCGACCGCCACTGGGGCGGCCGTCTTCGCCAGCGGTAATCCGAACGCGGCGCTGCAGATTGCCGCCGGGGGACTGCTGAACGCGACGCAGAGCTGGCCCGCGTTTGTGAAGGGGGCGGCGTTGGTGGGGGCAAGTCCGTCAGGCAGTTTGCGGGTGCAGATGAGCAGCGAAACGGCGGGCACAAACGTGACGGTCAAGGCCGGGAGTTTTCTCCGGCATCGGTTGGTGCCATGAGTCTCTATACCCGTTTAATGGGATTGACCACCCCCAAGATTTCGGTCCATGCCTTCTACTCCATCCTCGCGGAGCGGAAGCGCGGCACGGTGACGAACCAGCAGATCATCGACGCCTTCCAGCTCTCGGCGGCGGAACAGACGGAGCTTGGCACGCTCTGGAACCGCGTCAATACCGATCTGCTGCTGGCGAGCGTGGTCGATGACGTGCTGATTCTGGCCGAACAGCGCATCGCGCCGTACGACACCGAGGCGTTGGTGAAGGCCCGGTTGGGAGTCTAGCGATGACGCCGACGCCACCACACGCCGATGCCTGCCGCCGTGAGCACGAGCGTGCCCGGCTCAGGCACGGGTGTCTGCGGCGGCGGGGGTTCCTCGAGCGGGGCCGCGAACAGCGCGAAGGCCGCGAACATCTGCAGTTCGGGTTCGGGCTGGGTGGAGTAGAAGGCATCGTTCTCCCCCAACCACAGCGTGCGGATCCGTCCGCCGACGGCATCCTCCAGCAGGTAGGTGAACACGCCGTCGTCATCGTTGAGCAACGCCCACGGCACGGTCATCGACCAGAGGTTCCCGTCCACGGTGAATGGGACCGCACGCGGGACACGGACGCCACCCTCGCCGTGAATCGAGTAGGTGCCGTCGGCGCAACTCACCGGCGCGGCGGAGCAGGCCACGGTGCGCCAGTGCGACTCGATGTTGACGTCCTCGAGCACCGCAGTGTTCGCGCTGGTCATCAGGCCGAGCGGGTCGATGTTGATCTGGACGACGTTCTCGAAGCTCCCCCCCACGACCGGCGTGCTCAGCCCAGGAGGTGCATCGAACGTCACCAGGAACGTGGTCGTCTGAGCCACTCGATCGGTGAGGGCGCTGAAGTCGAGGATCGTGGCAGCCGAAGCGGACGACGCGGCGAAGAGACACGTGGCGAGGGCAGTCAGCGCAATCCGCATAAGACCTCCTGGAGGGGGGAGTGGCATTCAGTCACAGATCAGGGTCCGGCGTCAACTGGTGGGTTTGGGGCTTGAATGTGCGTCCCCTGTTCCTACGCGTCGGAGTCCTGCTGATGGCGCTGTCCGTCAAGCACTTCGCGTTCAACACCGGGACCGCTGCGGCGGGCAACACCGTCGCGGTGAGTGGGTTCGGCTTCCAGCCGAAGGCGGTCTTTCTCTACACCGTGGGCCGGGTGGATACCGTCGATGCGATCGGACGCCTGACGATCATCACGAGTTTTGGTGTCGGCACGAGTGCCACGAACCGCTTTTCCGCCTGCACGCGCATCGTGGATGCCTCCGCGGCGGCCGACGTGGGTGCTAGGAACAGTGATGCCGCCATTCTGGAAGTGCCGTCGTCCACCGGCACGATTACCAGTGCGCTCGACATTCAGTCGATGGACGCGGACGGGATCACGTTCATCATCGACACGCAGTTTGCCGCCAGCCTGCGCGTGATGGGGATCGCCTGGGGCGGATCGGACATCACGAACGCCAACGCGATCAACTTCGCGCTCGATACCGTCGTGCAGGAGCGGAACATCACCGGGGTCGGGTTTCAGGGTGACTTCGTGCTGTTTGCGTCCATCGAAGGGGGGTCCGCTCCTGCTGCGCCTCCCGCGGCGATCACAAATCCTGGCAGCATCATGCTGGGGGCGGCCACGTCCTCCACCACGCAATGGGTTGTGGCTGGGGCGGAAGACGAAGGCTCGGCGACGATGGACGGGAAGTCCTACGCGACCGACCGCGAATGTATCGCGTTGCAGCCGCCTGGCGTAGGCGCACTGGTGAGTGCCCGCGAGAGCTTCGTCTCGTGGCAGGCCGACGGGTTCCGGCTGAGTCATCTGGAAGGCACGCTCGCCCACCAGTGCTTCGCGCTGGTGTTGAAGGGTGGCAATTACACCGTCGGTAACAGCCTGACGGCGACCACGCTGGCGGATGTGGTCGTCAGTGGGCTGGCCTATGCGCCGGTGGGTGGGATCGTCGCGTCGGCGATGAAAGCGGAAGACGCGGCGGATACGGCGGCGGCCCACAACCAGATGAGCATCGGCACGTTCGACAGCGCGACGTCGCGCGGGGCGATGGCGTTCCTCGATGAGGATGCGGTCGCGGATGCCGAATGCACGACCGCGGTGGAGCACGATGCGGTCTACGCGAACATCTCGACGGCCTCGGCCATTCAAGGGTTGATGGACGTGAAGACGATGGATAGCGGCGGGGTGACGTTCACGATGGACGACGCCGATCCCGCGCAAGCGTGGTATGGCTATGCGCTGTTTGGGAGTAGCGCGGCGGCAGCCAGCACCGATCCGCCGTTCATGCTCCCGCCGCCTCCGCGTCAATCGTTGGTGAACGTACTGTACTAACCAGAAAGGACCAAGTAGCGATGCCTTCGTTTGCTGTCAACCACAACGCGACCAACACCGCGTCGGCCACGGTGCCGATGGTGAGTGGCTTTGCCACAGCCACGAACCAGATCGGGATCTACGAAGTCAACGCGGGCTCGGACGCCTCGGCCGACAACGCCGTCAAGTATGCGATCCGACGCGGTTCGGCTCGTGGTACGGCGGCAACGTCGTACACACCGATTGCGGTCGATCAGAACGTGACCCAGGCGGCACTGTCCACGTGGGATCTCACGTGGAACATCAACCCCACGATTACGGCCGCGTCGGAGTGTCTCCAATGGGGCATGCACCAGCGCGCGACGTATCGGTGGGTGGCGTACGACTACACCAAGTTTATCCGCACGCAGGCTGGCACGGGCAAGGGGCTCTGCCTCATGTCGGTGGTCGTCTCGAGCGCGTTCAACGCGGTGTTCTCGATCGAATACGACGAGTAATGCGAGACGGCACCGAGATCCACGTCCTCGGCCGCTTCGTGCCGTCTCAGTTCGTCAAGGAAGTCATTGAGGCGGAAGTGCGACCGCTGTTGCCGCCCTGCTGTCGGTGCGAGCGGATCGGTGTGCGTGTTCCGCATGCGAACGCAGTGATCTCGCCTGATGCCAATCGCGCGTGGCATCAGGACGGCGGCGGGGCTGAAGGGACGACACATCACATGATCGTTTGGGCTACGGAAGATCCGACTGATCTCAGAACAAGCGAGGGGCAGGAGTTTCGCGGCGAACCCTTCGACCTCGTCTGGTTCGACAATACGAAAGCGTTTCACAAGCAACCGTTGGGCACGAATGAACACACCCGATGGTTTCTGGCCGTGCGCTGCAGTGGAGCGATGTTCTGATGGCCCCGCATATCTGGATTCCCGGCGTCGATGACGTCAAGCAAGACCTTGAACAGTACCGCGACGCAAAGCACGAGCGCCAGCCGCACGGGATTGTGATCGTAAACGGGCAGGAAGTGGCGACGACGCTGCAGTGTCCGCACTGTGGCGGGCATTTCGTCTCGCGGAAAGGGTCGGGCCATCGGCGGACGCTCTGCCTCAAGTGCATGGCGGTCACGTGCGGGAACCGTGCGTGCGACCCGTGCCGACCGTTCGCGGCCGAACTCGGTCAGACCCAGCACCGCATGCTGTAGACGATGCCGCATCAGCATCAACGTCCAATCGGGCCGGTCACCAACGCGGCGGCACCCTTCTCGCCCGAGATGGTGCAGGGCGCGGTGCCGACGCACCACCACTATCGCGCTCCATCGCATCAGGGGGTGCAGTGGTGGACGCCCGAGGTCGATCCGTTCTCAATCGAGATGGTGCAGGGGGCACGGCCGCCAGATCGATCACGCGGGTATCTGCCGGTGCGTGTCGGCTGGTCGGTGAGTCAGACGACCCATACAGCCGCATCGTTCTCGATCGAGATGATCACCGGCGTGACGGTGCCGCAGAAACGCTACACCGCGCCCTTCCATCTCGGCGCGCAGTGGTGGACGCCCGAGGTTGAAGCGTTTTCGATCGAGATGGTGACTGGCTGGCGTCCCGACAGTCCGCGGATCCGACTTGCGCCACGGTTCCAACAGACGCCAACGCAGACGACGCCTGTGCCCGCGCCGCTCTCACTGGAGATGACGCAGGGGTCAGCCCCGCTGTTTCAGGCACGGGAGTACGGCTGGCGCAAGCTCATGACGTCCGTGATGCTCGTCGCGGAGGATATCAGCACCGTCGTCGTCTCGTTCCAAGCGGTCGCCAGCACCAGCCTGACACTGGCCTCACATCTGCGACGGGCTGCGCGTGCGTCCGTGCAACGTGTGATGGGAAGCGCGACCGCGAAACGCTGGCTGAAGCGGGAGTAGTCCGTGCCTGACATCATCGACGCCGTCGAAGGCGAAACCGTCCCGATCGATCTTCAGTTGAAGGAGACGACTCCGGCTGGCGTGACGAGCAACCTGGACGGCACAGGGTTGACGGTCAGCGATCTGCTCGTCACGAGCATTCATGGCCCCGCGGTGGATACGGCCGGCAAGTTCGCGTGGCTCTCGCAAGCGGGAGGCACGGTGCGATTCACCCGCAGTGCGACGGACCTCAAAGCGGATCTGAGCACCTATCTCGTGCGCGTGCTGTTGACCGATGGCTCAGGGAAGACCCGCTACTACCCAGATGCGGAAGCAACGCAGATCCGCGTGCGGAAGGCGCGCGGGTAGATTGTAAAGTGCAGGCATAAACAGTGCCATTCCAACCAGGACAGTCTGGCAATCCGGCGGGCCGGCAGAAGGGCGTGCCCAATGTGGCGACCCGCGAGGTGAAGGAGTGGGCCGAGAAGTTCTTTACCTCGAAGCAGTGGCGGGCCAGTGCCGAGAAACGCATGTTGGCCGGCAAGGCCCCGCATCTCGAGGGTTATTTGATGGCGCTGACCTACGGCAAGCCGGTCGAGCGCGTTGAGCACTCAGGCAACGAAGGCGGGCCGATCGTGATGCGGTTCGGTGGACGGTATAAGCCCAGCGATGACAGCGGTAGCTGAACGCGAACTGACGCTCTGGTGGGGGCCCATCGAGGGCAGCTCGCAGGCGGCGTTTCTGGATGACGACACGCCAGACGCGGCGCTGTTGTTCTGTGGCGGGTGGGGCTCCGGCAAGACCATGACGCTCTGGGGCAAGGCCCTGAAGCTGAGCCACATCAATTACCCGCTCGCCATCATCTGGGTCGTGCCGACGTACGACCACGTGCTGAAGACGCTGATCCCGAAGCTCGAGGAGCTCGACCCGGAAACCGAACGGCCGTGGTTCCTCTCGCCGGATCAGTATCACTACAACCAGACGACGCACGAGTTCACGTGGGCCGCGGGCGGGCCCATCTGGTTCAAGTCAGCAGCCGATGCGGAAGACGCGAAGCGCATCGCTGGCCCGAACGTCGCTGCGGCGCTCGTGGATGAACCCGCGCTCATTTCGCAGCGTGCCTGGCGCAACACGACGGCGCGTGTTCGCCACGCAGGGGCCAAGCTGCGGCAGACGGCGGCAGCCGGGACTGCGGACGACCTGTCCTGGATGCAGGATTACTTCTTCGATCCGGAGCGCCCGCAGCGGTATCGCCGGTACGACATGCCGACGACTGAGAACCGGGAGTTGCTGAAGCACAACCCGGAGTATCTCGCACAGATTCAGGAGAATGCGACCGAGGCGGAGATTCAGGCGTTCGTCTACGGCAAGGGCGTGGTGCTCGACGGGCAGCCAGCCTATCCGACGTTCAGCGACACGCTGCACTGGATCGAAGGGGTAGACCTGCTGCCGGACGTGCCGCTCTGCCTGACGTGCGATTTCAACGTCGCCCCGATGGAGTGGGTGGTTGCGCAACTCGTCGCCGGCCCATACGGCATGGAATGTCGCGTGGTCGAGGGTATCTCGCTCCAGGTGGCGACGATTGACACGGCCTGCGATGCGTTCTTGGAGAAGTATCCGACGTGGGCACCCGGCATCAAGGTGTACGGGGACGCGACCGGGCGCTCGCGGCATGTGCGGTCGCACAAGTCCAACTACACCATCATCGCGGAACGGCTCAGCGAGGCTGGCCCCGTGACGATTGAAGTGCCGCTAGAGAACCCGCCCGTTGCAGGTCGCCTCAGTGCCGTCAATCGGCTGCTGAAGAACGCGAACGGCGTGACGCGGCTGTGGATTCGCAAGTGGTCACCGTTCCGGACGTGCCCGACGCGGTCGCTCGTGCGCTCGCTGCAACGGTCGCTCCAGAAGCAGGGCTCGGAGGACATTCAGAAGCCGGCGGGCGAGACGATTACGCACGCCTCCGACGCGCTCGGCTACCTGATTGCGAAGGAGTTTCCTGTGTCCAAACCGCGGCAAGTGATCGGGACCGCTCGACTGCCGGACTGGATCTAACCGTATGGCTCAAACGACGACCGGTCCCGCGCCGGGCTTCACCGATATCGGCACCAAGACGGCGCAGTTCAAGCACCCGCTGTTCCTCTCCTTCGCCAAGACGTGGGAGAAGCTCTCGCATGTCCGTGAAGGGATCGGCGGGTTCATGGACGGGACGTATCTCGAGCCGCATCCCCGGGAGTGGGTGGATCACAAGGCCGAGAACCCCAGTGTCCCCACCAAGAAGCTGAAGGAGCGCCGCCGCTTGGCCCGGTACGAGAACTTCGCGGCCACGATCATCGACCAGATGAAAGCGGCGCTGTTCCGGGAACAGCCCACCCGGGTGCTGGGGAAGTACGAAGGGCAGGAGGACCGCGAGCAGGCGGGGATTGAAGCCTGGTGGCAGGACGTGGACGGCAACGGGACGCACATCGATGACTTCGTACCGTTCGCGTGGGATCCGGCGGCAACGCTGGGCCATGTGGTGATCTACATGGACCGGCAGGGCGCTCCTGGCGCAACCGGTACCACCGCGGCTGAGAATCCGCCGCCCATCCTGCGCGCCTACACCCCGCTCGACGTGGCCGACTGGCTCACCGACGATCAGGGCAACCTGACGGCCGTGAAGCTGTTGGAGATTGCGCCGCGGCTCGGGTTCAAGGAGTTGCCGTCGCTCAGCGCCAAGTATCGCTACCGCATTGTGGATGAGACGGACTGGAAGCTCTACGACCATCAGGGGAAACAGATCGACGGTGGCCCGCACATGATGGGGACGCTCCCGATCGTGGTGCTCTACTGCAAGCGGCGGCCGCTGATTCAGCACATCGGGCAGTCGATCCTGCACGACCCGCAACTGTTCATCGACCTCTACAACCTCGACAGCGAGTTGCGCGAGCTGCTGCGGAAGCAGACGTTCAGCATCCTCAACATCCCCCTTGGGACGGGGCCGGATGCGATGGATGTTGAGAAAGCCAAAGCGCTCTTGCAACAGGAGGTGTCTACCGAAGGCGTCATCTTCTCCGGCCCTGCGGCGGGGTTCATCACCGCGGATGCGGCGAACGTGGCGGCGTATCAGGAGGAACGTAGTCAACTCCTGCGCATGATCTACCGGCTCGCCGGGGTGACGTGGGAGTCCGACTCCAAGGACGCCGAAGCGGAAGGCTCGCTGAAACTGAAGCGCGAGGATACCAATCAGCGGCTCTCGAACTTCGCGGATGAACTGGAGAAGGCGGACATCGCGCTCTGTCAGCTCTGGTACCGGGCGCAGTACGGGGAGCGGTGGGAGACGGAATACGAGAGCGATCAGGTGCTCATCCAGTACCCGCAGAACTTCGATGTCACCCCGTTCGATGTGGTGCTCGAGCAGGCGCAGGCGGCCATGTCGCTGGGGTTCCCGCCGGAGGTGCTGAAGGCCATTCGCAAGCGGCTGCTGCCGAAGTTCCTGCCGGATACCGGGCCGAACGAGCTGAAGGAGCTGACGAAGGCGATCGAGAACATGGAGGACGACGTCACGCCGCAGGAGTCCGGGCGGGCCAACCTGGAGGCGATTGTGCGCGGGGAGAAGAAACCCACGAAGGAGGCGGCATGACACGCGGACATCGGTTGCCGGGCTTGAAGGCACGGCGGGAAGCGGCCGGACTCAGCATCACCGCGCTGGCTAAACAGGCGGCGGTGTCGGATCTCACCATCATCCAACTCGAAAATGGCGGCAACTGTGATGAGTACGTCACGGAACGGTTGCTGGACGTGCTGGGGAAATCGGTGGCGGTCACGTCCTCGTCCATTGCGAACCCGACCGTGATCACCACGGCGACGCATACGTTCGTCTCGGGCGATACGGTGACGATCGCTGGGCACACCGGCAGCACGCCGGCGGTGGACGGCGACAGAGTCGTGACGGTGACGGCGGGGACGACCTTCACGGTGCCGATCAACGTGACAGTGGGCGGGACGGGCGGGACGGCACGGCTATCGGCGACGTCGCTGGGGATTGTGCGGCTGTGACCGACCCACTCGCCCTCCTCACCGAAGCTGAGAAGCTCGCCCGTGTCGCGGACACGATCAGCGGCCAGTTCGCGCTGGAACTCGCCCGCATCCTCCGCGACCTCGAACGGCAGTTGCGCATCCTCGCGCTCGACGCGCAGCAGGGCAAGCAATCTGCCCTTGCTCGAGCGGTCAGATCCCAGCGGTTGCGGCGGCAGATTCAACAGGCGCTGCAGGCGGCTGGGTACCAGAAGCTCGCCGAGACGGCGACGACTGCGAGTCTGGAGGCGCTCGTCACCCAGCTCGAAGTCCTGCGAGGCGCGGCGCAGTTGGCCGCGTTCACGTCCTCGGACCTGACGCGCATCCTCGCCTTGCAGGAACTGGCGAAGCTCGATCTGCTCAATCAAGGCACGGCGATCGCCCATGCGATCTGGCGCACGTTCGCGTACGGGCTGCTGACGCAGCGGCCCGTAGCGGATCTGCTGGACGATCTCGCGGAGGCGCTCGACCTTGAACTCGCCGAGGCGCGCACGCTCTACGACACGACCGTGAGCGTCTTCGGGCGGCAGGTGGAAGCGCTGAAAGCCCGGGAGGGGGACGTCTACGTCTACCTCGGGCCGGCGGATACGAAGCTGCGGCCGTTCTGTCATGAGCACGTCGGCAAGGTCTACACGCGAGACGAGATTGACGCGCTGAACAACGGGCAGTTGCCGAACGTGTTCCTCACCGGCGGCGGGTACAACTGCCGCCACGTCTGGACCGCGGTCAGCAAGGTCAGCGAGTTGCGGGCGCTGGTGGGCACGAACGAGCGCATGCCGGAAGTGACGGCGCTGCTCGCGCGGCTCCCGGCAGGACGAAAGGCGGCATAGACGGCATGCGAGTCCTGACAGCCGCCGCGGATGTGGCGATCCTGATCATCGTGGCGTTCCACGCGCACTGGTCGGTGACGCTCGCGCTCGCGGTGTTGTTTCTCCACGCCGAGATCGTCAGCGGGGCGATCCCGCGCAAGCCCTGACATGGCGAACGCGAAAGTCACCGTCGAACGCTCGTTCAAAGCCCTCACCGATCTCGAGCTGGTGACGGCCGATGACATGCGCGAACTCGGCCTCCTCGCCCGGGAGCGGATCGTGCGGCGCACCCTGAGCGGGCAGGACGCCGACGGGAACCCCTTCGCGCCGTACTCAGCGGGGTATGCCGAGGCGAAAGGCGCGGCGCTGGGCTCGTCGGCGGTGAACCTGCAGGTGAGCGGGAACATGCTGAACGATCTCCAGATCGTGGAAGTGACCGAGAACAGCGTGTCCCTCGGGTGGCTGAAGTAAATGGCGAACCCCGTTGCGGCTCGCAAGGTGCCGAAAGGCCGCAGCCCGCGACGGCTCCGCCCACGCGCGAGCCCGGCCACGTTCATCCAGCGCAGCCGCTCGGTCTCCAGCGAGGAAAAGGCCGCGTATCACAACATCCTCGGGGCAGGCCGGCGGGGGACGATCCGGCGGTTCTTCGATCTGGGCGAGGACGATCAGGAGGCGCTGAAGACGGCGCTGGGGCGATTGGTGGAAGGACGGCTCAAGAGCGCATGAAATACGACATTGAGGAAGCCGCGAGTGATCTGGAGCTCCTGCTGTCGCTACCAGTGCAGGCGTGCTCTCCAACCGAGACGATCAAACTCTACTTATCGCAGGCGTTCAACCACGGCCACATCAAAGGGCTCGAACAGGCGTTACATCGCGCGGAGGGAGTACTGGATCGTTGTCGTGGTGAGCGAATCTTGAAATCATGACCACCCATCGCGGCCCCGGCCGCCCGCGCCTCGTGGAAGGACAGGACACCGAACCGATCACCCTCCGTGTCCCGCAAGCCTTGTACGATGAAATCTGCCGCGTCGCGCACAGCAAGGGGATTCCCGTCTCAGCCCTTCTGCGCCGCGTCCTCTCGCAGCGTTTTGTAACTACTACTCCCCTCATCGAAACCTCAGCCCCACAATAAGACAGCCGAGTCTCGCTCGGCCCTCATCACAGTTCGCCCCTGTTCGCCTCGGTATCGGGTACGACACGAGAGGATCGGTGTATGCCTCGTCTTGAGCTTGAGATTGACGACAAAGGCGAGATCGTCGGGGAAGCCCCGGCGGAGCTCACCGCGTTGTTCACCCGGACGGAAACGGCTGCGTACGGGAAGGGGTACGGCAAAGGCGTCGAGAAAGCCGCCGCCGACGCGAAGAAGCAAATCGAGGACAACGTCAAGGCCGAAGTGGCCCGCCTCGAAGCACTCGCGCCGCTGGAACGCGACAAGCACCAGCGGATTGCCGAGGAGAATCAGATTCTCCAGACCCGGCTCAATGAGCACCTGAAGGATGCGGATCGCACGCTGAAAAGCCGCGAAGAAGCCCACGCCCGGGAGATCGTGGCCCGGACGGAAGCCCAGCAGAAGCGCGACAACCGGATCAAGGAGCTCGTCAAGGCGCAGATTCGCGCGGATGCCCTCGGGCACGGCGCGCGGGAAGAATCACTCGGGGAGCTCGAAGTGATTCTGATCAACGGCATCGGCTACGACGACGACATGGAGCCGTTCGTCAAGGATCCCGATGGCAAACCGTTGATGCAGCACGGCAAGACCGTGACCCTCTCGGCCTTCGTGAAGCAGTACTTGGAATCGCATCCCCATCACCGGAAGCCCGCACAGGGCACGCCGGGAAATGCGCGGGGCGGGGCATCGTTTCACGGTCACGGCCAGCCCGCGACCGCCGACGCCGCCCGTGCGCGTATCGATAGCGGGGATCGTTCCGCTGGCGCGATTGACGAACTGTTTCAGGCGACGCGCCGCAAGACGGCGTGAGCCGATGAGGATCTGCGATGGCATTTACCGGCCTTTCCACCAATAAGCTGTTCGTCCCGAACCTCGTCGGCGAGGACATCTCCGAAATCATCAAGACGCTCACCCCGTACGAGGCGCCATTCCTCGACTGGCTGGGCGATCCCGACGTCTTCGCGCAGAGCACGAAGCACGAGTACATCGCGGACTTCCTGCGTCCGCGCTACATCATCAACTCGACCGCGATCAACTCGCTGGACACCTCCACCGCGTTCCAGGTCAACGGGTTGGGCGAGGCGCTGACGGTCGGAACGATTCTCGAAAACGAATCGGCGGCCCCCGAGCTGATGCAGGTGACCTCCATCGTCACCGGCGGCAACTCGATTGTCGTCTCCCGCAACTACGACGGGTCCGGGGTGGGCTCGCTGGCTCCTGGTCAGCAGATTTTCGTCCGCTGGCCGGCGGCTGAGGAAGGCCACGAGCATTCCGGGTCCACGGCGCAGCGGCTCGGCGTCCGCAACGCGAATACCGTGGGCTACTTCAACGTCGAGATCGCGGCGTCGGGAACGCAGCGGGCGATTCAGACGCTGGGGAACGACACCTACGAGAACGCACGCTCCAAGGTGTTCACGGAGATTCCCGGGCTGCTCGAGTCCGAAGTCCTCCGCGGCCGGTTGAATGCGACCAACTCGCTCGGCACGTCCACGGCGTCGCGGACCATGCTCGGCATCCGGTCGCACATCACGGCGATCAGCTCGACCGTCACGGCGTCGTCGTTCGCGGCGAATCCCCATCTCTACATCGGCAACATTCACGAGCAGGTGTATCAGGCGGGGGCGGCGACCACGGAGACATGGGGCATCGTGGCGGGCCGGACGTTCTTCCGCAACATGTCGGACCTGAACGACACCAAGGTGCAGGACACCAACGCGCGGGAAGTGTTCAAGCGCGTCATCCGGAACTACGAGGGGCCGTTCGGGTCGGTGACGCTGTTCCTGAGCCGGGCGCTGCCGGCGACGGAGCTGTTGCTCGTGCCGCGGGAGCGGATCAAGGTCGTGCCGCTCCAGGGCCGCAACTTCATGTACGAGGAAATGGGTAAGTCCGGCGACAACACCAAGGGGATGGTCGTCGGGGAGTACACCGTGGAAGTGCATCACGGGTCGGCGATGGGACGGCTCAGGGTCTAACCCTGACGGGAGTCTGGAGGCGAATCATGTTCAAGGACCACAAGGAACCCGCGCCCAAGCCGGAGCCCAAGTCCGAACCGGAGCCGAAGAAGAAGCCTGAGAAGAAGGAGCCGGATCCGCCACCCCCGCCGAACGCGATGGGGGTGTAGATCCACTGCACGTCTGGGAGGAGTTGAGGCGGCGCAGGCGTCGGACGGCGTCCGGCCGGCGCCGCCTTTGTTTCGTCAGGGGGACTCGTGCATCCAGTGTTTGAGGAGTTCTGTCGCGCCCGAGACTTGCGCCCGGAGGTGCTGCACCGGATGCAGCGCGTCGTGCGCACCGAGATTCAGCCGCTCCTGGACGAGCGGGAGACGTTGATCGAGGAGAACGCCCGGCTGCGCGAGCGCGTCGCGGCGCTTGAAGCCGAGCCCAAGCAGCGAGTCGCCAAGAAGCCCGAGGCGGTGCCGGCGTGAAGTTCTCCTGGTGTTTCGTGATCGACAGCGTGCCGTTCTCGAAAGCCACCCGCGACGGCGAGACGTCGCTGGGAGGGTCGGAGTCGGCGTGTATCGGCCTCGCGCGTGCCCTGGCCGTCAAGGGACATCACGTCTTCATCTGCGCCACCAAGCTGGCCGAGGACGCGCAGGGCGCTGATGCGGCTGGGGTGACGTGGATCCCCTACGACCAGCTCGACCTGACGAACATGTTCTTCGAGTGGGACGTGTTCTGTGTCCTCCGCCACCCGGCGATCTTCCAGACGCCTCGACGGGCCAGGCTGCGGGTGCTGTGGAATCAGGATCTGCTGAACCACGACGGGTTCAAGGCGATCGTGATGGCGGTCGCGTGGGCCTACGACAAGGTCGTGTACGTCTCCGAGTTCCATCGGGCGCAGTGGGAAGACTGGCTGCCGGAACTCAAGCCGCTGGGGCACGTCACCAAGAACGGGTACGACCCGGCGAACGTGCCGGATCCAGCGGCCATCGTCAAGGATCCGAACCGCATCATTCACATCAGCCGCCCGGAGCGAGGGCTTGCGCCGCTGCTCGAGATGTGGCCCGCCATCCGGCAGGCGCACCCGCTGGCCGAGCTGCACCTGTGCCGGTATTCCTCAATGTACGACACCGAGGGCTGGGGGCAGGTGTGCCAGGACTTCGATGCCCAGGCCGCCGATCTGAACGCGCGTGTCGGGGGCATCACGTTTCTCGGGGAGCTGAACAAGGTCCAACTACACCAGGCGATCGCGGAGTCCGCGGTGATGGCGTATCCGGGGGTGCATACCTTCGCGGAGACGTCGTGCATCGCGGCCATTGAAGCGCAGGCGAACGGCACGCCGTTTGTCGGCTCGTGGAAAGGCGCGCTGCCGGAAACCGTGCCCGGCGGGATCTTGATTCCCGGGGGCGCGTTCGAGCCGGACTATCAGCGGGCGTTCGTCGCGGCCGTCGGTCGGATGCTCGACGGCTGCGCGCGGAACACCGTGGAGTACCGCCGGCTCCAGCACGACGGCCGCGCACACGTCGAGGCCTACACCTACGCGGTGATCGCGGCCGAGTGGGAAGCCTGGGTGGAGCAGACGTTCCGCCAGCGGTACGACGGCAACAAGCGCGGCGTCCTCCGACAGTTGCTGCACTACGACGACCACACCGCCGCGAAGATCGTCGCGCAGGAGATCGTGGACGGGGACGCGCCGTACGTCTTCGGGTGGGCGCAAGGGCAGTTTACGGAGGACATCCGGCAGGAGGCCGAAGACGCGCTCGTGCTGTGCGACCGCGTCATTCGTGGCGAGGATCAGTCCGCCGAGGACTACGCCCACCACGCGCTCGATCCGATCACGGAGCTCAACGCCAACTACAACCGCCTCACCGACGTCGTTGCCAAGCTGAAGGACTGCGCGTCCGTCGTGGACATCGCCTGCGGCTCCGGGGCGTACGCGCTCGGCCTCGCCCGGGCAAACCCGGCGATGCACGTCACGGCGATCGACTACGCGCAGGGCAACATCGACGCCGGCCGGAAGGCGGCCGAGCAGCTCGGCGTGGCGGATCGCATCACCTGGATCTGCGCGCCCGTCTGGGACTTTGCGACCGGGACGTTCTCTGAGTGGTGGCAGACCTTCGCGGCTGAGGGACCACGGTTCAATGGGCTCTGGTGCGGGGAGTTCGTCGAGCACGTCAGCGATTGCACGGCGCTCATCGACGGACTCGAGTCCGTCGTCACGCCCGGGTCACCTGTGGTCTACACCTGCCCCTATGGGCCGCTGGGGGACTTGATCACCCGGCGGCAGACACATCTGCGCGGGCATGTTCACCACTTCGGGCAGGCGGATCTGGTGGCGGTGTTCGGGAAGAAGGCCGGGATCGACTTCCAGTTCCTGCCGTGGCTCGGCGTCACGCCACGAGGCTGGCGCACCGGCAACTGGCTGATCACGTATCGCGCAGGCACCGCTCCGGCGGGTCAGCGGCCGTACGCTCGGCAGATCCTGACGACGCGGCCGAAAGCGCGGCTGTCCGTCGGCATCCTCGCGCAGAACGCCGAACACGATCTCGCGCGGTGCCTCGATTCGGTCTGGGCCATTGCCGACGAGATTGTCATCGGGGACGCGGGCAGCACCGACAGTACGCGACAGATTGCCGAGTCGTTTGCGCGCAAGGTGCGTGTCGTGCCGGTGACGCCGGTCTCCCAGCATCCGGACGGGTTCTCCGGGTCGCGCAACGAAGTGCTTGCGCACTGCACCGGGGACTGGTTCCTCTGGCTCGACACCGACGAAGTGCTCGTGGGCATGGATGCGGTCTGGCAGTACCTCGAGAGCGGCCCGTTCATCGGCTACTCGATCCACCAGAACCATCTGCAGTTGGATGCCCCGCAGCACTACGACAAGCCGATCCGGCTGTTCCAGACCCGGCAGCCGATCCAGTTCTACGGCGCGATTCACGAGCAGCCGCAACTGGTGGACTGCAACGGGGACATCGAACCCGCCTTGGAAGTCTTCGACGTCCAGATCGCGCATACCGGGTATCTCACGGTGAACGTGCGCCGCGACAAGATGCTGAACCGGAACCTGCCGCTGCTTGGACGTGATCAGGATCGGTTCCCGGATCGACGGCTGGGCAAGGTGCTGGTACTGCGGGACTACGTCAACCTCGCGGACTTGGACTGCGAGCAGCACGGGGATCGGCTGACCGGACGGGCGCGGCAGTTCTATCAGGAAGCGATCACACTGTTCACGTCCACATTCAGTGACCCGGCGGACAAGCACCACGAGATTGCGCGGCCGTTCTATGAGCGGGCGCTGCAGGTGCTCAAGAAGGGCACTGAAGTCGAGTTCTCCTTGGCCGGGAAACGGGGCGGGTTGAACGGGACGCGGGCGAAACCGGCGCGGGCGTGGGTGCAGTCGCCGGAGGAAATGCAGATCCTCGTGCGGCATCGGCTGGACAAGGCGGCGGCGGATATGGTGCCGAAGCCAATCCGGCTCGATCCGATTGTGCCGAGGGTGAAGGCACGCGAGGCGGTGAGCGCGTGACGCCTTACGGAAATCTTTCTTGGGCCGCGAGGTACTCGCGCCAAAGGTCCGCCTCGGCAGATCCGTCCGGTAATTCCAATACTTGCCGAACGAGAACCTCTGGCTCGACACCCCCGCGCCGACGCAAGAGCAAGGCGTCTTCGATCCGAACGTGGATTTCGTCGGCCATCTCAGCGACAGGGATGCCTCCGACGAACGCGGCCGTGGCAAGTGTGTCAAGTGGCGGATGGTGCTCGCACATGAACGTGGAAGTCTAGCATGTCGTGGCATCCAAACGACCTCTTTACCGAGCTCGACCTGCTCGCGTACGAGGGCAGCATCCTGACCAGCTTCCAGAAAGTGGACTGGCAGGAGAAGCGTCGCAAGGCGGTGACGGACTGGCTGCGGCCCCTGCTGCGCGCCAACGGGTTCGCGGTGGAGCGGTTCCGCACGCGGTTCGAGCCGGACGCTGTGGTCGGATTCACCGGAGCGGCCTACAGCGACAAGCGCGGCGCGGCGATCAGCGCGGATGCGGACGATCTCAACCTCGCCACCATCTTCGCCACAGCGGGATCGGATGCGCTCTATGTCGGCTCCGATCAGCAGTTCCGCGGGATCTCGCTGCGGATGCAGGACAGTGTGACGGCCACGGCGAACGTCCTCAGTGTCGCGTATTGGGCCGATGCCTGGATCGCGCTCGACGTGGTGGACAAGACGCAGAAGGTGACCGGCAAGTCCTTCAGCGGCGGCGGCTCAGTGACGTGGCGGATGCCGGAGGATTGGGCGCTGCGGTCGATCAGCACGTTCGGCCGCCGGTACTGGGTGAAGCTGACGGTCTCGGCGACCCCGGCGAGTGCGACGGCGGGACAGTTCGGGGTGATTCGCCATTCGGCCCTCGCGCCAGCGGTGACGTTCTGGACGCTCGCGCTGATCATGCGCGAAGCCCCGGCGAGTGCCTCGGGGCCGTGGCTCGAGAAAGCCGTCTGGTACGAAGCCCAAGCGGAGGCGGCGTGGCAGCGTGCGCTCTCTGTGCTGGGCGGGGAGTTCGAGACCGACGATCCGCTCACCGATCAGATCAGCGAGACGGAGTCGGAGCAGACGACGTCGGAGGCGACTGGCGGGCCGTGGCGGATGGAGCGCGCGTAAATGAAACTCCGCGCTACTGAACCACGCGCGAAACTCGTCAAGGATGTGCGGCTGGACGGCGTGAGCATCTTGCATCGAGGCGTGACATTCGCGGACGCCGAGGACGGCGTGGTGAGGGTGAACAAGGACGAGTCCGGGCAAAAACAGTGGGATCGGGACGAATACGGAGATGCCATCGTGCGTCGAGAGTATACGTTGCGCGGCCGAGTGGAGATCGTGTTCTAGATGGCCGCGACGACGGCTGACGTGATCGTGGATCGCGTCCGCTCGATTCTCGCCAGTCCAGTGTTCGGGTTTACCGAGGCGGTGACGTGGAGTTCGTTCGATCAGCAGCCGGACACCAACATCGACCGCGTGTATCGGATTCCACCCCCAAGCTCCCAGCGGAGCGCGGGGGGGTTCGGGTTTACCGAGGATCGCACCGACGTGCTGCAGATTTGGGTGGCGCGAAAGCATCACCAGGACATGCACGTCACCCGCTCCCTGCTCTTGCGGGACGTGCATAGCCTGACGACGGCGATCCTGCGTGACGCGCACGAGGCGAGCGGGGACTACGGGATCCCGGATGAAGGGCGCGGCCATGCGATCGCGGATGTGCCCCGCGCGGCGTACGTGACGCTCCGGCTCACGCTGCCGGTGAACTACGACTGTCAATTTTGAGGTAGGAGACGCCCATGCCCGGAACCACTGGCCGCGAAATGAAAGGCTTCGCGTTTGCGAAGTTTGCCACCAATTCCTGGGGCGTGGCCGCAGCGGTCACGAAAGGCACACGGTTCCTCTCGGACGGCGGCCTCAAGTATCTGCCGTCGTTCATTGAGGATCGCTCGTTCGGGGAAACCTTCCTCGGCGCGTCCTCGCAGGGCGACGTGGCCCCACCCGATCTGACGCTCGCCGGGCAGGCGCGCTACGAGGATCACCACTACGTGCTGGAAGCCTTGGCGATGGGCTCGCCCGCCACCGTGGCGATCTCAACCTCGGCGGTCGGGCAGGTGACGTCGTGGTCGCATGTGCTTGATCTCGCCCCGTCGATCGACGGCCTCGGGGCAACGTTCGCGCTGGACCGCAAGCTCTACGTCGAAGAACTGACGTCCGCGAAGATCTTCGGGTTCGGCGACACCATCGGCGACGGCGGGATCGTCGTGCAGGCGTTCCGGGTGTTGGGTTCCAAGGCGACCAACATCTCGAGCGTCAACATCAATTCCACCGTCTACGGCGCGAGCTACCCGGCGCTCGGCGGGAAAATCTTCCGCAATCAGGGCGTCTTCCGGTTGAACGCCCAAGCCGGGGGCGCGCTGGCGGCGTCGGATGCGATCACGATCGAAGCCTGCGAGTTTGGGTTCGAGCGTCCGCAGGATCGCTCGTTCGTCTACGGGCAGGACTTCATCGCGGAACCGGCCGACAACGAGTTCCCCGAACCGATGGTCCGCGTGGCCTATCCCCGCATGAACACCGTCTCGGCCAACTCGCTCTATGGGGCGATGCGCGCGTTCTCCGCCTATAAGGGGGATCTGACCTACCTCGGAGCGTTCATCAACTCCACCGATCGCTACACGAAGCTCTACCAGTTCCCGTACATGGAGCTGCAGGACTTCGAGACGCCCACAGCAGGGGCGGCGCAGGTCAAGCCGGTGGCGATGTTCCGCTTGAAGCAAGCCTCCGCGGCACCGACAGGGATGACGGGGGTGACGAAGCCGTTCCGCATCACGCGGATCATGGTCAATTCGGTTCACGCATTCGCGTAAACGAGGGGTATGGCACTCGAACTGAAGCAAGTTGGCGATCTCATCACGGTGTGCGATGCGGACCTCGTGCCCGACGGGGACAAGGACACGACGTACTCGATCCGCCATCTCACGATCGAGAAGAACCGGGAGCTGCGGCGGAAGCACACGAAGCGGAAGCCCAATCCCCGCACGCACGTCATGGAAGACGAGACCGACGAGTACGCGCTGTCAGACGAGCAGTTCGATTACGCGCTCGCGGACTGGAAAGGGGTCGTCGCGGGGGGGGAGGCCGTGCCCTGCACGCGCGACCACAAGATGCTGCTCGACGGCCTGCGGCGGGATGCGATCTTGCGGAAGGCGGGCTTGAACGAAATCGCGGCTGTGGGTGAAGCCCGCAAAGAGTCCTTTCGCTCGGTGGCGTGAGTTCGTCACGTACTGGTACCACGACGCGCCGCAGACGCCGTGCTGCATGTTCGTCACCGACGAGGACCGGGAGAGCGAGCCCGAGGCCTACGACTGCGAGACGTGCCCCGTGGCGGATGCGCTGTACCTGCTCGACGCGGACGCGCTGAATCGCAAAGCGTGGTCCCTGTATCAGCAGACGGTGTCCAGGTTCACGGTGGAAGGGCACGCGCTCGGCGTCGTGCTGGAGAAGCTGACCGCCGACTGCGATCAGGACGAGTTTGAAGAACTCCTCGCGCGCTGGACGTTCGCCTTTGACACCTGTAATCCGCTGCCGGAGCCCAAGTAGCCGATGGCCCTGGATCTGACACTTAAGATCACCGCCGACGCCAGCGAGGCGAAGCGTGCCTTGTCGGACGTGGAAGGCGGGATCAAGAAAGTCGAGTCCGCCGCGAAAGCGACGGAGCGGCCGATCCAGAACACCGTCGGCGCCTTGGCGGCGCACCGCGGCGAAGTCGATCGCACCGTGGACGCCGGCCGCCGGCTCGAAGAACAAACCCGCAAAGTCACGGGCACCGCCACCGTCTACACCCAAGCGCAGAAGGATCAGGCGCTGGCGATGTTCGGGTTGGGGGCCGCCCACAAGGAACTCCACAGCCGACTCGACATCCTCGACGGCAAAATCGCCGCGGCAACAACCACGTTCGGGATGAGCACTGCCGCGCTCAGTGCATGGGCCGCCGCGGCGGTCTTGGTGGCGGCTGGCATCGGGGCGATGGTGACCGGACTCGCTAACGCCACGAAGTTCTATTTCGAGACGAGCACGGCGACGAAGGACTCCCGCGATGCGCTGATCGAACTCGGCAAAGCGTGGGACGCCTTCAAGTTCCTGATTGGCGGCGCCGTGCTGGGGGAGGACTTTTCGATCGTGCGGCCGATCCGCGCGCTGGAATGGGCGCTCGGGCAGGTGACGATCAAGATCGCCTCGATGATCGACCAGGCGCGGACGTTCATCGGCCTCCTTGCCCTCATTCCCGGGCCGATGGGCGCGGCGGCGCGCGCGGGGCAATTCTTGGTGACGTCACCGGGCGGCGACGTCAACCTGCCGGGTGCGGGATCCTACGCCCCGATCCCGTACGGGGGGGCGGCGATGGCTGGTCCGCTGGGGGCGCTCGGCGGGAACCTCTTTTTCCAGATGGGACCGAACGGCCCCGTCGCGGGCATGGCCCCGCCGGGCGGGTACGGCGGCGGGCGCACCGGGCGTGCCCCTGCGCCGTGGCAGGTGCCGTCCTATGGGCTCTTTGCCGGGATGTCGTCCATGCCCGGGCATCAGATCGATTGGGCGCGGCAGTACGGCTGGAGCATCCCCGGCATCGGGATGACGGACGGGATCAGCGGCGCGATCGGGACGCAGATGGCGATGCCCGGAATGCCGGTCGGTCCCCAGCAGTCGTGGATGTCCAGCCTGATGGGGAATCAGTATGTCCGGGCCGGCGTCGGCATGATGGCCGGACCCGCGCTCGGCGCGATGCAGGGCAGCCAGAACAAGACCGTCAGCACGCTCGGGCGGATGGGTTCGTGGGCGCTGATGGGCGCGTCGATCGGGGGGCCGTGGGGGGCTGCCGCAGGAGCCGCGGCCGGACTCGTGGCTGGGCTGTTCACCACGTCTAAGGGGAAGAAAGAGGACCAGGAAGCGAACGTAGAGCTCGAGAAGATGCGCAAGCAACTCCTTGACACCCACGGGTCAATGGAACGGTTGCGCGCGCTCGGCAATCTCACTGGCGACGATCTCGCCTCGGCGTTCGGCCACCGCGGGAAGAAGGGACTCGAGGAGTTTCAGAAACAGGTCAGCGAGTTCGAGAAGCGCCAGGAGCGGCTGCAAAACGCGATCGAGAAGTACGGGTTCACGTGGGAGGAACTCGGGCCGAAGATTCAGCAGCTCAAGTTGAACGACTTCGCCAAAGAGTTGACGGCGGATATGGAAGTCCTCCTCGCGGCTGGGGTGCCGGTCGAGAAGGTCTTCGAGCGCATGGCTCCGGCCTTCTCGCAGATGGTGCAGATGTCGATGGCGGCCGGTATTGCGATTCCATCGCACATGCAGCCGATCCTGCAAAAACTGATCGACCTCGGCCTGCTCGTGGACAAGGACGGGCAGAAGATGACGGATCTGAGCCAGGTCAAGTTCAGCCCGGACATCACGAAAACGCTCGAGGACGGATTCCAACGGGTCGTCGATAAGCTGAACGATCTCCTGGTGGGCTTGGGCATTCTGCCGAAAGCGGCCGAGGATGCAGCGAACGGGATGCGGGACGCGTTCCGCGATTTCAGGTTCCCCGAACCGCCGGACTACGTGCCCGATCCGGACCCCGACAACCCGGATCGCGGACCCCGGCGACACGGCGGCGGGGAAGTGTCCGACGGGGTCAGCTACGACGCGGGCGGCGAGGTGCGGATCCGCGCCCAATCGCGCGAATGGGTGATGCAGCGCGCGGCGGTGGCGAAGTACGGCCGGAACTTCATGCACGCCGTCAACAGCGGCACGTACGCCGGCGGCGGGGGCACGGTCGTGCATGTTCACGCCGACGTCATCATGGCCGACGACCCGTCGAGCATGGCGCGGTTCTCGGAAGTGGTGGCCCGGGCAACGGAAGATGGCCTCCGCCGGCGAGGGGTTAGGCTGCCCTCGGTCTAGACGATGCCCACTTATCCCCTCACCGGATCGGCGGCGGCGGAGATCGAAGCGCGCCTGAACATCATGCGGCTCGCGCAGACGCGCTTGGGCTACATGAATCCCACGCTCCGGCTGACGATCGCCGGAACCGAGCGGCAGACCAAGATCGACAAATCCAGCGTCCGCGTTCAGAAGGACATCGAGGGGCCAGCATCAGCCACCCTGAAGACGAAAGCCAATCCGGGGTTCGTCCCCTCAGAGGGGCAGGAAATTAAGATTGCCATCGGCGCGATCACCAACCTGATCTTCGCAGGGCATATCACCCACGTTGAGCAGCAGCACGACGCGCGGGGCCAGGCGATCTATTTCGCCCTCCGCTGCCAGGACTACACCTGGCTGCTTGATCGCCGCCAAGTGCTGCGGCACTACCAGTCCGACAACGTCGAGTCGATCATCGCGGATCTCATCAGCTCGTTCAGTTCCGGGTTCACGACGACGCACGTCAATCAGGGATTGAAGTTCCTGGCGGGGGGGATGCCGTTCACGATGGAAGCGCCGACCGCGTGTCTGCGGCGGCTCGCGCAGGAAGCGAGCGCGCACTACTACGTGGACACCGTCAAGGACATCCATTTCTTCGCCGCGGGGACGGATCGCGCGCCGCAACCGCACGATCTGTCTGCGTCGTTCTCGGACTTCGAGAACGTGACGTATGTGGTAGACCTCTCGCAGATCCGCACGCGGGTGTACGTCGAAGGCGCGGGGAACCAACTGTCCGCGCAGTACAACCTCAGCGGCACGATGCTCCTCAACGACGCCAGCATGTTCCCCAGCACGGAGGTGGACGTCCGGCTCGGCACCTACGCGCCGGTGGCGGGACGCCGGTTCCGCTGGACGAAGGCGAGCGGCACATCGCTTGGCGTGTCAGGAATTGGCGATGAAGCGCACGCCGACTATGTCGCGCTGGCCCCGTTCCCGATCGGGACGGCGGTCAATATGTGGGTCGCCGCGGATGACACGACAGCCCAGACCGCGCTGGCAGCCCTCGAGGGGGGCGACGGCATCCACGAGCACTACGTCCAGGACCGGCGCTTGTCCTATAGCGGGATGACCGAGCGCGCCCAAGGCGAGCTGGCTCGGTTCAAGAACCCGCTCGAGACGATTCGCTACAAGACCCACGATCCAAACACCCGTCCCGGGGCGTTGGTGACCGTGAACCTGGCGGCCCCCGCGTCGATTACCGGGACATTCACGATCCAGTCCGTGACGATCTCCGACATTGAGAACGGAGCGGGGCGGCATCCCTGGTACGACGTCGTGGCGACGTCCTCCCGGCGCACCCTCTGGGACATTTACGGCCAGGTGCTGGCGACGAAGGCGGCCTGATGGCAGCGACCACGATTACCCGTGACGCGCTCACCGACTCGACGTCGCCCAGCACCGGCGACATCGTCAATGCCGCGTTCATCGGCTCCGTCTTCTACGACAACATCGATGCGCTCTTTGTTGCGTCGCTGACGATCGCGCGCTCGTCCTCCGGGGACATCGCGTTGACCGTCGAGAACGCCAGCAACACGGCCGGATCGGACGCGCAGATCGTGGCCTCCGTGGCGGGATCGTCGGCTGGGGATCCATTTCTCTCCTTTCTGATCAGCGCCGGTGCGAACTGGTCGATGGGCGTGGACAACTCCGCCTCAGACTTCTTCAAGATTTCACAGGGCACCGTCCTCGGGAATAACGA
>Ga0209382_10000853_pt1 | contig 49525 bp, 45 predicted proteins | sample SoiMetdeltSBSDD5_FD_187599 | JGI IMG/M metagenome (GOLD analysis project Ga0209382, IMG submission 187599) | Bulk soil microbial communities from a Populus tree surrounding site in Tennessee, USA - Soil MetaG P. deltoides SBSDD5 (SPAdes) (version 2) | ecosystem: Environmental > Terrestrial >...
GTCCGTGAACCCGATGGCCTTCAGCACACCGAGCTCACTCATCCGCTCGCGCACCGCCTGCGCCATCGTGTTGCCGGCAACGAGCAGGATCGTGAAGAACACGGCCGTGAGGATCCAGATCACGATCGCGCCGATGTTGCCGGCCTGCTCGGCGAAGCCTTTGACGAAAGCGCCTTCGGTCTCGGTCTTCGTCTCCGCGGGCGAGTTCGCGAACTCGGCGTCGACGCGCTTGGCGATCTCCTCCGCCTTCTTCGGATCCTTCACCCGGATGATGTACCAGCCGACCAGTCCCTGTCCGCCGCGGCGCATTTCGTCGAAGTAGTCGTGGCGGAAAAAGAAGTTCGACGTGTCGGTCTCGGGCTCGGCGCCTTCGTAGATGCCGACGAGATCGAAGGTCCACAAACGATCGCCTTCCTTCGAGCGCCAGTACGTTCCCATGAGCGGGATCTTGTCGCCGACTTTCCACCCGAAACGGTCCGCGGTCGTGCGTCCGACGATCGCGCCGGTACGCGTCTTCAGCCACGCGTCCATCTGCGCTTTCGGCAGGACGAATTCCGGATACATCCGCATGTACTCCTCGGGCTTGACTGGCATCTGACCGAAGAAGTTCTTGGGGTCTTTGTAGATCGCGCCGAACCACGTGGCGTGCGTCGCGTCGGCGACTCCGTCAATGCGCTCGATGTCCGCCTCGTAGCTCGCGGGCAAAAGCTGGATCAGCGAGATCTTGTGCCGCACGACGAGACGGTCCACGCCGGCGATGCTCGCGCCGTAGTCGAACGCGGTGCGGATCGCGCCGAGGTAGGCGAAGAGCACGAACGCGACCATGATCGAGAGGATCGTCAGGATCGTGCGCGTCTTGTGGCGCTTGAAGTTCGAGAGCAGCAGTCGTGTGAATTTCATGCGGCCATCTCGGTGGAGAGTTGTCCGTCGACCATCTGCAGGCGGCGCGACGCGCGCTCCGCGGCGTGAGGATCGTGCGTAACCATGATGATGGTCTTGCCCTGCTCGCGGTTGAGGCCCTTGAGCAGGTCGAGAATCCCATCTCCGGTCTTGCGGTCGAGGTCACCGGTCGGCTCGTCGGCGAGGATGAGCGTCGGGTCGGTGACGATCGCTCGGGCAATGCCGACGCGCTGCTGCTCGCCGCCCGACAACGTGCGCGGCGTGTGCTTCGCGCGATGCGTCAGTCCGACGATCTCCAGCGCCGTCGCCACGTGTTTCTTGCGCTCCGAGGAAGAGAGGTTCGTCAGGAGCAACGGCAGCTCGATGTTGCGCTCTGCGGAGAGCACGGGCAGAAGGTTGTAGAACTGGAAGACGAAGCCGATGTGGCGCGCGCGCCAGTGCGCGAGCTGCGCGCGGCCGAGGTTCTCGATGCGCTCGCCCGCGACCTCGATCGTGCCGGCAGTCGGGCGGTCGAGTCCCGCCAGGAGGTTCAACAGCGTCGACTTGCCCGATCCCGAGGGTCCCATGAGCGCGAGGAAGTCGCCGCTCTGGATCTCGAGGTCGAGATTGTGCAGAACGTGAACGTCCTCGGAACCGCGGTGGAAGACTTTTTCGACGTTGCGCAGCTTTACGAGGGTTTCGAACATGCAGTTCTCCTGTTGGTTGCGAGTTGCGGGCAACTCGAGACTCGTCACTTCTTCACTTTTACTTTGTCGCCGTCCGCGAGCTCTTCGCCGGCGGTGACCACGGTTTCGCCCGCAGCCAGGCCTGACGTCACGCGGGCGATCTCGCCCTCGGTGCCGCTGACCTTCACCGCGCGTCGCTCCGCCTTGTCGTCTTTCACGACGAACGCGACGTCCTGTTCGCCGTCGCGGCGGATGGCGCTCTTCGGCACTTCCACCATCTCCGTCATCGCCGTCGCCTTTTCGTCGGTGATGAACGTGACCTTCACGCCCATGTCCGGCAGCGTGCGCTGATCGCGCTCGTCGAACGCGATGCGCACTTTCACCGTCGCCTTCTGGCGATCGGCGGTCGGGACGGCGGTGATGACGTGCGCGGGGATGCGCCAATCGGGATAGGCGTCGAGCACCGCTTCCACGCGCTGATCCGCATGAACGCGGTTGATGTAGGCCTCGTTGACGTCGACTTCGATCTCCAGCGAGGCCATGTCGACGATGGTGCAGATGCCGGTGCGGGTGAAGCCGCCGCCGGCAGAGACGGGCGAGATCATCTCGCCGGGCTGCGCGTCCTTGGACACGACGATGCCGTCGAACGGCGCGCGGATGATCGTGTCCTCGAGCGTCTGGCGCTGCAGGTCGACGTTTCGGCGCGCGGTCGTGAGCTGATCGGACTGCGCGGCGAGACGCGCGCGGACAGCGTCGAGTGACGCGCGGGCGCGATCGAGATCGGCACGGCTGGAGATCTCGCTCGCGGCGAGACGCTCGGCGCGGTCGTATTCGAGCTTCGCCTCGCGGATGCGCACGCGCGTCTCCTCGAGTGCGCTCGCCGCGGCGGAGGCTTCGGACTGCGCGAGCGCAAGTCCGCGCGATGCGTACGAGGAATCGAGACGCGCGAGCTCCTGTCCTTCCTTCACCTGCATGCCTTCTTCGATGAAGACCTGCGTGACTTTGCCGGTGACTTTCGACGAGACCGTCGCCTGACGGCGCGCGGTGACGTAGCCGCTGGCGTTGAGGACCGCGCCGCGGCTCGCGCTGGCGACGGCTTTGACCGGGGCCACGGACACTTCCTTCGTGCCTTTGCGTGTGAGAGCCCAGGCGCCGAGGGCGAGGACGAGGATGGCGATCGGCGCGATCACCAGCCAGGGCGTGCGCCGGCGAGGTTCCGACTCCGGGCGCGCAATGCGAAGACCATCGAGAGTTGCTTTATCCACCATGATTGCGGCGCGCATTATGGCCGCATAGGCGGCGGATGTCAGTTGACGAATGTCAACAGTTCTTCATGGCACCGGACACCGTTCCTTCACGTCCGTGACGTTCTTTCACATCGTGTTGCGTCGCGTGCGGACGGCGTCACCGCCATGGGAAGACTGAAGATGCTGGAAAACGCATCGTGGGGTCATGCGATTCACGATGCTGTTTCTGATGATCATTGCCGCGGGTGTGCCCGTGGTCGCGGTTCCAACCAAGGTAGACATCTCCAAGCTCGACGGGCCGATCACGGTCGACGGCGCGCCGACCGAGGCCGCGTGGCAGCACGCGCGGCGCATCGACGGCTTCGTCGAGTATTTCACCGGCGACAACGGCGCGCCGCCCGCGCAGACCGTGGGACTGCTCGCGTACGACGAGCTGGCCGTGTACGTCGCGTTCATGGCGGACGATCCGCGGCCGGCGGACATCCGCGCGCCGCTCGTCGACCGCGACAAGGTCCTCGGCGATCAGGACTACGTCGCGATCCTGATCGACACGCTGAACGATCGCCGCTCCGGCGTCGCGTTTCGCGTGAACCCGCGCGGCGTGCAGACCGACAGCGTCGTCAACGACGCGAACGGAGAGGAAGACTTCTCACCCGACTTTTTCTATGAGGCGGTTGCGCGCCGCACGGAGCGCGGCTGGACGGCGGAGATGCGAATCCCGCTCGCGTCGCTGCGCTATCCGTCCACCGATCCGCAGACGTGGGGTGTGATCATGATGCGGAACTACCCGCGCGACTACCGCTACATCATGTCGAACACGCCCATCCCGAAGAACTCGGGATGCTTTCTCTGTCATGCGTCCGAGGTGGCGGGGCTCGAGGGGTTGCCGACGGGGAGTCATTTCACGATCGCGCCGTACTCGACGGCGAGCTTCAGTCGGCAACCGTCCACCGCCAACCATTTCGATTCCGACCTCGGCCTCGATCTCAAGTGGAATCCCTCGGCGCGCCTGACCATCGACGGCACGCTCAATCCGGACTTCTCGCAGATCGAAGCGGATGTGCCGCAGATCGACGTCAACAACCGCTTCGCGCTGTCGTATCCGGAGAAGCGGACGTTCTTTCTCGAAAGCGTCGATCTATTGTCGACGCCGATCGTCGCGACCTACACGCGCAGCATCACCTCGCCCGCATGGGGCATGCGCGCGACGGGAAACGCGGGATCGAATGCGTACACGTTCCTGGTCGCCGAGGATCGCGGCGGCGGAACCATGGTGCTGCCGGGGCAGCAGGGCTCGGATTTCGTGCCGCAGACCATTCGCTCGCGCGTCGCGCTCGGACGCATTCGCAGGAGCTTCGGCGATTCGTTCGGCGCGTTGATGGTGAGTGCGCGCGAGCTTGAAGGCGGCGGCTACAACCGCCTGTTCGGTCCCGACTTTCTCTGGAAGCGGAACGACAGGGACAAGATTTTCGGGCAGTTCCTCGCGAGCAGCACGGAGAATCCGAATCGTCCCGATCTCAGCGAACAGTTCCGCGGGCAGTCGATGGATGGCCACGCGTATCGCGTCGTGTTCGAGCGCAACGCGAAAATCTACGACATCTGGGCCGGTACGTCCGGCTACTCGCCGGAGTTCCGCGCGGACAACGGCTTCGTGGTGCAGAACGACTATCGCCGCACGGGACTCTGGACGGGCTTCCGCTTTTATCCGAAGGGCTTTTTCTCGTATGTGCGCTCGTACACGGGCGCGAACTACGACTCGGGCTTCGACTCCGGAGACAAGTTGCGCAACGGCTTGTACCAGGGCGTCGAGTTCGAAGGGAAGTGGGGGAGCACCGGCTGGCTGACGGCGGGTCGCACGACGGAGCGCGTCGGCTCGACGCTGCTCACGCGCCACGACCTCGAATTCAATGTGCGCGCGGCGCCGCGCGGGTGGCTGCCGGCGATTCAACTCGACGGCGTCGCCGGCGACAAGATCGACTACGCCGGCGCGCGTCTCGGCAAGGGCGCAATGGTGAATCTCAGCGCGACGTTGCGCATGACGGATCATCTGGAACTGCAGGCGCGGACGTCGCGCGACTGGCTGGATCTCGATTCGGGCCGCCTCTTCAGCGCGCAGATCGACTGGCTGAAAGCGACGTACACGTTCTCGCCGCGATCGCTCGTCCGCGCGATCGCGCAGCAGAGGACGATCGAACGCGAGGGCGCCTCCGATCGCAAGGTCACGCTCTCCGGCCTCTACGCATACAAACTGAACTGGCAGACGGTCTTCTTCGTCGGCTACGGCGACGCCGAAGACGCGCGCAGCGTGTTCATGAAGGTGGCGTACGCGTTTCAAAGATGAATGTAGGGCGCGGCTTCAGCCCGCCCCTCCCGGGGAGGCGGGCTGAAGCCGCGCCCTACGTTGTTAAATCTTGTGACAAACGAAGATCTCGGAAACGGCGCCGTGCCAGAATCGCGTTCACCTAAGTCCATGCGCCGTCTCTTCCGCCGCTCCATGATCTGGTTTCTGCCCGTGGTGATCATTCCACTGGGCGCGCTGCTGTTCATGCAGTACAGCTTCCTTCGCGCGCTGGAGCAGAAGAGCGTGTCCGCGGAGCGCAACTGGCAGCGCAGCGCGATCGAGACGATCGCCACGGACATCGACGAGCACTACCGGCGCGACGCCTCGGCGGCGTTGTCGCTCACGGACGTGCAACTCGACAGCGTGGACACGCTCGGGAAGCATTTCCGCGAGCACCCCGTCATGAGCGCGCGGCGCTTTTTCGTCGTCAAGTTTCACCACGACAAGTACCAGGGCCGGATGTTCGACACGAATGGCTCCGAGGTGGAGGCCGACTGGAGCGAGTCCGAGGCGGTGAAGCTTTCGACGATCGGCTGGCACATGGCGCACCGGTGGGATCGCGTTGCGGAGCCCACCCTGCAGGTGCACGAGCGCGGCTCGCACCATCGCACCATCGTCCGCCCGATCGTCGACGAGTCGATGCACGTGGTCGGCGTCGCGGGAGTGATTCTCGATCCGAAGCTCGCGCAGAAGAAGATCTCCTGGCTCGCGACCACGCAATTCAAGAAGCATCATCCGCTGCGCGACATGAACATCCGCGTCAGCAACGTCTTTCCGGCGCGAACGCCGCGTGGGCGCGACTACATCTCGCAGTCCCTCGGCTTCGTCTTCACCGACTGGCGCGTGGGCGTGCGGGATGCGTGCACGTCTCCCGAAGAGCTGGCCGCGTATCAGTTCAAGCACAACATGATGTGGACGGGCGGCGCGTTCGTAGTGCTCCTCGGCGCGATCGGTCTCGCGGGCGGCTCGGTCGCGCGGCAAATGCGGCTGTCGCAAATGAAGAGCGACTTCGTTTCGAACGTGTCGCACGAGCTGCGCACGCCGCTATCCTCGATCCGCGTCTTTGGCGAGTACATGCGCCTCGGGCGCGTGACGAAGTCGGAGAAGATCCAGGAGTACGGCGAGTACATCGAGGCGGAGAGCCGCCGGCTCACGCAGCTCATCAACAACATCCTCGACTTCTCGAAGATCGAGTCGGCGGAGAAGAACTACCGCTTCTGTCCGACGGACGTCGTCGAGCTCGTGGAGCAGACCGTGGCCGGTTTCGAGATGCCGCTGCGCGAGGCGGGCGTGTCGATCGCGTTCGCCACGGAAGGGAAGCACCCGCCGCTGCTGCCGCTGGACAAGGACGCGATCGCGCAGGTCGTCATGAACCTGCTCGACAACGCGGTGAAGTATTCGAACGGCAACCGGAACATCGATGTGATGGTGCGCTGCGAGCGCGACGAAGTGCGCATCGCGGTGCGCGATCACGGCATCGGCATCCCGCCCGCCGAGCGGAAGAAGATCTTCGAGAAGTTCTACCGCGTCGGCAGCGGCCTCGTTCACGACGTCAAGGGCAGCGGCCTCGGACTGTCGATCGTGGAGCACGTTGCGAAGGCGCACGGCGGACATGTCGAAGTGGAGAGTGAAGTCGGCGCGGGCAGCACGTTCACGATCGTCCTGCCGATCAAATCGGAAGTTCTCCCGACTGCTGCGAAAGAACCTCTCCAGGAGCCTGGCCTATGACCGAAATCCTCATCGTCGAAGATGATCCGGCGATGTCCGTCGCGTTGCGCGACGGCTTCGAGTTCGAGAAGTACTCCGTCGAGATGGCCGCGGACGGCGAGGAAGGTTTGCGGCTCGCGACGCGCGGCGATCACGACCTGATCATTCTCGACGTGATGCTGCCGAAGAAGAGCGGCCTCGACGTCTGCAAGGAGCTGCGCCGCAACGGCAGTGCGACGCCGATCATCATGCTGACCGCGCGCGGCCAGGAGATCGACAAGATCGTCGGTCTCAAGCTCGGCGCGGACGACTACGTGACGAAGCCGTTCAGCTTCATGGAGCTCCTCGCGCGCGTGGAGGCCGTGCTGCGGCGGACATCGCGCACGGCCGCGGGTGAGGAGTACGCGTTCGGCGACGTCACGCTCGACTTCCGCACATACCAGGCGACGAAGGCGACGCTCCCGATCGAGTTGACGCCGCGCGAGTTCCGCATCCTCCGCTACTTCATCGATCACGTCGACGAGGTCGTGACGCGCGAGTCGCTGCTCAATCACGTCTGGGGCTACGACAGCTCCGCGTTCACGCGCACCGTGGACACTCACATGGCGCGGCTGCGGCAGAAGATCGAGAACATCCCCGGCGAGCCGCGGCACCTGATCACGGTGCATCGCGTCGGCTACAAGTTCGTGCCCTGACGTGGGTCGCCGTTAACTGGCGAGCCGCTGCAGCACTCCCAGCACCAACGCCGTGAACTGTTTCTGCACGCGCGCCGTCGTGTCCATCACTTCCTGGTGATGGAGCTTCTGCTTGAGAATGCCGGCGGCCATGTTGGTGATGCAGGAGATTCCGAGACAAGCGATCTGCATGTGCGCGGCGGCGATGACCTCGGGGACCGTCGACATGCCGACGGCGTCGGCGCCGAGGGTGCGGAACGCGCGGATCTCGGCGGGTGTCTCGTAAGTCGGGCCGGAGAGGCCGAGGTAGACGCCTTCCTTCAACTCGAGGTTCATCGATGCGGCAACTTCTTTCGCGATGCCGCGCAGCGACTCCGCGTACGCATCGGTCATGTCGGGGAAGCGCAGGCCGAGGTCGTCGACGTTCGGACCGCGCAGCGGATTGACGCCCATGAAATTGATGTGATCGGAGATCAGCATCAGATCGCCGGCGACGTACGACGTGTTGATGCCGCCCGCGGCGTTGGTCACGACCAGCTTCTTGATCCCGAGCTTGCCGAGGACGCGGGTGAGGAACATCACCTCGTCCATCTCATAGCCCTCGTAGAAATGCACGCGGCCCTGCATCACCACGACCGCCGTACCTTTCGTGCGGCCGAGGATCAGGCGGCCTTGATGACCCATCACCGTCGACGCGCGCGCGCCCGGAATCTCGCCGTACGGAATCGCGACTTCGACGTCGATCGCGTCGACGACGTTGCCGAGGCCCGATCCGAGGATCACACCGACCTGGGGCTGCAGCGAGCTCTTCGCGCGAATGAACGAAACGGCTTCCTGAATGGCGTCCATCATGGCGGCGGAGTATACGCGGGGATTGTTGACGGTTGGCGGTTGGCGGTTGGCGGGAGAACGGAGTGGCTGTCATCCCGAACGCGAGTCGAGGGATCTGGGGCTCGGGTGGGGCGCCACTGCACTAGCCTCGCAGCCCCGCCCGCCCAGGTCCCTCGACTCACGCTCGGGATGACAGCCCGCCAACTGTCAACTGCCAACCGCCAACCGAAATCGTTGACACTGAGTCACGCGCTCTGTTACTAGCTCATCGGTTCAACAAAATTTGCCGAAGAGAACGGAGCGTGCACGATGGAGCGTTTCACTGCGCTGATCGGGTTCACTGCAATTCTGCTGATCGCCTGGGCCATCTCCACCAACCGCAAAGCCATCAAATGGCGTCCCGTCTTCTGGGGTCTGCTCCTGCAGATCGTCGTCGCCATTCTCGTCCTCAAGGGCGAGCAGATCGAGGCGATGTTCGCCCCGATTGCACCACCGCTCCTGCAGTGGGGTGCGGCGCTGATCTTCATCCTCCTCGCCATCGTGGTCACGCAGATCGCGAAGCGCATGCCTCCGGGAGGCGCTCGCCGCGGACTGTGGATCGTGTTCGCCGTTGTCACGCTCTACCTGTTTCTCGCCTTCAACCTGCTCAAGTACCTGTTCGAGACGATGAAGCACGTCGTGAACGGTCTGATCGGCTATACCGGCGTAGGGTCGAAGTTCGTCTTCGGCGAGCTGGGCGTGCAGAACAGCGAGAAGATCGGCTTCATCTTCGCGACGCAGGTGCTGCCGACGATCATCTTCATCGCGTCGATCTTCGCGATCCTCTACTACATCGGCGTGATGCAGGTCGTGGTGAAGTTCTTCGCGAAGATGATGAGCCGCTTCATGGGCGCGTCGGGCGCCGAGTCGACCTCGGTCGCGGCATCGATCTTCATGGGACAGACCGAGGCGCCGTTGACCATCCGGCCGTTCCTCGCGGACATGACCCGCTCCGAGCTCATGACCATCATGACCGCGGGCATGGCCCACATCTCCGGCGGGATCATGGCCGCGTACGTGCTCGTGTCGAAGGTCGACGTCATCCACCTGCTCACGGCCGTGATCATGACCGCACCGGGCGCGATCATGATGTCCAAGATCATCGTGCCGGAGACGGACGTGCCGGCCACCGGCGGCGACGTCGAGGTGGTCGTGCCGAAGCAGGACGTGAACGTGATCGATGCCGCCGGCCGCGGCGCGATCGAAGGTCTGCATCTCTCGCTGAACGTCGCCGGCATGCTGATCGCGTTCATCGCGCTGGTCGCGCTGGTGAACGGCATCTTCGGCTCCGTGCACGGCGCGTGGGCGTGGTTCCCCGCGAGCCTCGACATCGTCTTCGGATACATCTTCCGCCCGATCGCGTGGGCGATGGGCGTGTCGTGGAAGGACAGTCTGACCGTCGGCAATCTCCTCGGCACGCGCATGGTGCTGAACGAGTTCGTCGCCTTCATCGAGCTCGGTAAGCCGGGAGTCGGGAGTTCGCTCGATCCGCGCAGTTTCGTGATTACGACGTACGCGCTGTGCGGCTTCGCGAACTTCTCGTCGATCGCGATTCAGATCGGCGGCATCGGATCGCTGGCGCCGACACGACGCGGCGATCTCGCGCGACTGGGACTACGGGCGATGATCGCGGGAACGCTGGCGAATTTCCTGACGGCGACGATTGCGGGAGTGTTGCTTTGATGAAGCGTTGCTCGTGACTCGTTGCTCGTTCCTGGTGCGTTGAGTTTCTAGCAACGAGCAACGAGGAACGAGTCACGATCTCAGCGTCTCGATCACGTCCGCGAAATCGCGCGGCAATGGGGCCTCGAAGCTCATCGCCGCGCCATCACGCGGGTGCGCGAACGTGATCTTCGCGGCGTGCAGCATCTGCCGTTCGAGCGACGACAGCAGCTTCTGCACGCGCTTCTCCGGAATGCCGCGCCACTGCGGGCCGGAGTAGAGCGGGTCGCCGACGATTGGATGTCCGAGGTGCTTCATGTGGACGCGGATCTGATGCGTGCGGCCGGTGCGGAGACGGCAGCGGAGGAGCGAGACGTAGCGCAGCCGTTCCGCGAGCTCGTAGTCGGTGATCGCCGCGCGTCCGCCCGCGACGACGGCCATGCGCTTGCGATCTCGCGGATCGCGTCCGATCGGCGCGTCGATCGTGCCTCGCTCGCTCGACGGCGATCCGTACACGAGCGCGACGTACTCCTTCCGCACGCGCTCCGTGTTCCAGTCGGCGGATAGCTTGCGATGCGCCTCGTCGTGTTTGGCGATGATCATCACGCCGCTCGTGTCCTTGTCGAGTCGATGCACGATGCCCGGGCGGATCTCGCCGCCGACGCCGCTGAGATCCTTCACGTGAAACAGCAGCGCGTTGACGAGCGTCTGATCGGGATGACCGGCCGCGGGATGGACGACGAGCCCGGCGCGCTTGTCGATCACGACCACGTCAGCATCTTCGTACAAGACGGTGAGAGGAAGATCCTGCGACGAAATGCCCGAAGGGACGGCGTCGGGGACGGCGATCTCGAGGTGCTGACCGGTCTCGACACGTTGCGAAGGCTTCGTCGCCGCGGTCCCGTCGATGCGAACATGACCCTCGATGACAAGGTTTGCCAGGAAATTACGCGAGTACTCAGAGAAGAGCTCGCCGAGGGCGCGATCCAGGCGAAGCCCGTGCTGGGATTCACCGACGGTCGCGTCGCGAAGGGCGCTCACGGGTCCGAAGTATAGGCACAAAAATTTGTGACGTTCGTCCGCGAAACTGCGTATAAGTTTAGTGACAACGCTGCGGGTTCGTTTAGAATGCGGGTCGCAGCAATCGATCCCAGAAGTCAGACCAAACCATTCATCGGTGTTAGAGGGGAGATTATGTTCATGAGAAAACTCGGTGTCGTCGCCCTGATGCTGTGCGCATTCGGCGCTTCGGCCAGCAACTTCCGCGCGGCTGATCAGGTGTACGTCCCGATCGCAGGTCACGCCGCCGGTTCGTCGGGCACGTTCATCACCGACGCATTCATCGCGAACCTTTCGGGCGACAGCGTCGACGTATCGGTCATCTACGTTCCACTCGGCCCCAACGAGGGTGCGAACACACCGGTTCTCGAAGAGATCCGCGGAAAGATCACCCTGCGCGGTCACGAGCGCAAGGAGTTGCTCGATATTTTCGTGAACACCCTCACCAAAACCTCCGGGCTCGGCATGCTCGTCTTCAACGGCTGCAAGTCGAACTCGAGCTGCGGCCCCGAGACCCAGGATGACGACGGCTTCAGCGAGAACTTCCGTCCGATCAGCGTCGAGACCCGCATTTACCAGATCACCCAGGCCGGCCCGAATCCGCCGACCACGGGCCAGCTCTTCAGCGGTCTTCCCTGGTACAGCTTCGTCAGCCAGCTCCAGAACGGCGCCGGCCTCGACAAGGTCTTCATCACCGGTCTGACGCACACGGGCGGCGCCGGTCAGGCGGGCACGTTCCGCGCGAACATCGGCGTCGTGAACGCGTCCGAGTACTCGAAGACCGAGATCGTCTTCCGCCTTTATCAGGGCACGATGACCGAAGCGGACAAGAAGGGCGAAGCGGTTCGTTCGCTCGGTCCTCTCGGCAACCAGCAGTACGGCTTCGCGCAGCTCTTCCCGAATATCACCGGCTCGAACTTCTTCGTGACGGTCGAGCAGCGCAACTCCACCGCCGTTCCGAGCGGTGTGCCGGACAGCTGCGACCTCGGCTGCCCCGCGTTCTTCGCGTACGGCTCGGTGCTCGACAACATCTCGGGTGACGCGACGACGATGGAAGCGCAGTACCTGAAGGAGTTGGATCCGGCCGCGCTCGACATCATTTACCCGGTCGGCTCGGGCAAGGGTCCGCTCCGCCGCCTCGTCCGTCCGTAAGTTTTCATCACCATGATTTTTCGTCCAGAGCCGCGTCGCAAGACGCGGCTCTTTTTGTTGCTCGCGTTTCTCGCGCTTCCTCTCTTCGCCGACAACGACGCGGTGAAGAAAGCGCGCGAGGCATCAGACGCGCGTCCGCAGCATCCGACGCTGCTCTATCGCCTCGCCGTCGCGCTCGAGGCGAACGGACAGCGCGAGGAAGCGATCCGCACACTCGATCGCATCGCGACGATGGGCTTTGTCTATCCGGTCGAGAAGGACTTCCCGCACGAGCGCTACGCGGCAGTCGCGAAGCGGTTTGCGCTGAACGCGAAACCGATCGGCACCGCGAAACGCGAGCTCACGATCGACCGCCTCGGTCTGATCCCCGAGGGGATGGCGTGGGACGGCAAGCGTTTCTTCGTGAGCAGCGTTCGCACGAAGACGATCTTCGCCGACGGTCGTGAGTTCGCCACCGCGCCGTGGGGCGTGTTCGGCATGGTCGCCGATCCGAAGCGCGGCGTGCTTTGGGCGACGACGACGGCGCTCCCGCAAGTCGAGGGCTTCAAGTCCGAGGACAAGGGAAAGTCCGCGCTGCTGCGCATCGATCTTCGCGACGGGAAGATTCTCGAGACGTTGCCCGCGCCCGAAGGCGAGCATCACTTCGGCGACGTCGCGATCGCGCCCGATGGCGAGGTGTACGTGAGCGACAGCGCCTCGCCGGTGATCTATTGCATGTGCAACGTAGGGCGTGGCTTCAGCCCGCCCATCCCCGGGGAGGACGGGCTGAAGCCCGCCCTACGTCCGTTCGTTCGCGGTCCGTTCCGTTCCCTTCAGGGACTCGCGGTATCCGGCGCAACGCTTTACGTCGCCGACTACAGCAACGGCCTCTTCGCGATCGACCGCCGCACGGGCGACATCCACTCGCTTCGCGTTCCCGCGACGATCTCGCTCCTCGGCATCGACGGTCTCTATGCGGTCGACTCGACCACGCTCGTCGCGACGCAGAACGGGACCAATCCGTACCGCATCCTCCGCATCACGCTCGCGCCCGGTGGCCTCGCGGTCTCATCCGCACGGACGCTCCTCGCCAACAGCCCGGACATGGGCGATCCGACCCTCGGCGTCGTCGCAAACAACCGCTTTTACTTCAATGGGAACGCCCAATGGGAGCTCTTCGGCGACGACGGGAAGATTTCCGATCCGTTGAAGCTTTCAGAGGCTGTCGTCCTCTCCGTTCCGTTGCGGTGAAGCTGGAATCCACCCCTCTCGTTACCGCGTTGTAACGGCCGGAAGTGGTGTGTTAGTATTCGACGGCTTTCGAGCAGGTCTTTCGAAAGCGGCCGATAGGCCGCTTTTTTTGTTGTAAGGGCGAAAATTCAGAACAATGAATGGTTTAGCGGAAGTGGTGCAGGAGCAAATCCAGCGGATCGTCGAATCCGAAGGGCTGGAGCTCGTCCACATCGACTACCGCCGCCAGGGCGGCGGATTTCTGCTGCGCATCGACATCGACAAAGAAGGCGGCATCACCGTCGAAGACTGTCAGCTCGTGTCGCAGCAGGTCTCGACCTGGCTGGACGTCGAGGATCCGATTCCCGGCGAGTTCGAGCTGCAGGTTTCATCGCCTGGTCTGGATCGCAAGTTCTACAGGACCTCCGATTACGAGAAGTTCACCGGCCGACTGGTGCGGGTGAAGACGAGCAGGGCCATTCGCGGCCTGCACGTGATCGTGGGCAGGTTGAAGGAATTCGACGGCAATACCGTCGTCGTCACCGATCCGGTGATGAAGAAGGACGCGGACTACGCGATCCCTCTGGCGGACATCAAAGAAGCGCGGTTGGAAGTGGAGATCTGAGGCGAAGCCGAAGATCTCCATCCTGAAGCAAGCGAAGGATCTAACGAGCAATGTTCAACGACAAAGACATCAAGGCGCTGGCGTACGAGAAGTCGATCGACGTCGATCGCGTGTACCAGGCGCTCGAAGATGCGCTCGCGACGGCAGCGCGCAAGTTCTACAAGACGCGCGAGCCTCTCGAGGCAGAACTGGACCGCACCAGCGGTGCGGTGAAGATCTACGCCGTCAAGGAAATCGTCGAGAACGAAGATCAGATCGAGGATCCGCAGGCGCAGTGGACGCTGGAACAGGTTCACAAGATCAATCCGGAGGCCGAGGTCGGCAGCACGATCCGTCTCGACTACATCAGCAAAGAAGTCGTCGACGTGGTGAAGGATTCGAACACGCAGATCCGCACCTACGAGGCGCAGAAGATCGACTCCGAGGTCGAACAGGGCGACGAGGTGAAGATTCCTCTCACCACGCCACCCGCGGACCTCGGCCGCATCGCCGCGCAGTCGGCCAAGCAGGTCCTGTATCAGAAGGTCCGCGAGGCGGAGCGCGAGAAGGTCTTCAACGAGTTCAAAGACAAGATGGGCGAGCTCGAGAACGGCTACGTGAAGCGGTTCGAGCGCGGCGACATGATCATCGACCTCAATGGCAAGACCGAGGGCATCATCCCTCGTCACCATCAGTCGCGCGCGGAGCGCTACTCGCAGGGCGATCGCATCAAGGCCGTGATCTCGGACGTGCACACGCAGCCCAAGGGACCGCAGGTCGTGCTCTCCCGCACTGATCCGCGTCTGCTCATCAAGCTCTTCGAGATGGAAGTGCCGGAGATCTACGACGGAACGGTCGTGATCAAGGGCGCGGTGCGCGAGCCGGGCGAGCGCGCGAAGATCGCGGTGATGTCGCGCGAGCGCGACGTCGATCCGGTCGGCGCGTGCGTGGGCATGAAGGGCTCGCGCGTGCAGTCCATCATCCGCGAGCTGCGCGGCGAGAAGATCGACATCATTCCCTGGCACGAGGACATCGTGAATTACGCGCAGAACGCTCTCGCTCCGGCGAAGATCACGCGCGTCTCGGTCACGAGCGACGAACAGGCTCACCGTCCGCATCTCGACGTCATCGTCGACAACGATCAGCTCTCGCTGGCCATCGGCAAGCGCGGACTGAACGTCCGTCTCGCGGCGGAGCTGATCGGCGCGAAGATCGACATCAAATCGGAAGAAGAGGTCAAGGGCGAGGTCGCTGACGCGCTCTCGGCGATGCTTCAGGAAGCGATGGCCGAGTCCCGCGCGCAGACCGGCGTCCGCGAGATCGAGAACATGCCCGACGATTGGGCGCAGCTTCTCGAAGACGCGGGCTACGACGATCTCGACTCGGTGATCAACGCCACGGTCGAGGACCTCAGCGCGATCGAAGGCGTGGACGAAGAGATCGCGGCGCAGATGATCGAGCTCGCGCGCAAGCACGAGCAGATCGACGAAGCTCCGGAAGAAGCCGGCGAAGACGAAGAATCAGAAGAACAAGAACCAGAGGAAGCCTCGGACGAGCAGCAGGCCGAGGCTTCAGTTGAGTGATTTCGGCTGTTAGCTGCTAGCTCCTGTCTCTTGGGGAACACCTGAGGTCGGAGCTGGCGGCGGAATGCAGCTCACAGCTAACAGCTACGACCTTAGAGCAATGAATCCAGGAGATTGAATGGCGGCAGCAAAGATCAAAGTGAGCGACATCGCGAAGAAGATGGGGAAGTCCGAGAAGGACGTCATCTTCCAGTTGCAGTCGCTCGGCGCCGATATCACGGACGCCAGTCAGGTCCTCGAGCCTGAGGTGGTCCAGGCGCTCATCACCGGTAAGAAGCTCGTCGCGCGCGCCAAGAGCGTCATCATGCGCGAGGACAAGCCCACGGTCGAGAAGAAGAAGGAAGCGGTGCGTCCGCCGCGGCCCATCGTGCAGCCTCCCGTCCGTAAGAAGACGGAAGCGCCGAAGGGAGAAGAGCCGGCCGCCACGCCACAACCGCCTGCCGTCATCATCCCGGAATTCGTCGAGGCCGTCGAAGCCGAGGAGCGCGCCGCCAAGGAAGCGCCGCCGGCTCCGGAGAAGCTGCCGAAGATCGCTGCCGAAGCTCCTGCCGCGGCCGCAGCATCGGACGTACAGCAGCACACTCCGACGGAAGTCGAAGCTCCGGCTCCTGTCGCACCGCCGGCTGCTGCGCATCCGCATCGCGCACCCGCAGCTCCTGTCGATCCGCGTCGCCCAGCCGGCCCCACGGGACCGCGCGCGCGTTCGCCGCAGTCTCCGCGTCCGAACTACGCCGGACAGCAAACTGTCCCCACGGGTCGTCCCGCGGGTCCGAGTGGTCCTCGCCCTGGCGGCGCTCCGATGAGTGCGCGTCCCACGGGTGGACCGGGCATGCAGCAGCAACGCGAGCAGCGCCCCGGCGCTCCGATGGGAACACGTCCTGCCGGTCCCGGCGGTCCGCGTCCCGCGGGTCCCGGTGGTCAGCGTCCGGGCGGTCCGATGGGTGCGCGTCCGGCCGGTCCGGGCATGCGTCCCGGCACTCCGAGTCGTCCGATGGGCAGTCCTGCGCCGTCGATGCCGGGCTCGAACATCATCCGCCGCAAGAAGGAAGATGATCGTCCCGAGGATACGCACGACAAGAAGAAAGCAACGGGCAAGCGCGGTACGAAAACCGTGCGCTCCGCCGAGTTCGATCAGGACCTTCTGACGAAGGGACCGTTCTCCGGCACGCAGATCATCAATGACGACATCGGGCCGGACATCGTTCTGCCGGATCTCGAAGAGGGACCGAAGCGCGTCTCCACGCGCCGCGACGCCCGCAAGCAGAGCTCCGTGAATGCGAAGGTGCTCGACTTCAAGCGTCCGACCGGACGCGTTGCGCTCACCGAGGGCGTGACCGTGAAGGAGCTCGCGGAGAAACTCGACGTCAAGGCCAATGACCTCATGAAGCATCTCTTCATGAAGAAGGGTCTGATGGCCTCGATCAATCAGCCCCTCGGCGGCGAGCTCGCCCTCGAAGTCGCGCGCGAGCTCGGCATCGACGCGGAGATCGTCTCGTTCGAAGAGGCCGTCGAGATGGTGGCCATGGAGCGCACGGAAGCCAGCGGCACCGTGCCCCGCGGTCCGGTCATCACCGTCATGGGTCACGTCGACCACGGCAAGACCTCGCTCCTCGACGCCATCCGCGAGACCAACGTCGCGGGCGGCGAAGCGGGTGGCATCACGCAGCACATCGGCGCGTATCACGTCGAGAAGCGCGGCCGGAAGATCGTCTTCCTCGACACGCCGGGCCACGAGGCCTTCACGATGATGCGCGCGCGCGGCGCGAAGGTGACGGACATCGTCATCCTCGTCGTCGCGGCCGACGACGGCGTCATGCCGCAGACGAAGGAAGCCATCGATCACGCGCGCGCTGCGAAGGTGCCGATGATCGTGGCCATCAACAAGATCGACAAGCCGAACGCGAACGTCGAGCGCGTGCGCCGCGAGCTCGCGGACGCGAACGTGCTCGTCGAGCAGTGGGGCGGCGAAGTGGTCTCGGTCGAAGTCTCGGCCGTCAAGAAGCAGGGCATCGACAGCCTGCTCGACATGATCCTGCTCACCGCGGACATGCTCGAGCTGAAGTGCAACCCGGACATGCCCGCCAAGGGCGTCGTGCTCGAGGCGAAGAAGGAAGTCGGCCGCGGCATCGTCGGCACGGTCCTGATTCAGGACGGCACGCTGAAGGTCGGCGATCCGTACTTCTCCGGCACGACCTGGGGCCGCGTCCGCGCCATGACCGACGAGCGCGGCAAGCGCATTCACGAAGCAGGTCCGGCGACTCCGGTGCAGCTCACCGGTTTCGAGGATGTGCCGAACGCCGGCGACGGTCTCGCGGTCGTCGACGACGACGTACAGGCGCGCATGATCGGCCAGCTCCGTCAGGAGAAGGCGCGCGAGGCGGCGCATTCCAAGACCGGACGCGTTTCGCTCGATCAGCTCTTCGCACGCATGCAGCAGGGCGCGGCGAAGGAGCTGAACCTGATCGTCAAGGCGGACGTGCAGGGCTCGGTGGAAGTGCTCACCGAGACGCTGCGCAAGCTCTCCACGAACGAGGTGAAGGTCAACGTGATCCACACTTCGGTGGGCGCGATCACGACGAACGACGTCCTGCTCGCGACGGCGTCCGATGCGATCGTGGTCGGCTTCAACGTGCGGCCGGAGCGCAGCGCGGCGGAGCTCGCGGAGAAGGAAGGCGTCGACGTCCGGCTCTACACCGTCATCTACAACCTCGTCGACGAGATCAAGGGCGCGATGGTCGGCCTGCTCGATCCGAAGTTCCAGGACGTCTTCCAGGGACGCGCCGAGGTTCGCGATACGTTCAAGGTCCCGAAGATCGGCGTCATCGCCGGCTGCATGGTCACGGACGGGACCATCCCCCGCACCGCGAGCGTGCGCCTGCTGCGCGACAACCGCGTCATCTACGAAGGCAAGATCGGCTCGCTGCGGCACTTCAAGAACGACGTCTCCGAGGTCCGTCAGGGCTTCGAGTGCGGCATCGGCATCGAGAAGTTCCAGGACGTGAAGATCGGCGACGTCATCGAAGCGTTCAAGGTGGAGAAGATCGAGGCGGCGCTGGCCTGACGCATTCGCACAATGCTCGTCTGCGTCGCACTTTTCGAGCTTCACATCGAGTACGCACAATCCCTCAAAGACAAACGGCAGGTGGTGCGCAGCATCCGCGACAAGCTGCGCAACACCTTCCATTGCTCCTGCAACGAAGTCGCCTTCCAGGACGTGCACGAGCGGGCGCGGCTGGCGGTGTCCTTCATCGCCGACCGCAACGACTCGGCAGACTCATTGCTCGATAGAATCCAGCAGTTCGTCGAAGCGAACAGCAACGCCGTGCTCGCCGGCTGGACGAGCGAGAAGCTCGACTTCGACGAGGAAGCGAATCTATGAAAAAGACACGACGCACCTCCCGCGTGGGCGAGAACGTCCGCGACGCACTCGTTCAGATCCTTCGCACCGACGTCCGCGACTTCGACCTGGGCTGGTCCTCGATCAGCGAAGTCGAGGTCAGTCCCGACCTTCACTATGCGCGGGTGTACGTCACCGGCCTGAAGGAAGAGGACACGAAGAAGACAGTGGAGGAGCTGCGCCGTGTCGCCGGTCAGGTGCGCCATCACCTCGCCAGGCGCATTCAACTGCGCTACACGCCGGAGCTCGACTTCCGCTATGACGAGACGGCCATGCGCGCGCTGCGCGTGGAGACGATCCTCCGCGAAGTGCTTCCTCCGGAAGAGGACAAAGAGGACTCAGAAGACCAATAGGTCCTATCCGTCCTACTCCTTCACAAACACCTGCGTGCGGTAATACGCGAGCTCCGCGATCGACTCCTCGATGTCCGCGAGCGCGCGGTGCAGCTCCTGTTTCTCGGGCGATTTGTATTTGCCGCCGTACCACTCCGTCACCAGCACTTTGATCGAGCTCACGTCCACGACCTTGTAGTGGAGAAAGTCGTGCAGCGCCGGCATGTAGCGCGCGAGGAAGCGCTTGTCCTGGCCGATCGAGTTGCCGCAGAGCGGGGCCGTTTGCGCGTAGCAGTACTTCTTCACGAACGCGAGCGTCTCCTTCTCCGCCTCGGCGACGCTGACGCCTTCGCTCCGCACGCGGTCGAGCAGCCCGCTCTTTTTGTGGGTGCGCCGGTTCCACCCGTCCATCTTCGCCAGCTTCGCCTCGCTCTGACGGATGGGCAGCACGGGACCGTGCGCGATGATCTCGAGGTCGTAGTTCGTGATGATGGTCGCGATCTCGAGCAGCCCGTCCTTCATCGGGTCGAGGCCGGTCATCTCGCAATCGATCCACACCAGATGTTTCTTGCTCTTTCGGGTCATCGTGCCGCGCATTCTATCGAGCGCGTAGAATTTGTCGCTTGCGCAGATTCGCTCTCATTGCGGTGCTCCTCGCGCTCGGTTGCGCGGCTCGCGACTCATCGTGCGAGAAGTCCGCGCTCGGCATCGAAGGCGGCGTGAAGCAGGGCGAGGGGGTGCTGATCGCGGAGGTCCTGCCGCGTGGACCGGCGGACCTCGCGGGCATTCGTCGCGGCGACGTGCTCCTGAGCATCGGCGGCCGCGCAGTGCGGTTCGCATGTGAGGTCCCGACGCTGGTGTTCAACCGGGACTGCGCGCCCGTGGCGTTGGTCGTGAGTCGCGACGGCGCAAAGATCGAGAAGACGATCACGCCGGCGGAGCAGGAGTCGTTGTATCGAAGCGCGTGCGATGCTCAGGACCCGACGGCGTGTTTTCGCTTGGCGTGGTTTGCGGATGCGACGTACGAAGACGCGTGCAATCGAGGTTCCGGCGAGGCGTGTGCGGTTTACGGATATGTGTTGATGGAGGCGCGCAACGCCGAGGCGGTGGAGGTGCTCGAGCGCGCATGCGATCGGGGGAGCGGCGCGGGTTGCACGCATCTCGCGTATCTCTACGTGACCGGAGTGTTGGTGGCGAAGAACGACATCCGCGCGCTCGATTTCTACACGCGCGGTTGCAACTACGGCGATGCGCGCGGCTGCTACAACATGGGCGTGCTGCACGATCAGGGTCGCGGCGCGTCGATGAGCGCCGCTCGTGCGGTGACCGCGTACGAGAAAGCGTGCGCCGCTGGTGTGTCGATGGCCTGCACCGATGCGGGTTTTCTTTACGAGCGTGGGCTCGGCGCGATGAAGGATCCCGTGCGCGCCGCGGAGATGTATCGCCTCGGCTGCGAGGGCTCTCCATGCGAACCGCCGAACATCGTCGGCTGCGTGAATCTGGGCAAGGCGTATCGCGATGGAACCGGCGTGACGAAAGATCCCGCTCGCGCCGCGGAGATTTTCCGCACGACCTGCGAGCGGAAGGTCGACGCAGCGGAGGAGGGAAGCCGCGTCCGCGCATGCGTGCTGTTCGGCGCGTTCCAGATCTCGGGATTCGGCGTGCCGGAGGATGTCGAAGCGGGGCTGGCGCGCTCCGCGGACGGCTGCGCCCGCGGCGACGCCGTCGGCTGCTTCAACATCGCGTCCAATCACGCATTCCGCAAAGACTTTACGCGCGCAGCGGAGTTCTACAAAAAGGCGTGCGATGGCGACGACGCCGAATCCTGCTACGAGCTCGGCGTCCTCTACGACGAGGCGAAAGGCGTCCCCTACGATTCCGTTCGCAGTTCTGCGCTCTTCCGCAAGGCGTGCGACGGCGGCCTCGCGAAGGCATGCGCGGAACGCTGAGCAGGCGACGGGTTGAGCGGCTCGCTTGTCGACCGCCCCAAACGTAGGGCGCGGCTTTAGCCCGCCCCCTCGGATGCACGTGTGCACGAGAGAGGCGGGCTGAAGCCACGCCCTACGCAGTTTTCCATCACAATGACCGGGCAGCATGGCCGCTATCGACGATCGTTTCTGCTCCAATTGCCGCGAGCCGCTCTCCGACGACGCGACGGAATGTTCCGCGTGCGGCGTGTACGCGGGCGATCTGTACGACGAGCGTGTGCATCGGCCTAAGACGCGCTTTCGGCTCTTTGCGATACTCCTCGCGATCGCGCTCATCGGAGGAGGTGCGGCGGTGTGGTGGAACGCACGGCATGCGCTTCCGGAGCGTGGCACGTCCGCGACTGAGGTGCCTCGCGTGCGCGTGGTCGGCGATCGGCCGGGTGGGGCGCGACGCGGCCCAGGTGCGGTCGTCAATGAGGCCGAGGCGATTCGGCTCGTGCGGCGCCACCTCGTGGAGACCACCGGAGTCCGCGGCGACTGCGTGGCCCTCCTCGGACAGGGATTCCGCGGCGGCGTCTACATCGTCAACGCTCACGACCGTTGCACCTCGACCCGCCTGGGGCGATGGCGTGTGGACGGGAAGACCGGCGAGGTCGCTCGCGCCCGCTGATTCGGCCCTGTTTCGAATCTGTTCAAAAACAAGGTTGACGTCCGGTTACGCCCGACCTATCTTGTGTTTTGAACGAGTTCAAAACAGGAGGCACATCCATGAAGATCGTCATCCCCGGAGGCACCGGACACCTCGGCACGATCCTGACCAACGCCTTCCGGCGCCGCGGCGACGAAGTCGTTCTCCTCAGCCGCAACGTCGAGGCGCCGGCGCGGCGGTGGGACGGGCGGACGCTCGGCGACTGGGCGAACGCGCTCGACGGCGCGGACGTGGTCGTCAACCTCGCCGGGCGAAGCGTCGACTGCCGTTACGGCGCGAAGGAGCGGGAGGAGATCCTCCGCTCGCGCGTCGATTCCACTCGCGTCGTCGGAGAAGCCATCGCGCGTGCGAAGCATCCGCCGAAACTGTGGCTGCAGGCGAGCACCGCGACGATTTACGCGCACCGCTACGACGCGCCGAACGACGAGCGCACCGGAATCATCGGCGGCAACGAGCCCGACGCGCCGGCGGAGTGGCACTTCAGCATCGACGTCGCGAAGGCGTGGGAGCAGGCACTCGACGAAGCGCAAACTCCCTGCACGCGCAAGGTGAAGATGCGCACGGCGATGGTCATGGCCGCGGAAAGCGGCGGCGCGTTTCACGCGTTGCTCCGCCACGTTCGACTCGGTTTCGGCCGCTTCGGCGACGGTCGTCAGTACATGTCCTGGATCCACGAGCGCGATTTCTTCCGCGCGATCCGCTGGCTGATCGACAACGACGTTGACGGCGCGGTCAACCTCGCCGCGCCCGAGCCGCTTCCGTGCGAAGAGTTCCTGCGCGAGTTGCGCGAGGCGTGGGGCTCGACGCTGGCGGTGCCGACCAGCGGCATCGTGCTGCAGATCGGCGCAATGCTGGTCCGCACCGAGCCGGAGCTCGTGCTCAAGAGCCGACGCGTCATGCCCGGACGTCTGATGGAGCTCGGCTTCGGGTTCGACTTCACGACGTGGCACGACGCGGCGCGCGATCTCTGCGCGCGCTGGCGGGGTGGCGTTGCGACCGTCGAGCCGCAGTCGTTTCCGGTGTGGTGACGGGCCTGTATGCTTCCGTGCATCGCATGACGATCACGGAGCGGAAACAGACGGCGAAGGCGGACGAGACGCGGAATCGCATCCTCGACGCGGCGCTGCGTCTCTTCCGCGAGCGCGGCTTCGCGGAGACGACGATGCGCGACGTCGCGACGGCCGCGGGCGTCGCCACCGGTGCTGCCTACTACTACTTCCGCTCGAAGGAAGAGCTCGTGCTGGCGTTCTACGTCCGCACCGATCAGGAGGCGGCCGAGGTTTTCGCGGGTGCGATTGCGTCGTCGAAGGATCTGAAGAAGCGAATGCGCGCGTTGATCGACGCGAAGTTCGCGCAGTTCGAGGATCATCGCGCTCTGCTGACAGCGCTGCTGAAGGCCGGCGTCGATCCTCGGGACCGCCTCTCGCCCTTCGGCGTCGAAACGCGCACGGTGCGCGACGAGAACATCGAGTGGTACGCGCGCGCGCTCGAGGTCTCGGACGTGAAACTGCCGCGCGACCTCGCGCCACACGTTCCGCGGCTTCTGTGGATGTACCACATGGGCCTGATCTACTTCTGGATCACGGACCAGTCGCCGCGGCAGGAGCGCACGCGGCGACTGGTGGATGCGACCCTCGATCTCGTCGTGCAACTCCTGAAGGCTTCTTCGCTGCCGTTCATGGGGCCGCTGCGGAAACGCGCGTTGAAGGTGCTGCAGGCGATTGAAGAATAGTTGGCGGTTGGCAGTTGGCGGTTGGCGGGAGATCCGCCGCTCGCTTTCCCGCCAACCGCCAACCGGATCGCTCGCCTAAAGTCAGCCTTGGAGGGACCGCACGTGCCCAAGGCTAGGCCAACAAGCGCTGCCGGCCGTGCCGGCTAAATCTTCTTCGCGGTCTCGATGACCAGCTCTTCGCCTTCGGCTTCGTCGCAGCTCACGATCTTGCCCGTGACCTGCAGAGTCGCGCCGTCCGCGCCGAGTTGCGTGAGCTCGGACTTCGTCTTGTGACAGACGGTGTAGCTCTTGTCGCTGTTCGCAACGCGGAAGACGGTCGTGTCGCCGGCGCTCGAGAGGGTGCCGGTCAGTTTCACGGCCTTCGCCTTGTGCGCGTCGCAGCTCTTGCCCTCTCCGGCGAAAAGCGATCCTGCGGCGAACACGACGATGAGGATGAGAATCAGTCGTTTCATGGATGTTGCTCCTTTCGCAGGTGAATGTAGGACGTCTGCCGCCCGGAGTCTTTTCATTTCGGACAACAAACGAGGACGTTGAGTATCATCGCGCCCGCATGATGGACCCCAAACGATCCGTCGACGGCGTTCTGCTCGTCGATAAGAAGACCGGCCTGACCTCCCACGACGTCGTGGAGAAGTTCCGCCGCCGTACCAAAGTGAAGAAGGCCGGCCACACCGGGACGCTCGATCCGCTCGCGACCGGTCTGCTGGTGTTGTGCGTCGGCAAAGCGACGCGTCTCCAGGCGTATCTGATGGGGATGGAGAAGACGTACGAAGGCACGATTCAGTTCGGCTGGGCGACGGATTCCTACGACGCCGCCGGCGTGCCGGCAGGGGAGGCGGTGGAGCGCGACGTGACCGCCGTCGATTTCGAGCCGCACATCGCGCGCTTCCGCGGCGAGATCGAGCAGATGCCGCCGGCGTTCTCGGCGAAGAAGATCGACGGTGTGCGCGCGTACGAGCTTGCGCGCAAGGGCGAAGAGGTGAAGTTGAAGACGAAGCGCGTGACGGTGTACGAGTTTACGATCCTCGACGTCGAAGGCTCGCGCATGCGTTTTCGCGTGCGCTCCTCTGCAGGCACGTACATGCGCTCCCTCGCCCACGACCTCGGCGAATCGATCGGCGTCCCTGCGCACCTCAAGGAGCTCCGCCGTACCGCGATCGGCAAGTTCAAGATCGAGGAGGCGATCTCGTTCGACGAGATGGTCGAGGCGACGCCGGAGAAGATTCTTTCCCCGCCGCACTTCCAGTCGCTCGCCGAGATCGATCTCCCGCTCGAGAAGCTGCGCATCGACTGGGCGCAGCAGGGAAAGCTGATGCAGGGCCAGGCCGTGATCATGGTCCCGTCCGTGCCCGTGCTCACGGGCGATCTCCTCGCCCTCGGCAACCCGCACGATCAGCTCGTCGTCATCGGCGAAGTGGTGAACGTGCTGCGCGAGGGAGGGCCGGTGGAAGTCAGGCCGAAGGTGGTTTTGGCGGGCTAGGTCGTTTCGGCTGTCTCGGCGGCACGTTTTTCCGCACGAATCCCTCCACGTTCGCTTCGAAGACACCGGCAAAAGACGCGACCCGGGACACGAACGCCTCGTCCGCGGAAAGCGACCCGAGGAGTGGCCGAAGCTCCGGGCGCACGATGACCCGTTCGCTCTCCGAGGGTGGCTCGGTGTGCCGAATGATGAAGAACGCAGCCGTGCGATCTCGCTGGTCGCCATCCTCGATCATGATCTGGAGACTCTTCACAAAACGCTCGCGCTCTTTCAGTTCGAGCGGACGCCGGTAGCGCGCGCCGATGGCGATGTTCGCCTCGCGCTCCATCTCCAGAGGAAGGGGGAAACGAATCCCGATCCGTGCGCCGTCGTACCACCGCCGCTTGGTGAGCATCCCGTAGAGGTCGATGTGGTAACGATGGGCGAGGTCCGCCAAGATCGCCTGCAGCAGCCATTCGCGAAAGCGAAAGCGCTTCCAGCGGCCCTCGCGGCGCGGTTCGTTCGCTATTCGTTGAGCGAGGGGACGCAGATAGTCGGCGATCAGGACGTCGAGAACGTTGTGATCGCCCGCGAGTGCCTCCAGCCGATTCGCTGCGAGCTCAGCCAGGATCGGCGTCACGCCGATCGCCTCGACGCCGTTCATCGACAGAAGCGCGCCTGCGAGCTCTGAGGCGGACTCGAAATCGTCGAGCGTGCGCTCAAAGAAGTAGACGAAATACGATCCGAGAGCATGCTGGCCGATCGCCTCGAACGCGCGTGCGGCACTCTCGAGGCGCTCGGTCGGAGAAATCGTTGCGCTGCGAAGAAAATAGAGAAACGAGAACGTCGTGCGCAGATCGGGCGATTGCACGACGCTCGGCAGCCCTGCCGCCAAGAAGCGGCGCTGATGCACCGCGTCCATACGCGCTCCGGCAAGCCACGGCGCTGACGTCGACAGTCCGTTTCCGGCAAACGCGGCTCGCGCCACTGCCGTCGTACGATCGACCGCTTCTTCGTTCGGCATCCGCAATCGGTCTGCGTCGCTGCGGAACAGTAGAAGCAGCAGGAATTCGATCGTTCCCTCCGCCACGCTGGGGAGGCTTCGTTCCGCAAACCAGCTGCGGACGGCGCGGCTCATCTTCTTCGCATTCGTAAATCCGCGCACGTCGCGCATGAGCACGACCGCGAGACGGTGACACCAAAATGCCTCGACGAGCAGCAGCAGGCGTCGCGACGCCGGATCGTTGCGGTCCTCGAGCTGCGTGCGAATGAGACTCGCGTGTTCGATCACCTCGACTGCCGCGTCCATTCGGTCTGCGGTCCACGGTACGCCGAAGAGCTCGCGCCCGCTCTCCTCGGCGCCACGCAAAAGATCGCGAAGCGGAGGACTCTCGCCGAGGTCGGACACGAGTTGCGCGATAAGCGCGATTGCCTCGTCGAGCGCCGCATCGGTAAGCGGCCCCGGATCCAGCGTCGCTTTGCGGCGGCGCCAGAAGTGCTCTACGAACTCGGGGAAATTGAGCGATGCGGCCGCGGCTCCGCTACGTGCATTCTGACCGAGGTCCACGAGAATCGTGGCTGTCAAAGGATGCGCGAGCACGCGGCGTGACACCGCCGTCTCGTCCGGTGAGATCGCCCAGCCGAGCGCGTTTCGGAGAATGGCCTGACCGGTTCGCGCTTCTTCGTTCAGATCGTCGAGGAACAGCCAACCGCCCGCGTGAGAGATCCGAAAGTCCGATTCCGAATCGTCCCCCGTATCAGGACCGAATGCGCTCTGGCGGAGCCAGAACTCGGTCTGCGTGGCGACGCGGTCGTATTGAGCGTCCTGAATGGTGAGTAGGTAGTGGAACGAGTGCAGGGCGGTATATTCGTCAATGAAGCGCGTGAGCGCGGGAAGGAGCTCGGCGTTGCGCCGCATCGGAAGGTGGACGTCATCGAACAGCACATGAACATCGAGAGCGCTTGCGTCGTCTGATTTCAGGAGACCGAGCATCGAGTCGAAGTCGCCGAGCGTCGCCCACTCGATCGCGGATGCTGAGCGCGCCGCCGCGAGAATTTCTCCACCCACGTCGCCGGACGTCGAGAGCTCGACGGGAAGCTTCAAAGCGTTGTCGCTTGGGTCGCGGCCAAGCAGTGACGCACAGAAATGCGTCTTGCCGCTGCCGAAGCGGCCGGCGAGAAGGAGACAACGCGCAAACCGCGGATTCGCGGCGTGCCGCGTCAACCGGTAGGCCGCTTGGTGCATCTCGTGAAGGTTTACGCGGCGACGGTTGAAGGCACTGTGCACACCGGCTTCGCGTTGCTTCTCGTCCTCTTCACGGACGAGCGGCCGGAGGTCGCCGAGTAAGGTTCGCGGAATCGCGTTCCGCAGTTGGCTGAGAAGCTCCGGATACGACTCGTCGCAATCGATCGCTTCGAATGCATCAGCGGCGTCGCGAAGCCGGACCGGGAGGAGCTCGACGCCTCTGGAAGCGTCGATGAATGTCCGCAGATCTCTTCTCAATGTCTCGTGCCACGGCCATCGCTGCGTGAACTCCTGCCAGAGGGGATCGACGGCGGTGGGAACGTGCAGCGGTGATGCGCACAACGCCGCACGCAACTCGATCTCCGCGCGCCGCGCCGCTTCCCATCGACGCCAGCGTTCGATCAAGCCGACTGTGATCGCACGCGCGACGTCCGGAAAAGTCTGCGCGAAGACGTCGAGCGGGATCATCGTCCCGGTCTTGGTATTAGCCTTGTCGGCCTCGCCGACGAGACCGATGAACGCGCCCAGCCGGACGTCGAACACAGGGGTGCCGCTGAACCCACGCGCCACGGCATGCCCCGGCTGCTGCACTGCGTCGAGCTGCCGCCAGCCGCCGGGGAGGTTCCCCTGGATCTGCCCCGTTGCTTCGATTCCCGTGTCGTAGTCAGCCGGAAAGCCGATCGTACGGAACGGATTTCCCGTGTTCTTCGCGGCAAGCGCGATGACCGGTGCCGCGAAACCGTCGATACGTTCGCCGAGGCGCAGAACGCAGAGATCGCGAACCGCGCCTGATCTCTCCGCGCTGTCGAGGGGCCGCCAGCCGATGACGGTCGCCGTGTACTGGCGCGAGCGGCTTCGCGCCGGGATGTCCACCACGACTTGCGCGGTCTCGTTTGCGACGAGATGCGCGCAAGTGACGACGAGGTCGTCGGTGATTGTGAATCCGCCGCCCTCGATCGCGCCGTTGAAATAGATGCGCGCGACGAACTCCGCCGGCTCGGCCATTACTTCTCCTTCACGGCAGCGGTTTCAGCTTTCCAGGTCACTTTCAACCCGATCGTCGCTTCCGTGCCGGTGGCGGCGATGAACGCGCGGGCGTCGGCGGTGAACTTGATGCCGAGCGTGATCTCCAGTTCGTCCGGGGCGAGATCGGAGAGTGCGTGAATGATCGCTCGCGCGGCGGGACGAAACGTCGACAACGCCTCGTCGAATGTATTCTTCGCGCGGACTACGAGCCCGTCGCCCCGCCCGGCCGGTTGCAGGCCGCCACCGCTCGATCGATCCTGGACCTCGATCCAGACTTCTCCGTCTCCGCTCTCAAGCGGGAATTCGACCAGCTGAGGCATCTTTGTCCCTCCTGTCACAGGAGAACCCGGCGGAGGAGGAATCCCTACCCGCTTTCGGAAGGCAACCGGGATTGAATTTGCCTCCCCCCGCTGTTATGGTGGCGCGTCTCAAAGAGAGACGTGTATCGTTTTTCCAGGTTCAACCACTTACAGGAGAAGGATTTTGTCGACCACCAAGGAGCAGAAGTCCAGCCTCATCAACCAGTATCGCGTCCATGACGCCGATACCGGGTCGCCAGAAGTGCAGATTGCACTCCTCTCGAACCGCATCAGCTATTTGACCGAGCACTTCAAGTCGCACGCGAAGGATCACCACTCCCGCCGCGGCCTTCTGAAGTTGGTCGGGCGCCGCCGCCGCCTGCTGGATTACCTCAAGCAGGTCGACGTGGAGCGCTACCGCTCGATCATCGACAAGCTCGGCATTCGTAAGTAAGCGACCCCCTCGGGGCGGGCCTCAAGGCCCGCCCCTCGTGTTTTCAGGCCCGGAGCCTGCACGAAACTCCTTCCAAGGCCGGATCCCATCGTTCGGCCCCCGCGGCATCAAATCTACAGCCCGAGGTGATGAGTGGCCTCGCGGCGCAACGAAGGGAATCCATGAGTTTCAAGAGAGAAATGCAGATCGGCGGGAAGACCCTGTCGCTGGAGACAGGTGCGATCGCCAAACAGGCCCACGGCGCCTGCGTCGTGCGTTACGGCGACACCGTGGTGCTCGCCACCGCGTGTTACAAAGACGGCAACGTGCTCGGCGACTTCATGCCGCTCACCGTCGACTACAAGGAGTACACCTACGCCGGCGGCCGCATCCCGGGCGGCTTCTTCAAACGCGAAGGCCGTCCGACCGAAAAAGAAATCCTCACCTGCCGCCTCATCGACCGTCCGCTCCGCCCCTCCTTCCAGAAGGGCTACCGCCAGGAAACGCAGATCATCGGCCTGGTCCTCTCCGCCGACGGCGAGAACGACCCGGACGTGATGGCGATCAACGGCGCTTCCGCGGCGCTGATGATCTCCGAGATCCCGTTCCACAACGCGATCGGCGCCGTGCGCGTCGGCTACGTGAACGGTGCGGTTGTCGTGAATCCGACCAACTCCGAGCGCGACCTCTCCGACCTCGACCTCGTCGTGGCCGGCACCAAGGACGCGATCGTGATGGTCGAAGCAGGTGCGCGTGAAGTGTCCGAAGCCGTCGTTCTCGACGCCTTCGAGGTGGCGCACACCGAGATCCGCCGCATCTGCGAATTGCAGGAGCAGCTTCGCCAGGACGTCGGCAAAGAGAAGCTCGCCGTCCAGTACACGCCGAAGTTCACCGAAGAGCAGGTCAACGAATTGCTGTCGCAGTTCGGCGACTCGCTCAAGACCGCGATGCAGACGACCGGCAAAGCCGCGCGCAGAGACGCGATGCGCGTCGTGCGCGAGCAGGTCATCGGCACCGTTCCCGCCGAAGACCTCGAGAAGGTTGCATCCGTTACCGCCGCGTTCGGCGAGATGGAAGTGAAGATCTTCCGCAACCTCATGCTGAACGATCAGAAGCGCGTCGACGGCCGTCGCTTCGACGAGATCCGTCCGATCACGATCGACGCCGGCGTGCTTCCGCGTACGCACGGCTCCGCGATCTTCACGCGCGGCGAGACGCAGGCGCTTGTCACCGTGACCCTCGGTACGCCGAACGAAGCCCAGAAGATCGAGGACTTCGAAGGCGAGACCTTCCAGCGCTTCATGCTGCACTACAACTTCCCGCCGTTCTCGGTCGGTGAAGTAAAGTTCATGCGCGGCCCCGCGCGTCGCGAGATCGGCCACGGCAATCTCGCCCGTCGCGCTCTCGCGCCGCTTCTGCCGCCTGAGGACGAGTTCGCGTACACGATCCGCATCGTGTCCGACATCCTCGAATCGAACGGCTCCTCCTCGATGGCTTCGGTGTGCGGCGGATCCCTGGCGATGATGCAGGCCGGCGTTCCGATGCGCGCGTCGGTCGGCGGCGTGGCCATGGGTCTCGTCACCGACGACAACGGCAAGTACGCCATCCTCTCCGACATCGCCGGCATGGAAGACCATGAAGGCGACATGGACTTCAAGGTCGCGGGCACCCGCAACGGCATCACCGCGTTGCAGATGGACATCAAGGTCACCGGCGTCGCCCGCGAGCTGATGGCCAAGGCGCTCGAGCAGGCCAAGGCCGGACGTCTGCACATCCTCGACCGCATGGATGCCGCGATCTCGGCACCGGCGACCGAGCTCTCCGAGTTTGCACCGCGCCTCTACACGATTCAGATTCCGAAGGATCGCATCCGCGACGTCATCGGCTCGGGTGGCAAGACCATCCGCTGGATCGTCGAGGAGACCGGCACGAAGATCGACGTCGAGGACGACGGCAAGGTCACGATCGCCGCGAGCGATGTGAAAGCCGCGGAGCGCGCGATCGACATCATCAAGGGCCTCACCGCTTCGCCGGAGATCGGGAAGAACTACAAGGGTACGGTCAAGCGCATCGAGCCGTACGGAGCTTTCGTGGAGATCCTCCCGGGTCAGGACGGCCTGCTGCACATCTCGGAGATGGCGCACTCGCGCGTCGGCCAGGTGACGGACGTCATGCAGATGGGCGACGAGGTCGAGGTCCAGGTCGTCGGCATCGATCCGGACAGCGGCAAGATCCGCCTGTCGCGCAAGCCGCTCCTTCCGCCTCCCACGGAGGAGGAGATGGCGGCCGCGCGTCAGCGCGAGTCGCGTGGCCCGCGTGAAGGCGGCGATCGCGACCGCGGTGGAGATCGCGGCGGATTCCGCGGCGGAGATCGCGATCGCGGTCCTCGCCGTGAAGGTGGCGGTCACGGTGGATTCCGTGGCGGAGATCGCGACCGCGGTCCGCGCCGCGACGATCGCGGCCCCCGTCCCCCGCGCCGCGAAGGCGGCCCGAGTGGCGGTCACCGTGAAGGTGGCGGCGGCCCTCGCGAAGGTGGCGGCGGCGGCGAGCGCAGAGCTAGTGATCCTCAAGGGCGGCCTCCGGGCCGCCCTTCTTATAATGCGCGCCGATGCCGCGCGCGCTTCGCATCCTTCTTCTCGTCGTCTCGATCGTCGCCGCGGCGTACGCCGTCGCAGGCATCTGGCGCAATCTCTCGCAGAAGGCGGCGATCGACTTCTATCTCGTCTACGTCAACGTCCAGGTGGCGGGGCGTGACGACATTCCGAACATCTACTCCGACGAGGCGCAGTCGTCGATCGGGGAGGAGTTCTTCGCGCGCGCTCTCGATTCCGGGTCACGCGTCTTCCACGAGACGGCCAGCGTCCGACGGACGCTCGACAGCCGCGGGAGTCCGTTTCTCTACGCCTCCTTCGCCTGGATCAGTCGCGACTTCGAGAAGGCGCTGACGCACTACCGCATCCTCCTCCTCGCGGCGTATCTCGCGGGCATCGTCCTCCTCGGACGCTACTGCCGGCTGCCGCTGTGGCTGACGATCTTCCTGTTCGCGCTGTTGGTGCACTTCTTCCTGCCGTTCCGCGCGGACTTCACCGTCGCGAACGTGAACGCGATTCAGTTGTTCCTGCTCGCGCTCGCGCTGACGATCGGGGAGCGGCGGCCGGCGATCGCGGGCGCGATCCTGGCGATGATGCTCGCCGCGAAGCCGAACGTCGTGCTGGTGGTGGCGATCCTGATGATCGCGCGCGTCATCTCCCGCGATTTCCGTCGCCTCGGATCGGAGATCGCGGGCGGCGCGGTGGGCGGCGCGATCGCGTTCGTCGTCGGCTCGCTCTGGTTCGAGACGCCGCGGATCTGGCTGCTCTGGCTGAATTCCGCGGGGAGCCTCTACCAGACGCTGCTCGGCGTCGAATTCAACAACGTCACGCCCGCGCTGCCGCTCTTTCAGCAGTATGGGACGTGGATCAGTTACGCGATCGCGGCGGTGCTGATGGTGATCGCGGGCTTCCCGCTGTTGCGCGGTGCGAAGCGCGACGACCTTCTGCTGATCTCCCTCGGCCTGCTCATCTATTTCATGTCCGCGACGCTGGTGTGGCTGCACTACTTCGTGCTCGCGATCATCCCGGCGTTTGCGCTCTTGCGGAGAAATCGAACCGCGATCATCGCCGGCATCGCACTGTTGCTGATGGCCGACGTGCCGTACGCGATGCTGTTCGGCCCGTCGTCGCCACAACTGCGCGCGAAGCTGATCTTCATCGCGATGCTGATGCTTTTCGCGGCGTGCGTCTGGATGCTGTGGCGGGGACGCGGCCGCGTCCCCACCAGCAGCGACGCGGACTTCGGTGCGTCGCCTGCGGAGTCAGCCCACAAGTGACTGCGGCGACGGGCCCGCGTCCAGACATCCGTCAACACAATTCGCCTCACAATGGGGGCCTGCGTTTCTGCGATCAAGATGCGCCGGATCGTCCGCCGCGGCTAGGGACATTCCGTGCGCGCGCGCGGCGGTATTCATCGGGCGACAGTCCGGTGTCGCGGCGAAACGCTCGATAGAACGTGCGCCGCGTGCCGTAACCGCAGAGGTAGCCGATGCGCGTGGTGGTGAGCTCGGACACCTCGAGGAGTCTTTGCGCATGTCGGATCTGCCGATGCTTCAGGTAGGCGGAGAGCGCAACGCCATAGGCGATCGCGAAGTCGCGGCTGAGTCTTTCGCGGGTCATGTCGAGCAGGGCGGCCAGCTCCGACACACGAGGCGTCTCCTCGGACGAAAAGCAAAGACGGAGGTATTGATCCACCGAGTGACGAAGATCCGACGGCATCGGATGCACGATGCGCCTTGAAACTTATTGTGATGTGTGACGCGCGTCACAATTTCCCCCCGCGCTACACTTCGCGCCGCATGCGCCTCGCGCGGATCTTCCTCACCGCTCTCGCGGCCGCCGCGGCGCTGTACGCGACCGTCACCGTGTGGCGGCAGAATGAGCGCGCTGCCGGCCTCGACTTCTACATTTACTTCGTTGCGGGACAGATCGCGAACCGCGCGGATGTGGACAACATCTACGGCGCCGAGGTGCAGGAGCGCGTCGGCGAGGAGTACTTCGAGCGCGCGCAACGGAGCGGCTCGGAGCTGCGGAAGTACGACGCGCAGCGGCGACGACGCCTCGACCTCGTCTCCAGTCCGTTTCTGTTCTCGACCCTCGGATGGGTGAGCGCGGATTACGACCGCGCTCTGACGCAGTACCACGCGTTCGTGCTCGTCTGCTTCATCGGCGGAGTGTTGCTTCTTTGCCGAGCGGTCGGCGTGTCGTGGGCGGGATCGCTGTTTCTCCTTGCGGGATTGCTGCTCTGGTACCGCGGCTTCGAGGCGGACCTGCGCGTCGGCAACGTGAACTCGATTCAGTTGCTCGCGCTCGCGGTGGCCGTGAGCGTCCCGCGATTGCGCTGGGTTCTCCTCGGCGCGCTGTTGCTCTTCAAACCGAACGTGATGTTCGTGCCGCTGCTCTTCGCGGTCGCGCGTCTCGCGCGGCGGGAGTATCGCGCGATGTTCGTCGATCTCGCCGCCGGTGCTGCGGGCACGGTTGCGGCGTTCCTCATCGCGAGCATCACCTACGGCTCACCGCGCGTGTGGCTGCAATGGGTGCGGGCCGCGAATGATTTCTACCATCGCCTCCCGACGCGGGTGGAGCGCAACGTCACGCCCGCGCTCGCGCTGTTCCAGGAACACGGCGAGTGGGTGAGCTATGTGCTGGCCGCGATTCTCGTCGCGATCGCGTGCGTCGCGATCTGGCGCTCGAAGACCGATGACGCGCCGCTCCTCGCGGGCCTCGGCGTGTTGATCTACCTCCTGAGCGCGAACGTGGTGTGGCTGCACTACATGGTGCTCGTGATTCCGATCGCAATCGCGTTGCTGCGCAAGCGCGCCACGGCGATCGTCGCAATCGTCGCGCTGCTGCTCATCGCCGAGGAGCCGTTCGAGATGCTTACTGGCCGCGCGGCGGCGCCGATCGAGGTGTGGTTGATCGCGCCCGCAATGGTGGCGCTGTGGAGTGTGGCGACGGCTAGTCGCCGCTTTCTATCTTCGAGCGACGAGCGTGATTCTGCGATGCAGAGCGGCGACTAGCCGTCGCCGCACTCCACAAGAGTTCCCCCATTCGCGGCTGACCTTCGCGCGGCGTCGAGCACGCGCTGCTGCATGAGTCCATCCTCGAACGTTGCCGCGGGAGCGAGCGCATTGCGATCGCCGTCGTCGAGTGCGGCGCGTAGTGCGCGTCCGAGGTGCAGCGTGCCGGTGCCGAATGCTCCGCCGGGTGAGTTGCCGGGGCGCTGCTCGATCGCGCTGCCGGCCATCCGCTGGAACGGCGAGCGATTCTTCGACAGCAACACTTCCTCGCCGGTGAAGCGCATCGCACCATTCTCACCGTGAATCGTCAGCGTCGTCGCCTCGTCCGGTCCTGACGACACCGCGCAGAACTGCATCGTCGCCACCGCGCCGTCGTGCAATCGAAGATTGACCGATGCCCAGTCGTCTGCAGTCACCTCGCGCATACCTTTTTCGAACGGGCGACGCGCGATGATCGTGTGCAGCAGCGCCTGCGCCGCCTCGATCTCCATCCCGAAGTAGCGCAGCGCATCGACGAAGTGCGAGCCGACCGCGCCCCAGATTCCACCGCCGCGTGGTACATCGCTCCACCAGTTCCACGCGCGCGCCAGATCGTTGCGCGCGGGACTCGAGTACCGAACTTCAGCGTAGCGGATGCGCCCGATCTCGCCGATGTGCGCGCGGGCTTCGCGCCACGCGGGAAGGAAGCGCAGCTCGTGATCGATGAGCGCGAGCTGGTTCGGACGCTGCTGTGCCGCGCTCACGAGCTCCTCCGCCTCGAGCGGACTGAGCGTCGTCGGCTTCTCGCAGAGGACGTGTTTGCCTGCCTCGAGCGCTGCCAGTGCGACCTCGCGATGCTGGTACGGCGGCGCGACGACGGAGACGAGATCGACGTTGTCCGCACTGACGAGCTCGCGCCACTGATCGCGCCCCGCGACAGCGACCACATCCAAACCCGCCTCACGGAACATTGGCTCTTGCACGCGGGCGCCCCAGCCGGTCCCGACAATTCCGATCCTGGCCATTGCGTCTCCTTGGCAGCCCGTTTGAACTAGAAACCTGCATGAGCCACCGGCAGGATCTTATCGTTCCGATTCGCGATCGCAGAAAGCGAAAGCGCTACCTCACGCTGAAGAACTTCGGCATCTTCGTTGTGGTCATGCTGGTGGTGTTCGTCGCGATCAGCACGTACTCCGAGATGCGTAGCATTCCCACCGGCCACTACGGACGTCTCTTCCGCCGCGAGGTTCCGCCGCCGCCGCCGCCGAAGCCGATGGAGGTCGTCAGCGAAGCGCCGGTGCCTGACCAAAACGAGGCCGTCCTCGTCGACACGATGGCCCGTGAGCAGTGGATCGAAGGCGATCTCGCGCCAGTGATCGTCGAGCCCGTCCGCGGCGATCAGGACGTCGCGATCGTCGGCGGCGCGAACGGAGTGACGGTCGTGCGCCGCGAACGCCGGCGGCCGGAGTTGTCGGGCGGTTTCGGGCGATAGAGACTCACCTCACCGATCTCCGTCGTCCGAGCAGCCGCACCGTTGCCGGAATCGAATACCCACTCACGCCCGCGTCGCTCCACGCGCGAATGCGGAACTGATAGTGCGCGCCGTCGAGCCAGGGCCGGATCGACATCGACGTCGTCGCAGCGTCGAACCACTGATCGAGCTCGTTCCAGAGGCCGTCGTTCACGCGGTACTCGATGCGATAGCCGTTCACCGGATCGACCGGCGCCGTCCAGTCGACGAGCATCAGATTCCCACCGTTCGTCATCGACGCGCGCACGATCTTCGGCGGATCGGGAACGTTGCTCGGCGGCAGCACGCCACCGATGCGAAGGAAAAGGTGCGGCGCGCCGTGATACGGCATGTCGTTCTGTACCGCCGTCTGCACGTAAGCTACCTCGGCGCCGAGGTTCACCAGTGCATCTTTGGTGCTTGCGCGTCCGAGGTCGTGGCGCATGACGAGCGTGCCGTCGCGGACGAGCAGCACCTCGCCGTCATTCGAAGTGATCGCGGCGCCGAACGACGTCTGCGTCGCGCGCATCACACTCGTGTCGATCTGCGCGCCCGCGACGCGGGTGATTCCCGATCCCGATGCGTTCGGCCGCACCGTGCGCGTCTCCAGCGCACCGTCGTTCAGCCAGAAGATCACGTAGCGCGAACCGTCCCAGAAGAGATCCGGCGACACCGCCTCGTCCGGCGCGAGCTCGAGACTCTGCGCGTCGATGCGCTGCAACGTTGGCGTGAGCCGCGTGCCGTGCAGCACAGACTCGTACGGATCGCAGATCGGGAAACAGGCCGTGAACTGCGAGTCCTGCCACACCGCGAAGAAGCCGCCGTCGCCCCAGACGATGCGCGGGTTTTCCAGCGAGCGGTTTTCGCGGTGCTCCGCGATCAGCACCGGTGCCGAGACCGCGCCCCACGGCATCACCCGCACCGCGTAAACGTTCGATTGCAGGCTGACGCCGATCAGCACCCACCCTGCGCCGTCCCAGGCGATGCCCGTCGGGGTGAACGAAGTCACGAGCGGCGTGCTCGCCGTGAACGCGGCGGTGTTGGTCAGCGTGACCGCGGTCCATCCGGAGTTGGACCTCTTCACGACCAGAAAAAGATTGCCGTCGCTCGACGCGAGCGGAGCGTCCTCATCGTCGCCGATGCGGCTCTCGCTCCATCCGCCGCTCGTCGTGCGCGCGCCCGCGTGCAGCGTTCGACGCCCATCACGAAACTCCGACCACACCACCAACGCCGCATCATGCGACGACGTCGCCGTGTGGAACGTCTGCTCCGCCGCGCCGAACGCCGCGGTCTCGCCGCTGCTCGATACCGATACGTCGCGCACCAGCACCGACTGTCCCGCGCCCGTGCCGCGCCATGCGGCGAGCGTACGGCCGTTCAGCGAAACGAGACTCACCGGTGAAGAGTCGCGCGCGATCGACTGCGCGAGGACCTGCGTGCCAGTGGTCGCATCGATGAGGCGCGTCTGCAGCGTGCCGGAGGCAATCGTCGACACGACCCACTTCGTACCGTTCCAGGCGACTGCGACCGCGATCGAGTTTTCGGTTCCCGCGATGGCCGTGCGTCCGCTGATCATGCCATTTGCACGCACGGTCGTGAATTCCGCGGCGGCGGCGCCGTTTGTCCAGACCGCGAGCACATCCTGACCGTTGCTGCCGACCGCTACTCTTCGTTCCGGTACCTGCGGCAGTGTGAACAGCGGTGATGAAGCCACGGTCTCGCCATTCGAATGGAAGGTCGTGATCCGTACTTGTTCGATCGCTGACGTTGCGGCCACGAATCCCGGACCGCCTTTCGCCACCGCTGCCTCGAAGCTCTGCCACGAAATGAACTGATGGTGCGGATCAGTCGCCTGCGTGCCGTCGGGCCGCAGGAGAATCGAGTACATCTCGCCGGAGGTCGGCCCGTAGACCATGAGCACGCGCGCTCCGTCGGAGGCGAGGCGCGGCCGTCCGAAGCGCGCCACGATCGTGAACGATTCTCCGATCGGATCGCCGTTCGCGCTCAGCAGACGTCCCCGGATCTCGTCCGCGTTCAGGCGTCGATCGTACGCGGCGACGAGGAAGTGCGAGCCGGTCCAGACGACGTCGAACCATCCGTAGTCGACGTCGAGCACGGGCTGCCCCGCGCGCTTCTCGCCGTCGACGAGCTTCGTGACGCGCACCTTCTCGCCATTGGCCCAGAGGAGAAAGACCTGCTGCCCGTTCGTCGTCAGCCGCGGCTCCGCGCCGAACGCGCCGTAGCGCGTGTGCGTCAGCGGCACCGCGTCGCCGAAGAAAAGCGGCTGTCCGAGGAGCGCAGGCGCGAGTGCCAGGAGGAACGCGAGAAAGGTGCGACGTTCGACTGGACTCATGCGCAATAACATTATGTTGTTATGCCATAGAAGGCAATGGATTCGGTTGGCGGTTGGCGGTTGACGGTTGGCGGGAGACCCAAATCGAACCCGTTCTCCCGCCAACCACCAACCGTCAACCGCCAACCGACACATACAATGTCCCCCGCATGCCGGTCCCCATCGTCTTTGGAACCGACGGCTGGCGCGCCGTCATCGCCGAGCAGTTCACCTTCGACAACGTTCGTCTCGTCGCCGACGCCATCGCCGTCGCGGCGCGGACGCTGCAGCCGCCGGGCGACGTCGACGCGGGCGCGCTCGTCGTCGGCTTCGATCGCCGCTTCCTTTCGCGCGAGTTCGCCGCACTGGTCGCGGAGTGTTTCCGCAGCGCGGGGTTCCAGGTGATCCTCTCCGACCGTCCGACGCCGTCCCAGACGATCTCGTTCACCGCACGCCGCCGCAAGGTCCTCGGCGGGGTAGTGGTGACGGCGAGTCACAATCCGGCGAGGTACAACGGCCTGAAGTTCAAGGCGTGGTACGGCGGCTCCGCGCTGCCCGAGATGTACGATGCGATCGCCGCATCCCTCGGCCAGCGGACGACGCGCGGCGGCGGCACTTTCGCCGAGGAGAACATCCTCGACGACTATGTCGAGGCGTTGCGTGCGCAGCTCGATCTGTCGCTGTTGAAATCGGCGAAGCTGTCGATCCTCCACGACGCGATCCACGGCGCGTCCGCGACGATTCCTGCGAAGGTCCTCGAGGATGATTCTGTCCATGCGATCCGCAGCGAGGTGAATCCGTCGTTCGGCGGCGTGAATCCGGAGCCGATCCCGGAGAATCTCGCCGCCGCGCGTGACGCGATGATCGCCGGCCATTACGACGTCGCGATCTGCAATGACGGCGACGCCGACCGCCTCGGCATTCTCGACGAGCACGGCCTCTTCGTCTCGCCGCACAAGATCATCTCGCTGCTCGCGCTCTATCTCGTGCGCGAGAAGAAGTTGGAAGGCGAGATCGTGAAGACGTTTTCGACCACGCGCCTGATCGAGAAAGTGGCCCGCTCGCTCGGCGCAACCCTGCACGAGACGCCGATCGGCTTCAAATACGTGGCCGACCTGATGCTCGCGCGCAATGTGCTCGTCGGCGGCGAGGAAAGCGGCGGCATCGGGTTCGGGCATTTCATGCCCGAGCGCGACGGCATTCTGTCAGGCCTGGTCGTGGCGGAGGCGATTGCGCATTACAAGCTTCCCTTGAGCGAGATCATCACGCGCATGGAAGAGGAGTTCGGTGCGCTGCACTACGACCGCCGCGACGTCCATCGCCCGATGGAGTTGTCCGCGCGTCTCATCGAGCGCGTGCGCGCGCGCAAGCTCGATGACGCGTTCGGCGTCGGCGTCGCGAACATCGAGGAGAAGGACGGCGTGAAGATGAACTTCACGGACGGCTCCTGGCTGCTGTTCCGCAAATCGGGGACGGAGCCGATCATCCGGATCTACTGCGAGAGCCCGGACAAAGAGCGAATGAGAGCGATGCTCGATCGGGCGATCGTAGAACTGGATACGTAGGGAGCTCTTATTTCCCGTCGTACAACGTGAGCTCGCAATACGTCACGAAGCCGATCGCCCGATACACGCTGAACCCCATCTCCGATGCCTGCAATGCCGCGTGCGTCGCACCCATGTTCTTCGCGTACTCCAACGCCGCGACCGTAATCGCCCGGCCCACTCCACGTCCGCGCGCAGCCGGCAGCGTCACGACGTGATACACACCCGCGAGATCGCCGCAAAGCAACAGCGACGTCGTAGCGACGGGCGCGCCGTCGAGATATCCGACGAAATGCGCCCAGACGTCGTCGCACTGTGCATACGCGTCTGGCCAGACGCCCTCTTCGCTCGCAGGACGCTCAAAGCCCGCCATGAACACGCGCGCCCAATCATCGAGATTCGTCACGCGCCGGATCGTCAATCCGCGCGGCAGCGGCGCATCGAAATCGACGACCGCGAGATCGACCATCATCCCCGCGGCGTCGTATGTGTGACGCAACCCATGGCCCGCCAGAATCGAGGCGAGATTCAAAGGGCGCGTCGACGGCGAGATCCACCAGCGGAACGGTCGCCCGCGCAGTGTGTCGAGAACCGTTTTCACTTCGTCCTCGGACAGAACGCTCATCGCAATGCCGCTGAAGAAGTTGATCGGCACGTTCGTCAGAACGCCGAAGATGCGACCATCGTCGAGCAGCTTCCCATTCGGGAGCGCATGGAAACTGCGGAAGCATTCGCGCGAAATCCTCTCGATCGCCGCTACACCGTTCAAGGCTTCGCGTCCTCCCGCAACACGCCCAGCACGTTCGGCAGCGGCCACTGTTCGCGGTTGCTGTCGTCGGGGAGGAAGCCCGTCTCGTAGCTGCCGCAGAGGTCGAGATCGAGCCCCGGCACGTGAATCGAGAGACTCGCCTCCGGTCCGCCTTCGACGTGCATCGCGCGGGTGATGCCGAGGGGGAGCTTCAGGAGCATCTGATTGAAGTCGCGCATCGTGTAAGGCGCGCGCGAGAACACGAACAACAGCCGTCCCTTCGCGTCCGCGGCCAGCGCGGCCTCGCTCCACTTCTTCTCATTTTTCGACCAGACGTTTCGACCGGGCGACGCAATGAGCCGCAGGTTCTGCACGACGATGGCATAACGCTCCAGCTCTGGCGGCCGGTCCGTCTGATCGAGATCGAGCCACAGCAGCGGCGGAAGCGCTTTGTCCGTCGGACTCAATGCGAGCGCGGACTGGTAATTGTTCCAACGCCTGTTGTTGAGATGCCGGTCGTTGCGCAGGTAACCGACGTTCGAGCGGTGATCCTGCTGAAACATCCCCATGTTGATCGCCACCGCATACCCCGCGGTCCGGCACCATTGTCCCGCCGTCTTCGGCTCCCTGCCTTCAGATGCAAGACCGGCCCTCAACTTCGCGCGTGCCGGATCGATGCGGACGACATACAGCGCGCGCGGAAAGATCGCGAGCTCCACGCCCGTCTGAAGCGATTTCCACTCGACCGGTTGGGCGACACTTGAGCCCGCGCTCACAGCGGCAACGAAGACAAGGACCATGCGCACGGCGGCGGCATTCTAAGACGATTGTCTGGCGTCGGACATGCACATCCTCGCCGCGATGAGAGCTCGCAGAAGGTACGTCGTGCTCCTGAGCGTCGCTCTGACGTGGGGCTGTCGCACCGCACAGATTCCGGTCCCCACCTTTCAGCAGACGGAGCTGAGCGACTCGGACCTCGTTCGGCGCGGTGAGTCCATCGTCCGGAACGCGGCAGTTTGCGGTCACTGTCATGCGGCAGATCCGAAGCGCGATCCCGATGGTCCGCTGAGCGGTGGGATGGAGTTCCGCGACTGGCGGATCGGCACCGCGCGCGCGTCGAATCTCACGCCGGATCCGGAGACCGGATTGGGCAGATGGTCCGAGGGAGAGATCGTGCGCGCGTTGCGGAACGGACAGAGCAGGGACGGCCGACTGCTGGCTCCGGTCATGCCCTATGAGTGGTTTCACGACATGGCCGACAGCGACGCGCTCGCGGTCGCCCGGTACCTCATGTCTCGAGCGCCGGTGCGCAATGACGTAAAGCAGAGCCCGAGTTTCTGGTTCAAGCTCGGCAAGACGTTCTTGCGTCCGAAGCCGGCCATCTCGGTTTCCGCGCCGCCTCACGCGGCGACCGCGGAGTACGGCGGTTATCTCGCGCGGCACGTCGCCCTTTGCGCGGATTGTCATACCCAACGCACGGGAATTCGTTCTGCTCCGGACAGGAGCCGGCTCCTTGCAGGCATGGCGAAGCCGCCGAAGGGATTCCCGGCGAATCCGGCGAACCTGACGCCCGATCCCGAGACCGGGATTGGACGCTGGAGCGAGGAGGACTTCGTGAAAGCGATCCGCACCGGCGTCCGGCCCGATGGGAGTCGAATCCACCCGTTCATGCCGTGGCGCGAGAATGCCCGGATGTCGGACGACGATCTACGAGCGATCTACCGCTACCTCCGCACATTGCCGCCCATTCGCAATGCCGTGCCGCGTCGGCGCGAGTGAGACGCGGCGGCCGTTGCGGATAGGATTCACCGATGCGGATTCTGCTTCAGACCACGATTCCCTCCACCTCCGACGACTGGTCGATCGAGCGCTTCTCGTTGCTGCATCGCCTGCTGGTCGAGTCCGGCCACGAGGTGATCAGCGCGAACAAGGACGAGAGTCTCGCCGCCACCATCGATCGTTCGCGCGCCGATCAGATCTGGTTGTTCGCCGTCGATGCCGGCGATGGACTCGGTGCGGATGAATGCGAAACGCTGACGCGATTTCGCGCGAGCGGACGCGGCCTCCTCGTCACGCGCGACCACTAGGATCTCGGCTCCTCGATCTGCGGGATCGGCGGCATCGGAGCGGCGCACTACTTTCACTCGCACAATCCCGATCCCGATCCATCGCGCCGCACGCGCGATGACCGGCAGGCGCCGGACATCGACTGGCCGAACTATCACTCGGGGCAGAACGGGGAGTACCAGCGGATCCATGTCCTTGGCGACGTTCATCCGCTGCTGCAGCGCGCCGATGGTGCGCCCATCGAATGGTTCCCCGCGCATCCGCATGAAGGCGCGGTCGGAGTCCCCCGTGATGCCGACGATGCTCGCGTGATTGCCACCGGCACGAGCCAATCCACGGGCCGCGAATTCAACCTGATCGTGGCATTCGAAGGCGACGGGACGGTCGGCCGCGGAATCGCCGAGTCGAGTTTTCATCACTTGTGCGATTACAACTGGAACACGCGCGCCGGTGCGCCGTCGTTTGTCGTCGATCCGCCCGCGGATGAAGTGATTCGCGATCCGCGCCGTCTCGAAGACGTGAAGACGTACGTCCGAAACGCCGCTCGATGGCTCGGGGCGTAGTCGCGTCAGCGGCGGCGGCCAATGGATCGTGGTGCTACGATTCCGCCGTGCCCGCTTCCGCATGGCGCCCGTCTCGTCCAACGACCGTGGTCCTCGGAGCTCTCACCGTGTGGCCGATCGTCTATTTTTGTGTGTTCATCGGTTTCATGGCCCTGATGTTCACGTCTATGAGTGCGCCGGCGGGAACGCAGCGCGGATTCCCCGAGGCATTCAAGTACGTCTTCATCCTGCATCTGTTCACGATGTTGTTGATGTTCGTCCTGATGACGACCTACGTCGTCCACGCGTTCAAAACCGATCTCATCCCGAATGACAGGCGCGTTCTCTGGGTCGTCGTTCTTCTCTTTGGAGGCTTCATCGCGTGCCCGATCTATTGGTATCTGTTCCTGTGGCGACCGGGAAACCAAGACGCGTAGCCTGCGATGACTGCGTCGCGAAATGACCTCGTGCAAGCGGCAACCGCCGACGTGCTCACAGCACTTGCGCGCACAGGCCTTCTGCTGCAGCAGGACAAACACGCCTTGAACGTCGTCACGCTCGTCACCGGGGAGACGCTGCGCACGTCGTGGTGGTCGCATCCGAAGGCGCAGTTGATCTTCGCCGTTCTCTCTCGTCTCGACGACCACGCCGATGTTCTGCCGTCGAAACTTCTCGGCGGCAAGGTCACCTTCGTACATCGCAGTCTCTGGCCGGCGCTGCTGGCAGTTGCGAGCCCAGATGAGAACACCGCCGAGCCGTGGCAGACGGCCGGGCTGTCGACGCCGGCGCGCCGTCTCCTCGAGTCGATCAACGAAGCAGAGCATCCGATCCGGCACAGCGGTGCAGTCGTCAAACTGCTCGAAAGCCGGCTGCTCGTGCACGCCCACGAAATCCACACGGAATCGGGCAAGCACGAGATCGTGCTGCAACCATGGTCGATGTGGGCGAAAGCAGCCCGCGTCAAGCCGTTACGATCGGTGGCCGCCGCAAAGCAGCAGCTCGAGGAAGCCGCCCAGGCGATCGGAGCCGCCGCCTCGGCATTGCCCTGGCGCTGATAAGGCGCTCCGCCTTTGGTACGATGCGCCCGTGTCGCGACCCGAGACCCAGACCCGGACGCAGTTCACGCGCGAGAGCATTCTCGAAGACTACCGGACCGCCGTTCGCAGCCGTCAGGCGAGCCTCATCGGCCGCCGTGAAGTGCTGACCGGCAAGGCCAAGTTCGGCATCTTCGGCGACGGCAAGGAAGTCGCCCAGCTCGCGTGGGCGCGCGCGTTCCGCAAAGGCGACTGGCGCTCCGGCTACTACCGCGACCAGACCTTCATGTTCGCCCTCGGCGCGGCAACGCTGGAAGAGTTCTTCGGACAGCTCTACGCGCACGCCGACATCGCTCACGACCCCTGGTCCGGCGGCCGCTCGATGAACGCGCACTTCGCTTCGCGCTTCCTCGACGCGAACGGCGACTGGATCAACCAGCTCGACGCGTACAACGTCTCCGCCGACCTCTCGCCGACCGGCTCGCAGATGCCGCGCCTCGTCGGACTGGCGTGGGCCTCGCGCCTCTATCGCGAGCTGCAGATCCCCGGCTCCGAAAAGTTCTCGCACCGCGGCGACGAGATCGCCTGGGGCACGATCGGCAACGCGAGCTGCGCAGAAGGGATGTTCTGGGAGTCGCTCAACGCCGCCGGCGTCCTCGGCATCCCGATGATCGTCTCGGTATGGGACGACGGCTACGGCATCTCCGTCCCGAACGACCAGCAGATCACCAAGAGCAACATCTCCGAGCTGCTGAAAGGCTTCCAGCGCGAGCCGAAATCGAAACAGGGTTTCGACATCTACACCGTGAAAGCTTGGGATTACCCCGCGCTCTGCGAGACGTACATCGCCGCGGCGACGATCGTGCGTCACGAGCACGTGCCCGCGATCATCCATGTCACCGAGGTCACGCAGCCGCAGGGTCACTCGACCTCGGGCAGCCACGAGCGCTACAAGTCCGAGGAGCGCCTGCAGTTCGAAGTCGAGTTCGACGCGATCAAGAGGATGCGCGAGTGGATGATCGCGCAGGGCATCACTACCGCGCCCGAGCTCGACGCGATGGAGAAGGAAGACATCGCCGCAGTGCGCGACGCGCAACGTCGCGCGTGGGAGTCGTACCGCAAGCCGATCGACGCCGAGGTGCGGGAGGCGATCGCGCTGCTCGACGCGATGGGCGCGCACGAGCAGAAGAACGAGCTGCAGAAAACGCAGGCGCCTTTCCGGCGCGATGCAGTGCGTGCAGTCGCGAGCGCGATCATCGAGACTCGCGATCAGAACGCCGCCGAATGGGTACGCCGGAAATTCGCCGAAGGCGATGAGCGCTACGACTCGCATCTCCTTGGCAATGTGAACGTGCCCGAGGTCGCACCCGAGTACGCGGAGGATGCGCCGACGCTCAACGGATTCGAGATCATCAACCATTGCCTCGATCACGCTTTGCGCCGCGATCCGCGTCTGATCATCTTCGGCGAGGACGTCGGCAAGCTCGGCGACGTCAATCAGGGCTGCCTCGGACTGCAGGAGAAACACGGCATCTCGCGCGTGATGGACACCGGCATCCGCGAGTGCACGATCCTCGGACAAGCCATCGGCACCGCGATGCGCGGACTGCGTCCGATCGCGGAGATCCAGTACCTCGACTACGTGTTGTACGCGCTGCAGATCATGTCCGACGATCTCGCGACCGTGCGCTGGCGCTCCGCCGGCGGGCAGGCTGCGCCGGTGATCGTGCGCACGCGCGGACATCGCCTCGAGGGCATCTGGCACTCCGGCTCGCCGATGTCCGGGATCATCAGTCTCGTGCGCGGTATGCACGTCTGCGTTCCGCGCAACATGACCCAGGCCGCGGGCTTCTACAACACGTTGCTGCGCGGCGAAGACCCCGCGATCGTCATCGAAGTGCTCAACGGCTATCGCTCGAAGGAGAGGCTGCCTTCGAACATCGCCGAGATGACGCTGCCGCTCGGTGTGCCCGAGGTTTTGAAGGAAGGGCGCGACGTGACGCTCGTGTCGTACGGCGCGACGCTCAAGATCGTGCTCGAAGCGGCGGAGCTCCTCGGCCGCGTGGGCATCGACGCCGAGATCATCGACGTCCAGACGCTGCTCCCGTTCGACGTGCGCGGCATCATCGCGGAGTCGGTGAAGAAAACGAATCGAGTCGTGTTCATCGATGAAGACGTTCCCGGCGGCGCAACGGCGTACATGCTCCAGCAGGTCGTCGAGCGCGACCACGCGTACGAGTGGCTCGACTCCGAGCCGCGCGCGATCGCCGCGAAGGATCACCGCCCCTCGTACGGCTCCGACGGCGACTACTGGTCGAAGCCGAACCGCGAGACCATCTTCGCGGGCGTGTATGACCTCCTGCACGAAGCGAATCCGCGCAAATACCCGCGAATTTTCTGATGCGCGCCTCGCTCGCCCTGTTCTGCTTGCTCTTAGCAAGTGCGTCGCGCGGCGATGGTTTCATCACTGCCTCGGACGGCGCGCGCATCCACTATCTCCAAAACGCTCCGGCCGAGGCGTCGTCGGATCTCGTTTTCGTATTCGTGCCCGGCTTGATGATGCCCGCAACGGTCTGGAGCGCGCAGTTCAGTCACTTCGGGGCGCGGTATCAGGTGCTTGCGATCGATCCACGTTCGCAGTGAGACTCGGTCCCAACCTCGGAGGGTCACTATCCGGCGCGAAAGGCGAGGGACTTGCGCGAGTTGTTGGAGCAGAGAGATCTGCGGCGCGTCGTCCTCGTCGCCGCGGGCTCCGGCGTGACCGACGTGGCCGCATACGTCGATCAGTTCGGAACCGACCGCATCGCCGGTTTCGTCCTGGTCCACGGAGTCGCCGGGGCCGATTACGATTCCGACACTGCGCTGACTCTCGTGCGCTGGGCACAGCGATTCCAGACGGACCGCCGTGCGCAGACGGAGGCGCTCGTGCGATCGCTCTTCGAGAGCAGTCCGCCAGCGGAGGAAGAGATTCGTCGCCTGACGGACGGCGCGATGAAGATGCCGACGAGCGCCGCGATGGCGACATTTCTCGGCTCGATGGCTGCCGACTACCGCTCCGCGCTGACGAAGATCGACAAGCCGACGTTGATCGTCGTCGGAGAGAGTCGCTGGCAAGATCAGTACGAGGTGATGAGTCGAAGCATCAAGGGTTCTCGCCTGGAGAAGGTCAAAGGTGCGGGACACGGTCTGTACATCGAAGCGGCGGGCACGTTCAACCGACTGCTCGCGGAGTTTGCGCGCGATCTCGACTCTCATTCACTGCCGAGTCGATGACCGAACTACTGAGTGCCCGTCACTCTCGCGGGGTACGGCTCTTGGCGCTGAAGCCGAATGCGAGAAAGAACACAGCAGCAGCGATCAGACTCCAGCGCACTTCTCCATCCTCTACGTAACGAATGATGGCGGCTGTGAACGCCAGGGCCGCAGCTATGACGGCGAGGATCAACGCCAATCTGTTGGAGTCGGCACGCATCACCACATCCTCCGTGCCGAGGATATCTCGGCGCCGATGCACAAGCCACTCCCTGCTAGACTCCGCGAGCGTGAGCAAGCCCGCGCAGACTCCCCAGCCGCCGTACTACGCCGTCATCTTCACCTCGACCCGCACGGACGTCGACGAAGGCTACGACGCGATGTCGGACAAGATGGTCGAGATGGCCGCGCAGCAGCCGGGCTTCCTCGGCGTCGAGAGCGCGCGCGGCGAGGACGGTCTCGGCATCACCGTCTCGTACTGGGAGAGCGAAGAGGCGATCGCGAACTGGCGCGTGAACGTCGAGCATCGCGTCGCGCAGACCACCGGGCGCACGAAGTGGTACGACGAGTTCGTGACCCGGGTGGCCAGGGTCGAGCGGACGAATCGCTTCAAACGCTAGCCGTTTCTGCGAAGGAGGTACTTGGCGAACGCGAACAGGCCGGAGAAGCGGAACTTCACGTTCTTCTGTGACGCGCGATCGAGCTGCAACGTTGCTGGCGCGGCGCCATGATCTAGGAGTGCGGTGGCGAGGCGGCCGGGCGGTGGGAAGCCACCGCTCTGGTACGGCGAAGCTCATCTCATACCAGAGCGGTGGCTCTCCGCCTCCGCCCGCCTCGCCACCGCACTCCTAGAAACCTTCACGCGTAAACGTTGAACCGTCCCTCGCGAACGAATCCGAGGAGCGTCAACTTCATCTCCCGCGCGAGCTCCACGGCCAACGTCGAGGGCGCGCCCACCGCCGCAAGCACGGGGATTCGCGCGACGATCGCTTTCTGCACGAGCTCGAAGCTCGCGCGGCCGCTGACGACCAGGACGTGCCCGTCGAGCGCGATACCTTCTCGGAAGAACGAGCCGATGACTTTGTCGACGGCGTTGTGACGCCCGACGTCTTCGCGGACGCGAACAAGCGTGCCGTTCGCGTCGAAGATGCCCGCGCCGTGGATCGCGCCGGTCGCGTCGAAGGTCTTCTGCTCCGCGCGCAGTTTGTCCGGAAGGGAGACGATCATTTCACGCGCAAGCTCGAGCTTCGATTCGATCGGCGACGTCTGCACGCGCACCGCGTCGATCGATGTTTTTCCGCACACGCCGCAGGACGACGTCGAGTAGAAGTGGCGCTGCAGTCGCTGCAAGTCGACCGTCACGCCGTCGCGCAATGCGACACGCACGACGTTCGGTGAGCCCCAGTGACGATACGACTCGACGTCGTCGCCGCTGCGCAGGATCGACTCGGTGAAGAGGAACCCCGCCGCGAGATCGAAGTCGTCCCCCGGCGTGCGAAGAGTCACGGAAACCGGCTTGTCATTGACGCGGATCTCGAGCGGCTCTTCGACAGCGAGCGTGTCGTCGACCTCCGTCGAGGTGTCGCCTTCGATGCGCACGATGCGGGTCATTGCCGCGCATTATCAAGCCTCAGGTGATTCTCCTTCGTGCCCGGCGCGGCTAAGATGCGCGT
>Ga0209382_10000857_pt1 | contig 49348 bp, 35 predicted proteins | sample SoiMetdeltSBSDD5_FD_187599 | JGI IMG/M metagenome (GOLD analysis project Ga0209382, IMG submission 187599) | Bulk soil microbial communities from a Populus tree surrounding site in Tennessee, USA - Soil MetaG P. deltoides SBSDD5 (SPAdes) (version 2) | ecosystem: Environmental > Terrestrial >...
GAGGTTTATCGGCAGCGGCGCAGGGAGCCGGGCTGACGCTTTCCGTTTTAGTGGAATGTGATACGGGCGCGAAGCGCTGCGGTGTGCAATCGCCGGCAGCCGCGGCGGAGTTGGCGCGGTTCATTGCCCGTTCGCCCGGCCTGCATTTTGGCGGGTTCATGACTTATCCGAACAGTGAACAGCTTGATCCCTTTATGCGCGAGGCCAAACGCCTCCTGGCTGAGCAGGGCTTGACCGTCGAACGGGTCAGCGGCGGCGGCACGCCGCAGATGTGGCAGGCGCATACACACTCTGAACTGACGGAACACCGAGCGGGAATGTATCTCTATGGGGATCGCTACACCCTGCGCTCCGGCGCGATTCAGTTGGCGGATTGTTCTTTTAAAGTGCGCGCGACGGTGGTGAGCCGTCCCACGCCGGACCGCGCGATTCTAGACGCCGGCAGCAAGACGCTTTCATCCGACGGATTGGGTTTGGAAGGCTATGGCTTGATCACCGAATATCCGGAGGCCCAGATTTATTCCTTGTCGGAAGAGCATGGTCACGTTGATCTATCCCGCTGTGCGTCCAAACCGGAGATCGGCCAGCCAGTGACGATCATTCCGAATCATTGTTGCGTCGTGACAAATTTATCCAATGAAGTTGTGGGTATCCGGCGCGGTGAAGTTGAAGTCATTTGGCCGGTCGCTGCTCGTGGCCGGGTTCAGTAAGTCGAACTCTAAAAGATTCTGCGGTTCGTAAAGTCTATGGACAATGCGATTGGAAATTATCTCAAGACACCTTCAACCGGTGGATTTTACGGGAGCTTACCACTTGCCCGAAAATCCCCTTTGCCTTGAAACGCACCTTAAGCTAAAATTGGGGCAACTGTGCCTCTTAGGCCTATAGGGATTTGAGGCCGGCTATTAAGTTAAATGAGATTCTATACAAGGCATAAGGAGGTGAGCTGGGGAGATTCCATCATCCGTTTCGCGCCGATTAGTTTTATTGAAAGCACGTCCTAGCATATCAGTGAGGAGAAAAGGAGACTATCCATGCGTAAGACAACGACCATGATCCTGAGTTTGCTGGTGGGGTTGAGCCTGGTGCTCAGCGCCTGCGGTCCGGCCGCCACGACTGCCGCTCCGACCACCGCCCCCACCACGGCCCCTGAACCGACCGAGGCCCCAGAAGCCACCGCAGAACCCACCGCGGAAGAACCCACCGAAGTGCCCCCGACCCCGACCCTGACGCCGTACCCGATCGCTACTTGCGAAGCCGGCAAGACCTGCGTCCGCTGGTTCGTTGGTCTGGGCACCGGCACTGATCCGGCCCAAATCACCATTCAGGAAGGAGTCGTCAACGACTTCAACTCTTCTCAGGACACGATTCAACTGATCCTCGAAGTTGTTCCCCACGCCGCCGGGCGCGATACCCTCTCCACCGAAATCGCTTCGGGTAACGGTCCGGATATTGTCGGTCCAGTAGGTTGGGCCGGCTCGAACGACTTCTTTGGTCAGTGGCTCGACATCGCGCCGCTCATCAAGTCCAGCGGCTTTGACACCTCCATCTTCGATCCGGCGCTGGCCAACTCCTACCAAGTTGAAGGCCAGGGTCAGGTTGGCCTGCCCTTCGCCGTGTTCCCCGGCGGCATCTTCTTCGTGCCCTCGATGTTCGACGAAGCCGAACTCGCTTACCCGCCCCAGAAATATGGCGATAAGTACGAACTGGATGGCGCGCAGGTGGACTGGAACTGGGATACCGTGACCGAAGTCGCCAAGCGTTTGACGATTGACGTCAACGGCAAGAATGCCACGGAAGAAGGGTTCGACAAAACCCAAATCGCTCAGGTGGGCTACAACGCCCAGTGGCAGAGCGCGGAATCCGTCGCCACCTTCTACGGCGGCGCCGCCTTGAAGTACACCGGTGATGCGCCGGGCGAATACAAGGTGGACATCACCGATGGTTGGAAGGAAGCTTGGCAGTGGTACTACGATGGCATGTGGGGCGATCAGCCGTTTATTGCCAACGGCCCGCTCGCCGGCTCGCCGGAATTCGGCGGCGGCAACGTCTTCAACAGCGGCAAGGCAGCCATGGGGCTGACCCAGACCTGGTACACCTGCTGCTTGGGTGACCTGGCCAAGACCACCGAATGGCAGGTCGGGATCATCCCGGCGATGGCGGATGGCAAGGTCAGTGGCCGCATTGACGCCGACACCTTCCGCGTTTGGAAGGGCACCCCGAATCCCGAAGCCGCCTTCGAAGTTCTGGCCTACCTCATCACCGACGGCGCGGACAAACTGCTCCCGACCTACGGCGCGATGCCCGCGGTGGCTTCCAAGACCGAAGCCTTCTTCAACGCGAAGAAGGAACAGTATCCGACCGTCTCGCAGGAAAGCTGGGATGTCTTCGTTCAAGGTCTGGCTTACCCCGACTCCCCGAGTGCGGAAAGCTGGGCGCCCAGCCCCATCGAGAGCAGCGCCCGCGTGGGGACCTTCAAGAGCTTGATGGAGACCACCCCGCCGGATCAGTTTGACTTTGACGCGGAATTCCAGAAACTGTTGGACGACCTGCAAGCGATCTACGATAAGGCTCAATAGTCAGGTCTATGTGTGTAGGGCGGGTCAGCCATCGGCTGACCCGCCCCGTCTGTGCTGATTAAGGAGCGTCCTATGCTTGAGCAACTCAGAGATTTTTCCAAGCTCGTCCCCTCGATTAGTTCCATCCGTCGGCTGACGCCGCTGGCTCGCCGGGAAATGGTGTGGGGAGTGGGGTTTCTCTCCCCGTGGATCATCGGTTTCCTGGCTTTTACCTTCCTGCCAATCATTTTCACTTTTATTTTCACTTTTATGAACCTGAATATCACCGACGGCCTTCTGAGCATGCTGAGTCCCTCAAAATATGTGGGATTCGACAATTACGCTACGTACTTCAAGGACCCTCAGATTTGGAGTTCGGCCACCACGCCCGGCTCATGGTTGATTACGATCAGATTCGGATTGATTGCGTTGCCGATTGGCATCTTCCTGCCGTTGGGCCTGGCGCTCCTGCTCAACAACAAGCACCTCAAAGGGCAGTCGATTTTCCGGAGCTTGTTCTACATGCCCTTCATCGTCCCCTTTGTCGCTGCCATTTTTATTTGGGGCGGGATGCTCAACTCCGAAACCGGCTGGATCAACCGGGCGCTCGTCTGGCTGGGCGTGCCCAAGGCCAACACGCCCTTGTGGGCGAATGATGTCCACTGGGTCTATCCCACGTATGTGATCATGGGTTTGTGGGGCATCGGCAATGCCATCTTGATCATGCTCGCCGGTCTGCAATCCATCCCAACCGAACTCTATGATGCCGCTAAAGTGGATGGCGCCAATGGCTTGGGGACATTCTGGAACGTCACCCGCCCCATGATCTCGCCGGTCATTTTTTACAACCTCGTTCTGGGCGTGGTCGGTTTGTTTCAGTACTTCCTCTTCCCCTTGGTCGTGAATAACGGCAATGGCAATCCGGCCGGCGCGACGATGTTTTATAACTTGTATCTCTACAAGACCTTTTTCACCTACCAGAATATGTCGTATGGGGCGACGATGGCCTGGGGGTTGTTTGTCGTAATTTTGATCGTCACGATCTTGCTTTTTGCCACCGCTAAATACTGGGTCTATTACGCCGGAGAAACCCGGTCCTAAGGAGACGGTATACCTATGAGCGCCGAAACTACCCACTCACAACCGCAGAATATCGGGTCTATCACGCCGGAGAAAGCCGGTCGTAGGGAAGCCGCCTCCCCGGTGAGCGCCCGGACGATCCACCGATTGCGCAATGCCGTCAGCGCCACCTTGGTGACGGGTTTGACCATGGGGCTCGTGGCGCTCTTTCTCTCCCCGTTCCTCTTCATGATCTTCACCTCGCTCAAGACGCAGGGCCAGATGTCCCTCCTCGGCGCGCCGATCTGGCCGGCCGCTCAGGTTGAGATCGAGTATGCGGGCAAGAAAATAGGCGTTTACACGGTGCCGCTGGGAAAATGTGAAGGCTTTGATCCCGGTGACGCCTCTATGCGGAATCTAGGCTTGGTCAAAAAAGGCCGGCAGTCAAGTACCTTTATTGATCCCAATAATCTGCAAGGTGGCGAAATTCTCTGCAACGTCTCCTGGCGCGCGCTGGACCGCCCGTGGACCTTTTCTCCTACCTGGAGTAATTACGCCGAAGTCGTCAAGGCGATTAACTACCCACGCCTGCTCTGGAATACGTTCTTCTACGCCTTGATGTCCAACCTTGGCACCCTCCTGTCCTGCACGCTCGTCGCTTACGGTTTTTCGCGCTTCCGTTTCCCAGGCCGCGACTTGATGTTTATGATCTTGATTTCGACGGTCTTCCTGCCCTTCGCCGTGACCATTATCCCGACCTACTTCTTCTTCCAGAAGATTGGCTGGGTGGGAACCTGGCTGCCGCTGATTGTCCCGACCTTCTTCACCAATGCCTATGACGTTTTTCTACTGCGGCAGTATTTCATGACGCTGCCGCGTGAATTGGATGAAGCCGCGATTGTGGATGGCGCAAGCCCGCTCCGGGTTCTGTGGTCGGTTATTCTCCCGCAATCTTTCCCGGTGTTGGTGGCAGTCACCGTCTTCCATATCGTTTATGCCTGGAATGACTACTTTGGGCCGCTGATCTACCTCTCCGCTCATCGCGAGCTGTGGCCGATCTCGGTCGCGCTGCCTCTTTTCAACGGCATTTATGGTTCCCGGCCGGAATTGATTCAAGCCGGGTCTATGTTAACGCTGCTCCTGCCCTTGCTCCTGTTCCTGCTGGCCCAACGCTTTTTCGTTCAGGGCATTGTCATCACCGGAGTCGAGAAATAACCGAGTCGCTGAATCGGCCGGTGTATTTCCTGGGTTTGGATGGGGGCGGTTCTAAAACGCATGCGCTCATCGCCAACGCGGCCGGTGAGGCGCTCAGTTTGGGCGTCGCCGGTTATGGGAATTGCAGCGGGGATAACTTTGAGCGGGCCTTCACCCAATATACCTTGGCGGTTGATTCCGCCTTGCAGCAGGCAACCCTAAACCGGGAGCAGATTGTGGCTTCCGGTTTTGGTTTAGCCGGTTACGATTGGCCCTCCGAAACTGAAAAAGTCCAGGCGGCGCTTGATACCCTCGGCTTGCCCGGCCCCCGCCGGGCGGTCAATGACACCATCATCGGCTTGATTGGTGGGTCAACGGAAGGGTGGGGGGTTGTCGTTGTCGCCGGGCGCGGAGAAAACTGCCGGGGCCGGGATCGTGATGGACACGAGAGCCGGACGGTCGGCGATGGTTATTTATTTGGGGATGGCGGCGGCGGCGACTGGCTCGTCTTACAAGCGATCCGCGCGGTGGCGACCGCCTGGACCGGCCGTAACCCGCCGACCCGCCTCACTGAACTTCTACTCAATCACACCCAGACCCCGGATGTGACCACCTTAATGGAAGGTCTTTCTCTGCGCCGGATTCAATTAGATCATTCGGCTGCGCCGCTGGTATTTGAAGCGGCGGCCCAAGGAGACGCCATCGCGCTGGAAATTTTGGAAGGGGCGGGGCGAGAACTGGGCCTCAATGCGGCGGCGTTGAGCCGCCAGCTCCACTTGGAAAAAGAAGCTTTTGAAGTTGTGCTCGTCGGCAGTATCTTCAATGGTTCGCATCCGGCGCTCAAGGAATCCCTCAAGCGGCATGTGCTGGCCGCGGCGCCCCAGGCGCGCTTCATCCGCCCCGTGGGGCCCCCGGTCGTCGGCGCGGTCCTCCTGGCGATGGAAGCGGCGAACATTACTCCTTCCCCCACCGTCCGCCAACACCTGAACGAAACCACACTCCAGTTGATGAGTCGCTGAAGTTAGGGCTTATAAAAGTTATTCTTTTACGAGGCTTTAGTGTCCGCTTCCACGCATTTGGTTCAATTTAATAAGGGGGCTGAGGTTTGCCGTCAAATCCCGAGCGATATCCTACGGGCTTAACCGGCAAGCGGCATGGAATGAACCGAGGTGATCGGAATGGCCTCCGCATACGATGGGGTATACGTGGAGAGCGTCAATATTTCTGTAACCGGAGGGCTTAACAATATCTCTAAAACGAGGTCGCGCAGATCGGTAGAGAGTTGGACCAATCCTGGAAGTGGAAAGCTGCGCGGTCCGAAATCCGCTGTCTGTGCTAGTACGGAGTATTCAAAAAAGGTGATCCCAACTGCCTGCCGCTTGTCTTTGTCAATCCGCAGCAAAATGTGATCGTTCAGTTCAATGCCGGTCGCTGGTAGTCCCGGCTCGAAAGAAATGTATAACGTGTCGCTGGCTTCGTCGTAATTGAAGGTCGGCTTATTCATCCTATTTCGGAGTAAGTTGACTACTGGCGACCGGCATAGCCAATTTTTGGCCGGAGGCGGTGGAGACTTGCGCCAGCGCGCGGAAGGCGGCATCGCGTAGGAGGGGGGCGGGATCGCGCAAGGCTGTGTACAGGTCGCGGGCGACGGCGGGGTCGCCCAATCGGCCTAAGGCCTCGGCGGCCGCGCGGCGTGTGGGTTCATCGCCTTCCTTCAAGGCGCGGTTCAAAACGTCAATCGCGGCTTTGCCCGGCGGGACGCCAACCTGTTTGGTCGCGGCCCAGGCGATGAGCCAGCCTTGCGCATCGGGCGGGGTATAAGGCTTGGGAGAGCGGGTAAGCGGGCCTTCGCGCCGCTCCAAGATTTCCGTCGCGGCGGTGCGGACAATCCACTGTTTCTCATTCAGGCGGACTTCTTCCAGAATCTTAATCGCCCAATCGGTTTGGGTCGCGGCCAACCCATACACCGCGGCGCGGCGCACCGAGACGTTTTGGTCTTTGATGGCTTCTTGCAGCAGGGCATGGCCTTCTTCCGGTTGCAGCACCAGCGCTTGGGCGCAGGCTTGGCGCAGCGCGTCGTCGCCCTCCAGCAGGCCATGCGCCAGCAAGTCAATCGCCTGCTGCGTGCCAATCGCCGCCAACGCCAGCGTAGCGGCCCACCGTACATCGAGATAAGGATCCGTAATGAGTTGCGCGATCGGCTGGGCCGCGCTGGCCTCGCGGATGGCGCCCAGGCCCAGAATGGCTAACCGGCGGCTGAAAGGATCGGGACTGCCCAGGGCTTGCTTGAACAACGCGGCCACGGCCGGATCATTGGCCGTGACGAAACCGGCGAGCGCGCGCAGCCGCAAGTTTTCCGGAAGCTTGCTATCCAGCATCAATTGCGCCAGACGACGGAAGATCTCGTTGCGCCACTTGGCATTCGCGGGCGCATCGCGCAGCCACAACGCGCAATTGAGCAGTTCGGTTTGCACGATGTCGCCGGCATGGCTGAGGTTGCGGGCGACGAGCGGGGTCAGGTCGCCCAGCGCCGCAAAGAAATACAGCCCGCGCGCCCACGTCGGGGAAATGGTGGCCGGGGCCGCCTCCGGCGCGGTCACCAAGTCCATTGCCGCGCAGTAGGCCGCCGTCAAATCGTGCCGGAAACTTATCCGATCTTTCGCGTGCCGGGATAGCAGCCCCCGGCCAATTAAGTCGTCCAGAAAATCGTCGCTGTCTATTTCGGGTTTGCCGGTTGGCCCAAGCAGCGCGGCATCGCACAACACAGCCAACTCCGCGCGCGGTGCGCCCAGGTAAGTGTCCTGTGCTAAGATCGCCACGGCCATTTTGCCCAATGCTTGATGGCCGGCGGGATTCACTTTGTGCCGCAGAATGTAAGCCTCCAGCCAGTCCACAGGCCGGTTGCCGCGCGCATCGCTCACGAACGCGGCCCAGATTTTCAACGTGACTTCAAAGATCGTCCGGCCTTGGTTGCTGTTGCCCAGCCAACCCATAATCATCTGCGGATCAGCGTCCGTGGGCGCCGATTTCTTTTTACGCGCGCGGATCACTTCTTCCCATTTCGTGCCCCATTTTTCGATGAGTTTCCGATAGTCCTCCGCATTCCAGGGCGCGATGTGCACCGGCGCTAACCCGAGTTGGAGCAGGGGGCCATACCCCCACAGTCCGGCGACGGCGATGATGCGATGCGTGGGGTAGGCCTGCTGAAACTCGCGCAGCCACTCCGCGACTTCTGCAATTTGGGCCGGCGGCATTTGATCAAAGCCATCCACGAAGAGGACGCATTTAAAGTTTTGCAGCCGCTGGCGTAAATGCCGGGGCAGCCGCGCTGCGGTCAACGTCGAAACGCGCGAGTGCATAGCGGCGATGAGCGGTTGGGAGACATCCTCGTCTTCTGCGCGCGGCAGGGCGAGATCGGCAGCGTGGATGAAAAGGGGGGTGGGGCGATCCGGGAACAAGACTTCATCGCCATGCGCCGCGCGCGCGGTGAGATGCGCCAGCAGCGTCGTTTTGCCGTGGCCCGGCCCGCCCAGGATGAGCAGGTTCTCGCCGCCGCTTAAAGCTTCCTCGACGCTCAAGGCTGGGGCGCGATAGATGCCGGCCAAGTCCGGCCATTCCGGGATGATGGGAATAACGACGTTCAGATCGTCGTCCGTCTTAGGCGCGGTCGGGTCGAAGCCGGGGTCGGGGACGATCAGCCGGGGCGGGAGCAGAATTTCGTCCAGGGCAAAGACGGAGCCGGCCAGGTGCATCGTCTGCGCCAATTGCAAGAGATCATCCCGCAAATTGCGTTCAGTGCCGGCGGTGAGTGTTTCGCGGATGCGCCACAGGAGGTCGGAAAAAGCTTGACGCGCGATTCCCAGTTCGCGGCGGAAGCGATAGAGCAGGAAGAAGATGAACGCCGCCGCCGCAAAGCCAGCCCAGAAGGAGAAGGCGTCTATGGCAGGTAAGGTGATTCGAGGGAATGGCATAGGGGTTGTTTATTCCGCGTAGAGAATTCGGCCACAGTTACTGCATAGGACGAGTTCATTGCCTTGCCGCGCCACTTGCGTGCGCGAAGACGAAGGCGCGACGCCGCAGGTGGAACAGATGCCGTCTTCCAGTTGGCTGACCGCGCGGCCATTTTTGCTTTGACGGAGACGCTGATACATTTCCTGATCTTCCGGAGGGATGGGAGCCGCGGTGGCCTCCCGCTCACTCTCCAACCGAGCAACCCGCGCCTTGAGGGTGGCGTGTTCTTCGGCGAGGTGACCATTGGTTTTGGCGGATTCCGTCTCCGTGCGTTGCAGTTCCGTCTGGGTGGCGACCAACCGGCCTTCGGCCGTTTCCGACTTGATGAGCGCTTCGAGCTGTTGCTCTTCAATGGCTTGACGCCGGCGTCTGAGCGACGCCAAGTCTTTCTCCAAATCCTGCAATTCCTTGGGATTGGTTACCTGGCCGCTGTACAACCGAGCTTCGGCTTGGGAGATTTTCTCGCCGATGGCTTGATTGTCGTGTTCCAGGGATTGAGCGGCGGCCCGCGCCGCGCCGAACTGGGCTTGAGCGTCTACCATTTTTGTTTGCGCCGCCCGGACTTCCGGGCTATCGCTCAACGCGGTCTCAATCGCTTTGAGCCGGGTACGGTGACCGTCCAGCTCGGTGTCAATTCCTTGTAATCGAAATAGCGCGGTGGCTCGCCCCATAGAGACGATTATAGACAAAGGTGGGGAAAAGACAAAATGGGGATTGGCGGTGGGAATTGCTGATTGTAGATTGCTGACTATAGTCCCCGGAGCGGAGCGAAGTGGGATTGTTGATTGTTCGTTGATTGGCCCTTGTGCCTTGAGCCTTTCTCCTTGGCCCTTGGGCCTTGTGTCCTTGCGCCTTGTGCCTTATCTCTTACAATACATCCCTCATGCTCCCCTTCCTAAAGAAGCTGCTTACCGCCGAGTGGTTTTGGATTGCCGCGTTAGCCGGCTTGATTGTCCTGGCTGCGAGCCTGCCTTACTGGTTCGCTTATACCGCTCCCGCTCCCTATGTCTTCGGCGGAATTTTGGTCAATCCGCTGGATGGCAACTCCTATTTCTCCAAAATGCGCGAAGGCTCGCGTGGCGACTGGCTATTCACACTACCTTACACCGCGCAGCCGGGGCCGGGCGTTTTCATCTTCACCTACTACTTATTCTTAGGGCATTTAGCGCGCTGGATGGGCGCGGGCATCGAACTTGTCTATCACGCGGCGCGCGTCTTTGGCGGCGCGAGTCTGCTCCTCACCGCTTATCACTTCATCTCGCGTTTCTTCGATTCGTTCCGCGAGCGGCTGGGGGTCTGGCTACTGTTCGGGTTGGGTTCGGGCCTGGGTTGGATGGCCGCGCTCTTTGGCGGATTCACCTCCGACCTATGGGTGGCGGAAGCGATACCGTTTCTCTCGATTTTCACCAACTCTCACTTTTGCCTAACGGCGGCGCTGATGTTGTGGATTTTTGAATGGACGCTGCCTGGCCTGGCCCCACCGGTTCCTTCGACACGTTCCCTGGTTTTGACCGCCCTGGCAACCCTGACGTTAGCGCAACTACAACCGTTGGCGTTGCTCACGATTGGCGTTGTGCTCGGCGTGCTAAAGGGGTATGAACTAGCTATCAGCGTGGCGCAGTCGAAGGACATCCTGCCTTCGCTGGTTTTTGGCTTGTGCGCCGCGCCATGGTTGATCTACGACGCCCTGGTCGCCCAAGCGCAGCCGATGCTCGCCGGTTGGAATGCCCAGAACCTCACGCCTTCACCACCTCTCTGGGACGCCTTGATTTCAGGCGGTGTGCCATTGCTCTTAGCCATCCTCGGCGGAGTAGTCGCCGCTCGCCGCCGCTCGCCGCTCAATCTCATCCCATTGGCTTGGTTAAGCTTGAATATCTTGGCGCTGTATGCGCCTTTCTCACTTCAGCGCCGGCTCTCGCTTGGCATCTGGATGCCGATAGTTTTGCTGGCGGCTTTAGGCTTCCGCGAGCTAATCGCACCTCGACTGGCAACGCGCTGGCGGCCTCTCCTCTTTGCCCTGGTCATCTTGCTGTCTTCTCTGAGCAACCTCTTGGTTTACGTGGCAACATTCGGAGGCATTCAAAAACGTGACCCGGCCATCTTCCTAACTGGCGACGAGGCGAAGGCCTTCGATTGGCTGGCTAAAGAAACTCCGCCCGGAGTCATCGTCCTCGCTGGGCCGCAGACCGGTCTCTTCATCCCAGCGCGCACCGATGCGCGAGTGATCTATGGACATCCTTTTGAAACCGTACAGGCGCAGACGCATAAACAGGCCGTCGCAGACTTCTTCACGGGCCGCCTCGCTCCCGATTCTTTCTTCGTCCTCTATCCGGTAGACTACATCTTCTACGGCCCGCGCGAAAAGCAACTCGGAACACTCCCAGAACTAAACGGCTGGCATGTCGTATTTCCACCGGATCAGAGTCAGAGCGAAGTAACGATCTATGGAAGATAAGTCTTTCCGTCCTCCGTCCTCCGTCCCGCGAAGCGGTCCTTCGTCCCTTGTCCTTCGTCTTGGTCCTTGGTCCTTATCCCTTGGCCCTTCCTCCTTCTTCCTTCCTTCCTCCTTCATCCTTTTCGCTCTCCTCTTCCTCTGGCCCCTCGTCCTCCATCCCGGCTTCATCCCCTTTGCGCCGCAGGCGCAGTTTTCCGACCTGCTCATCACGCACCTGCCCAATGCCGAGTACCTGCGTGCCTCGCTCTGGCGCTATCATCAATGGCCACTGTGGAACGCACAGATTTTCGCCGGCCAACCTTTTGCTGCCGACCCGTTAGCGGGCTTGTGGTATCCGCCAAATTTATTGCTCCTTCTCTTGCCCCTGCCGTTCGCCTTCAACGTGCTCTTTGTCTTGCACCTCGCCTGGGCCGGATACGGATTGTTCAGCTTTTTAAGAGCCGAGGGCTTGAGTTTCGCTGCGGCCTTTATAGGCGGATTGGCTTTTATGGGCACACCGAAACTCATGGCCCACTTGGGCGCCGGACATGTCTCGCTCGTATTTGCTTTGGCGTGGACGCCGTGGTTCCTGTTCGCCGTGCGGCGCGCCGCTTCCGTTGGTGGGCTTCGGCCGGGTGCGTTCGCCGGAGCGATACTCGCGTTGATCTTCCTCGCCGATGTGCGCTGGGCGTTTTATGCCGGAGCGTTGGGCTTAGCCTTTTGGGTCTCGCGCTTGCCGCCTTTTGCGCCTCGGTTGGAGTCTCGCCAAAGAGTGCTCGCCGCTCTCGCCTTTGCGCTCACCGGTCTCATGCTAATTGCAATCCTCGCCTTGCCGCTGGCCGAATTTATTCTTCATTCCACGCGCGCGATGTTGACGCTCAACCAGGCGGCGCTTTACTCGCTCCCTCTCGCTCATTTGATTGGAATCTTCATCCCCTATCTCGGGGGGTATCACGAGTGGGTGACCTACGTTGGCCTTGTGCCGCTCGTGCTGGCGGCGCTCGGTTTAGCTCACCGCACCTGGCTTTGGGGAATAGCGGTGGTGCTGGCGGTCCTCTTTTCATTGGGCACAAACGCTTTTCTCTTTCCTCTGGCTTATCGTTTGCTGCCGGGTTTAAGTTTTCTGCGCGTCCCGCCTCGCGCGTGGTTTGTCGTCATTCTGGCGGTGTGTGTCCTGGCGGCCTTTGGTGTGGAGCGCCTCAGCGGAGAAATCGGACCTCGGCTGCGCCGCTGGTTTCCTTCTATGGCTTTCGGCTTGGCTTCGCTGGCGTTGCTGCTCGCAGCCGCGGCCGCTTTGGGCTTGCACAAATATCAGTTCAACTTTGCGGCCTTTGCCTTTTTCTCCACTCTCGGACTTGGAACCTTGGCGCTCCGTTGCCTTGGAAAAATTACCACGCAGACGATGCTAATCAGCCTCGCGCTTTTCACCACGGCCGATCTGCTCAACGTCAACGCCACCCTCCTAACGGCTCGTCCGGTTCCCCCTCCGGTTCCAGCCGCGCAGTGGTTAAGTCAGCAGCCGGGCCTCTTTCGTGTCTACTCACCTTCCTACAGCTTGCCACAGCCGGACACGTTGCAGCATGTGGATGGGGTTGATCCCTTGCATCTTTCCATCTTTGAAAAATTTATGGCGCACGCCACGGGTATTCCTTCCACGGGTTACAGCGTCACCATTCCGGACTTCGCCTCGGCTGACCTCTCAACCGCCAATGCCAATGCCACACCGGACGCTCGGGAATTAGGCTTGCTCAACGTCAAATACATCGTCGCAGAATTTCCAATTGAAGCGCCGGATTTGAAATTGATCCAGACCTTTGGCCGCACTCATCTCTATGAGAACCTCGCGGCTCAACCGCGTGCCTGGCTGGCAGACAAGACGACTCTCCAGGGAAATCAGGCCGAGATCACTTTCTGGTCGCCGAATCAAATTCGGGTTCGCGCCAGGGGGCCGGGACAACTCCTCCTCAGTGAAATCATGTATCCGGGCTGGCAGGCTAAAGTGGATGGCGTGACCATGCCGATTGAAATAGCGAATGGGCTGTTGCGGTCGCTGCGCTTGAGCACCGGCGAACACGAAATTGTTCTTGAGTTTCACCCAAGAACCGTCTATTGGGGTGGGGCGATTACGGGGTTAGGATTGCTGGCGTTAATCAGCCTTTGGCTTTGGCCGGGGAGGCGCATTGCATGGTAACCCGACGTGAATGGTTATGGGCCTCGCTCTTTGCCGCGGGCGTGATGGCGTTGACGACGCTGCCTTATCTGGTCGCTTCTGCCTCGGAAGCCGACGGCTGGCGCTTTGGTGGATTCCTGTTAGCGGTGGAGGATGGAAACTCGTACATTGCCAAGATGAGTGAGGGCGCGCGCGGAGCCTGGCTCTTCACGCTCGCGTATTCCTCCGAGCCGCAGCGCGGCGTATTCATGTTCGGGTTGCATTTGCTCCTCGGACGGCTGGCCGGGACGAATCACGAGGCGCAGGTCGTCGTCTATCATCTCGCGCGCCTCCTCTTTGGTTTTCTACTGCTGCTCGTCTCCTATTTATTTCTCGCCGAGTTTCTACCTCGGGTGCGCCAGCGTCGCTTAGGATTGGTGATCGTCGCTTTGGGAGGCGGTTTGGGCTGGCTGCTCATCCCGCTCGGCGGGTCGAATCTCTTAGACTCATTCCCGCTGGAATTCTTCTCGCCGGAAGCCTATACCTTTCTCACGCTTTACGCGCTGCCGCACTTAGCCCTCGCGCGCTGCTTCTTTTTCCTTGGCCTGCTCTTCTATCTGCGCGACAAACCTCTGTTGGCTGGGCTGGCATTCTTCGTTGTCAGTCTGCTTCAGCCACTCTATGTGCTAGTCGCTTGGGTCGTCCTCGGCATGGACTGCCTCTTGAGTTGGATAGTAACCTGGCTTCACGCTTCCCGCCTCACGCATCACGCGTTACCCTCCACCCCGCGAAGCGACCTTCCACCCCTCACGCCTCGTTCTCCCTTTACCTTCCTCATCATCATTCTTCTTTCTTCACCTATCGTCCTCTATACCATCTATGTCTTCAGCATTGACCCGGTGCTCAAGCAATGGAACGCGCAAAACGTACTTCCTTCACCGCATCCACTGCATTATCTCTTGGGGTATGCCACGTTGCTCGTCCCGGGCGTTTTCGGCTTGTGGGCTTTGTGGCGTCGCCGGCCTGTCTTAGCGCACTTCATTACCGGTTGGGCGTTGGCTGTCCCTGCACTTTTATATGCGCCGCTCACCACCCAGCGCCGCCTCATTGAAGGTTTTCAACTCCCGCTCGTAATCCTGGCCATTTGGGGCTTGACCGTTGTTTTGAGACGTTTCCGCTGGTGGACGTTGCCTGCGCTCTTGAGTCTGACGTTGACGACAACCCTCCTCATCCTCGCGGGTGGGGTGAACTACGCGCGACTGCGGGCAGAACCCATTTTCCATCCGCCTGATCAATTGGCGGCTTTTGAGTGGTTGGCGCAGAATGCTGAACCAGGGCAGGTCGCGTTGAGTTCCTTTGAGACCGGCAATGCGGTTCCGGCTTACACGCCGCTCATCGCCTACATTGGTCACGGCCCGGAAACCGTCTTCCTCGCTCAAAAGAAACCGCGCGTCGTCGCGTTCTATCAATCCGCAACTAATAATGCTGACCGCCTTCGCCTCCTCACCGATGGGCGCATTGCCTTTGTCATCTTTGGGCCTCATGAACGCGCCCTGGGCGATTTCGATCCTGAGTCAGCAGCGTATTTAAGCCGGCAATTTTCGTCGGGCGATTATTCGGTCTATAAGGTCATAACCTCACCTCCATCAGAAATGTAACCACGGATTACACCGATTGCACAGATTTTTAAGGATGGTTCCCATTTCAGTGTAATCCGTGAAATCCGTGGTTAAAATCTTAAATGTCTAACCGCTTCCGCCATCATTGGCCTTACCTCTTCGTCAGCATTGCGCCGCTGATCCTCTTTGCCCATTTTCTCCTCGGCCAGCGCGTGTTGTATTGGGGCACGCTCATGCTCCAGTTCTACCCCTGGCGAAAATTTGCGCTGGACATCCTCTACGCCGGGCATCTCCCGCTCTGGAATCCCTATCTCGGCAATGGCGCGCCGCTCATCGCCAATCATCAGTCCGCCCTCTTCTATCCGCCGAACTGGATTTCACTCCTGCTGCCGCTGGATTACTCACTTGGCTGGCTGGCCGCACTTCACCTCGTCTGGGCGGGAATCGGGATGGTCACCCTCGCGCGCGCGTTGGGCTTTCGACCATTAGGGCAAGTCGTCGCCGGTCTAGCCTTTGGATTATCACAATATCTCGTCGCGCGCGTCCTTTTTTTGAGCATCAACTCCGCAGTCGCTTGGTTACCATGGATCATCTGGGCGGCAGAGCAAGGCCTAAGGCTCAAGGCTCAAGGCGCAAGCGCCAAGGACCAAGGACCAACAACCAGCGACCAGCAACCAGATGCCAGCTACCAACCACTAGCAACTAGCAACCAGCCGCCGACCCCCAACCTCCAGCCCACAGTCCCTTATTCACTCCTCCTCTCCCTCTTCATCGCCATGCAACTCCTCGCCGGTCATGCCCAAACAGCCTGGTATACCCTCCTCCTCCTCGCTGCTTGGATAGTTTGGCGTCTAATCACCTTCACTGCTAATCAACCTGCCTCTCTTAATTCTTCTGTCCCCGATCACTCGTCACGTGTCACGGGTCACTTGTTTTCCTCCCTCCGTCTTCCGTCTCTCGTCATTTTTCATTTATCATTTTTCATTTTCTTTGCCTTTCTCCTCTCTGCTCTCCAACTCCTCCCTACCGCTGAACTGTTGCGCGAATCCCCGCGCGCGACCTCCGCCGAATACGAATTCGTCATGACCTATTCCTATTCGCCCTGGCGGCTCCTCACCCTCTTCGCGCCCGATCTGCTCGGCAACCCCGCCCGTGGAAAATTCTATGGCTACGGCAACTACTGGGAAGACGCCGACTACCTCGGTCTCCTCCCGCTCCTCCTCGCTGCCTTTGTAATTCTTCAAACTCTAAAACACTTATTTGTCCTCACCCGCAATCACCTTGTCACCTTGTCACCTTGTCACCTTGTCAATTCTTCGACATTCGTCATTTTCCTGCTCTTCATTCTCAGCCTCTCACTCACCCTCGCCCTCGGCCGCAACACCCCGATCTTCCCCTTCTTCTATAAATACCTCCCCACCTTCAACCTCTTTCAAGCCCCAACGCGCCTGATGCTCTGGTTCGTCTTCGCGCTCGCGCTCCTCGCCGGGTTAGGCGCTGACCGCTGGCCCGCAGTCGAAGGGTCTAGCTCTGCGCGCGCCTGGATGTTTCGCGCCGCGGCTGGCGCGGCCTCTATGGCGCTCACCTCGGTCGCCGTCCTCTTCGTCATTCCCTTGGGGACGGAACTCGCGGCGCAACTGCACACCGTCGCGCGCGCCTTTGCGTTAGCGGGCCTCGGTTTGTTCATCGCTCTCATACTCCTCAGCCTCAAACCCAAAACGGATTCTCTCCGGTGGGAAATCTCTCTCGCCCTCTTCCTCACCGCCGACTTGCTCTTCGCGGGTCGCGGACTTAATCCCGGCGCCACGCCCAACCTCTATCGCTCGCCCACAACCTCCGGCGCGGCGCTCACCGCCGTTCTCAAAGATCATCGCCTGTTTCAATTTCCCGACGACGAATACCACGTCAAATTTGAGCGCCTAATCTCATTCAAAAACTTTGGCCCGCCGGAACTCGCCCGCGCCACACGCGAAGCGCAACTCCCCAACCTCGCCCTCCTCGAAGGGCTCCCCTCCGCCAACAACTTCGATCCCCTCGTCAGCGCGCGTTATGCCGGCTTCATCGAAGTCATCAGTCAAACGCATTCACTCAATTTACTGCGCCTCATGGACGTACAGGTCATCGCCAGCAGTGCGCCACTCGCTCTCCAACCGATCGCGCAAGTGGACGCGACGACCTTTTATCTTGTCCCTGGCGAACCTCGCCGCGTTTGGACGGTCTACGCCTCTCGCACCGTGGCTAACGCCGACTCCGCCCGGGCGGCCATCGCCGCCCCGAACTTTGATCCCGGCTCGCAGGTCATCCTGGAAGCGGATGATCCGGGCGTCAGTGTTCATCATTCCCTCGCCAATTCTTTGACAGGCACTCCCAACGCCGTTACAATCCCGGTCTCACTCAGCCAACCCGGCTGGGTTGTTTTATCCGACACCTACTATCCGGGTTGGGTCGTCTTCGTGGATCACCAACCCGCAAAACTTCTGCATGCCAACTATGCCTTCCGCGCCGTAAAAGTGGAGGCGGGTGAGCACACCGTGGACTTTCGCTATGAACCACGCTCGTTCCAAATTGGATTGTGGATCAGCGGCGTCAGTTGGCTCCTCTGGATTGCGGCCGCGCTCTTCGCATGGACTCGACGGGACAAGCGTGAAAATTGAACAGCTTAATTATTGCTCTCCAACCGCGTCCGCGCGGTTGGCCCCGCCCGCGCGGACGCGGGCTTTGAGCGTACCAAAACGGGGCAAGCGTGAAAATTGAACAAGGCAAGGCATGGTCAGAATTCTTCGGGCCGGCCTTCATCGTCGGACTCGTCCTCGCGGTTTATCTGGGAATCATCCTCGTCCGCGCGGGCGGCAATCCGCTGACCTTGGCGCGCATCGGCGATGGATTTCGGGACGGCCAGCCCCTCGGCCAGAACGAAGGCTACGATGGACAATTCTCTTATTTCATCGCGCTCGACCCGCGACCCGCCGTCGTTCGCGAACATCTGGATGTTCCGGCCTATCGGTATCAACGCATACTCTATCCGCTGTTGGCGCGGCTGCTGGTGCTTGGACAACCAAAACTTATTCCATGGTCACTCGTCGCCGTAAATTTCGTCGCCCACCTCGTTGGGACGTACCTGGTCGAGCAATGGCTGATAATGTACAGTGTCAGCCGCTGGTATGCGCTCACGTATGGACTCTGGACTGGGCTGCTCATGGCGGTCCGACTGGACCTAAATGAACCCGTATGTTACGCGCTCATCGCCGGCGCGCTCCTCGCTCATCAGCGCAACCGCCACTGGCTCTCCGCCATCTGCCTCGGCCTCGCCCTCTTAGCCAAAGAAACCGCACTGCTTTATTGGATTGCTCTAGTTATGAGTCTTGTCTTGATCAAAAAATCATCATCTTCTTCCTTTCATCCTTCATCCTTCATCCTTCATCCTTTGTCCTTGGCCCTTCTCCCCTTTATTGCATTTCAATTATTCTTGTATCGCACATTCGGCTCCTCCGGCCTCACCTCCGGCGGTTACCTCGCCACGCCGTTTGAACTCATCCCCTACATGGGCCTCTGGCGCGTTGGCCTCGTCAGCCTTCCAGCCTTAGCCTTGCTGGGAGCCATCTTCGTGCCGATGGTCGTGCTTCCGAGCGCCTGGGGAATCATCGCCGCCTTGCGCCGGCTGTGGCGACGCGATTTTTCCGTAGCCGTCTGCGCCCTCGCCGTCAACGCGGGTTTCATCCCCTTCACACCGTCTTCCACCTTTCGTGAACCTCTGGGTCTCATCCGCTTCGCCTGTGGCCTCGTCCTGGCGACAATCCTCTACGGCGCTTACACAAAATCTAGCCGAGTCCTCAACTACTCACTTCTCTGGCTGGCCGGCCTCGTCTTTTTACTCAAAGAATAATCACCTTGTCAGCCTTACCTTAACCCTGTACCTATTAATACTGTGTCTACCTTCATCGTCCTTCCCACCTATAACGAATCCGAGAACATCGTTCAACTCGTCCCGCAACTGTTGGCGTTGCCAGCCGAAGGTCTCAACGTCCTGATCGTAGACGATAACTCGCCCGACGGCACCGGCCAAATCGCCGACCGCTTGTCAGCAGAGTATGCTGGGCGAGTGGCGGTGCTCCATCGAGCCGGAAAGCTGGGACTGGGCACCGCGTATCTCGCCGGTTTCCGCCGCGCTTTCGAGCTGGACGCGAGTCATGTCTTAACGATGGACGCCGACTTCTCGCATCACCCGCGTTACATCCCAGCGCTGCTCGCTCGCAGCGCTTCCGCCGATTTAGTTATTGGTTCGCGTTATGTAGCGGGGGGAGGCATGGACGCGCCTTTCGGGCGCCGTCTGCTCAGTCGAGTTGCGAATCTGGTGGCGCACACCTGCCTGGGCCTCAAGGCCCGCGACATGACCGCCGGGTTCCGCCTGTATCGCCGCGAGGTCTTAGAATCTATTCCGCTCGACCGGATTTTTTCCTCCGGCTATTCATTTTTAATTGAAATGCTCTTCCTCGTCGAACAGCGTGGCTGGCGGGTGGCGGAAGTCCCTATCCGCTACGCCGACCGGACGATGGGCAAATCTAAAATCTCTCGCAATGAGATCTACAAAGCCTGGTACACCGTCGCGCGGTTGACCTATCGTCGGCTGCGTGGGCGTTGAATAAACGAGCAGACCTCACAGGTTTTAAAAACCTGTGAGGTCTAGTTTAAAGGAGTCCTCTGTGACCACATCCCCTTCACCTATACCCATCAACGTCCAATCCGTCGCGGAAAGTCTAATCGCCAACGTTGAAAAGGTCATCGTCGGCAAACGCGCCGAAGTGCAGTTGACTGTCGTTGGCTTGTTGTGCCAGGGCCATCTGTTAATTGAAGATGTGCCCGGCGTCGGCAAGACTATGCTCGCCAAAGCGCTCGCGCGTTCGCTCGGCACCACGTTCAATCGCATCCAATTCACGCCGGATATGCTGCCGAGCGACGTGACGGGCGTCTCCATCTTCAGCCAGCGCACGCAGGAATTCGAGTTCCGGCCCGGCCCGCTCATGGCCCAAATCGTCCTCACCGACGAAATCAACCGCGCCACGCCTAAAACTCAGGCCGCGCTCCTCGAGGCGATGGAAGAACGGCAGATCACGGTGGATGGAGTCACGCGCCCTCTCCCGGAGCCGTTCATGGTTTTGGCAACTCAGAATCCGATTGAATATGAGGGGACGTTCCCGCTGCCGGAAGCGCAGTTGGATCGTTTCCTGTTGCGGCTTTCATTAGGTTACCCCTCCGCCGCGGACGAGATTCAAGTCTTGGATCGGCAGCAATTCGCGCATCCCATTGAACAGCTTGAGCGCGTCGTAACCGTGGAAGAACTGCTCGCGGCACAGACGGAAGTGCGCCGCGTTTACGTGGATCCTTCAATTAAAAATTACCTGGTGGAAATTGTGACTCAAACGCGTGGACACCCCGATGTCTACTTAGGCGCGAGTCCGCGTGGGAGCTTGGCGCTCTTCCGCGCCGCGCAGGCCCGCGCCGCGGTGAATGGCCGTGATTACGCGCTCCCCGACGACGTGAAAACATTGGCCGAAGCCGCACTCTCGCACCGCATCATCGTCGGGCCGGCCGCGCGCATCAAAGAAGTCACCGCGCGTTCCGTCATCCGCGAGATTCTGTCCACGCTGCCGGTGCCGGGAGGAAGTTTTAGTCAATCGAAATCATAATGTCTCTCGATTCCCATTCTGGTAGGGAACCCATCCCCTAACACGCGTGCCATGATCGGGTTGTGATTCAATCTTTAGTTCACCGCGTACCGCGACGATCCGGGCCGGCATCGAGATCAGCCCCAGCCGTTTCTCGGCCTGGGCACGCTGGCGATCCACTTCCGAAAAACCGCAGCCATTGTCCGCGACTAAAAACTGTAAGCGACTCTCGGATTTGGTAAATTCAATATCCACCTGAGTCGCGTGGGCGTGAGCCACGATGTTATCAAGCGCCTGCCGCACGACCGAGCGAATAGCGTGGCGCTCGTCCAATCCCAGCCCCTGATCTAAATCATCCGGCACGATCAGCCGAATCTCAAGCTGTCGCCGCGTTCGATATTCTTCGACGAGCGCTGCTAACGGCTCGCTCAAACCCTTTTGCAGATCGCGCGGCATCAGGTTATGGCTGATCTGCCGCAGGACTTTCGCCGAACGATCCACATCCCGAATCATCTGGGATAAGTAGGCATCGGTTTTACTTGGGTCGTGAGTGACGAGTTTGCGGCTCAACTCCAAAGGAAACTGGAGGCCGGCTAGGAATTGTTGGATACTATCATGCAAATCAATTGCAATCCGCTGCCGCTCCTGTTCCTGGGCTTGCTCGATTTCTAGCGGGACCCGGCGCAACGCTTCCAGTTGTTCCGCCGCTCGGAGGAACAAGGCACATTGTTGGGCGACAATTTCAACCGCATCTATGTCGCGGGCGTCGAAGATCTCTTCGCCTTCACGCCGCCCGATGCCCAAGAGGCCCACCGGTTGATCCACGCTTAACAAGGGAGCGACGATTTCAAGCCTCCCGCCGACCTGAAGCGGCGACAGCCAAGTTGGGACACTACGAGCATCTGCACCAATCAAGATTGGGCGGTTAAGCTTGACCAATTCCGTGAGGGTTATCTGCAAATGTTCCGGCGGTTTCCAAGCGCCCGCATGACCGATCAGGGCCAGATTCGATTTGGCGGACTGATAAATGACCGCCGCATCGCAGCGGAACTGCTGAATCAACGCCTGCGCAATGACGGACGGCAGTTGGGTCGAGGTGAACGACTGGGCAACGTCCTGCCCAAAAGCCTTCACCGAACGTTGGGCCAGTTCTTCTCGATACAGCAAATTCCAGAACCACCCCTTGGACGAGGTGAGCCAACTCCACAGTTGGCTGGCGAGAAACGTCGCGATAAAAATGGGCACGAAAGGCGGCAGGCTATTTGCCGCGCCAGAGTCGGGCACGAAGGCCGCAGCAAAACTAGCCAAAACCGCGCTGGTCGCAATTTCAGTCACGATCACAAACCCGGTGCGGCCAGTGAGGAAAGTCCGATAGCGTAAGATGATCGCTGCAAATGAGATGGGCACACCTAACACCAAAAAGCGTATGTCCAGCCGGCCCAGGAAAAGGTTGACGGTACCTGGAATTGAAATCGAAATGATATAGGGGACGGCCAGCGCCAGGCCGAAAGCGACGAGCAGCATCCGGCGGCGCTGATGCGCTGGGAGGCCTGGGCGGACCCCCCACAGACAGCGCAGTAACAGAAGCATTACCCCCAGGCCGAACGCAGAGACGGCGCAGCGGTAGCCCCACCAGTCGAGCTGCCCTACCACGGGTGACCAGCCCGTAGTCCAAAACAATAACAGCGCCAGCCCATCGCTGATAGACATCGTGACCGCGATTCCGTACACTGTCGGCGTGGCCCACCGTCTTAGGCAGCGGTGCAGGCGGTTGTCGCCCTGCCAGACCGGCGTCGGAAACAGCGTCGTAAATTTAAAGATGTTGGCCCAGAATAGAGAGGCGGTGAGCGGTTCAGCCACGAACAAAGTAAAGCGCTCCAGCCAAGTAGAGTTTCTGAAGATTGTGCCGGGCTGGGCAATAGCTGCCAAAGCGCATTGGGCACACATAACGGCAAAAACGCGATTCAGCGGCGCGCGAGGTTGGGCGCGGTATACCGCCACCGCCAATAACCAACAGCAGACTCCCAGCACGTAATCAGCAGCTTTTAGATCGAGCAGATGGCGAAAGGTGAATGTGACGAGGGGAAGTTCGCGGGTAATGACGTTTCCACCGCGCTGAATAGTCAGAATCACCTGGCGCGCCCCCTGAGTGTAGGCGGCAGCATAGAGCTGGCGGGCATTGGCATTGTATGGCTGGCCGTTCAATTCCAAGAAGGTATCATTGTAAGTAACGGCCTGATTGATTCGGCTAGGCCACCAGGCGGGTGTGAACTGGTACATTTCCCATTTATTCTCAGCGAGAATATAGTTATCAATCAACCCGAGGAAGGGCCGGCCTAAGTCGGGGATAATTTCAACGACGGTAGCAAGGCTCACCCCGAGTATCCAAGCCAGATAAACGGCTAACCAATGTTGCCGCCACCAAGCGATCATAGTTGTTCGGGGTGATTATGCTGAAGTTCGTACAGGCTGCAAATTTTGACAAAGAGGCTGCGCGCATTCAGATGCGGTGCCTGCTCGTCCATTGCGTCTAAGCCCAGTTTGGCGTAGATGTTGCGAATATGCGCTTCAGCCGTCTTAAGCTCAATGCACAGCGTTTTCGCCACCGCCGGGGTCGTCTGCGAGGCTGCCAACAGCCGAGCAATCTCCAATTCGCGCGCCGTCAGCGCCTCGAAACGCGCCAATCCGCTTGTAATCCACGGGCGTTCTTCGGATAGGGTGCAAAGTTCTAGGAAGGCCTCGGCGGGCGTCCGGGTGTTGATCCGCACCTCGGGTGCAAAGTGGACTTCGCCAGCCAGCGCGCTGCGGATCGCGTGGAGCAGGTCGCCGGCCGGCTGGCCTTTGAGGATGTAAGCGATCCCTCGTACACCCTGACTGACGAACTGCAAAATCTCCTTGCCGTGTTCCTCGTGCGCTGAAAAAACGACTACCCCCGGCGCTGGTGTCATCTCCTTTAACTGTTTCACCAACTGCAAACCATATTTGGCGTGCCGCCGGCTTTGCCCGGAAGCTCCGTCGAGCGGAATCACCAGGTCTACGATCACGACTTCCGGGTGGTGTTCGCGCGCGGCAGCCAGCGCGCTGGTTGCGTCACCCTCCAGGAGAATGTGAAAACCTTCGGCGGTCAGGTAGTCGGGCACTGACTGCCGCATGAACTCGTCATCCTCGACCAGCAGCAGGTTCTTTTGGCTTGAGTCGGGCATTGAGGGTCTGACTCCTTCTTTTGTACATGGATAGCGCGGATTTCCGTCTTTTCCGTGTCATCCGGGTTCTTCAGTGTTATCTGTGTATCGGGAATAAGGATACACCGAAGAAGCGCGGCTGTCTTTAAGTACTTACCCTTAGATAAATCTCAGTGGAAGGCCTGATTGTCAACCGGCTCGGCGTTGCTTATTATCTAACTAACCTAGCAGTAGCACATCTAATCAAAAACAGGCTACATCTGAGGGGAGAGGCAGCGCGCCACAGGGGCATTCTGTCGGCGCACCTGAATATCTAAGGTGGGCACTTTAACGTTGATGATCGTCGAAGACGACCTCCAATCGCTCTACTTGATGGAGCGTTACGCCCGACGGAGCGGCTGTCGGCTGGTCTGCACCACGCGCGGGGAAAATGCCCTAGCGCTGGCCTGGCAGGAGCAGCCGGCCGTGATCTTTCTCGATCTCATGCTGCCGGGGATGAGCGGTTGGGACATACTGCGTGACTTGCAGGCTGACTCCACTACGCGTGACATTCCCGTGGTCCTGTGCTCGGGACTGAACGAGGTGGAGGAGGGTCGGGAGGCCGGCGCCGCCTGCCTGCACAAGCCGGTCTACTATCAAGATTTTCTGGACGCGTTGAGGCAGGCGGGGGTCGAGCCGCCGTCGGCATGAACAAGCGAACTGGTCTATAGAAAGTTATAGGAGGAGATAAACTAATGTTCACATTCCCGCAACTGCCTCGCGCGTTGCGCTCTCTCGGAGTGCGCGCGCTGCATGCTGTAATCATCTTCTCCATCGCCCTGCCGAATCTGGCGGGGGCAGTCGGCGTAGCCGCGGGCGCCGCGCCGAACGTGCAGTCTTCGGGCCAGGGATTCCAGACGAGCGCGCACAAGTCGGCGGCCAGCCGCAACTACTCCAACCTCACCGCCTCGCCAAATGGGACGAACCTGGCCTTAGACAAGCCGACCACGGCCAGCGGTTCCTGCGAGGGCGGCGAAACTTCGGATAAGGCGGTCAACGGCAACTGGGTCGGCGGATTTGGCAACAAGTGGTGTGATGCTGACAGCGCCAGCAAATGGTGGCAAGTCGATTTGGGCGCAGTCTACAACTTGAGCCAGTTTGTGATCTACCATACCGGGGCAGGTGGAGCATCCGACGATCTCGACACCTACAACACCAGAGATTTCAATATCCAGGTCAGCCTGGATAATGTCAACTGGACAACAGTGGCGATAGTGGTCGGTAATACAGCGGACATCACGACTCACAACATTACTCCAATGAACGCCCGCTACGTCAAGTTGAATGTCACGGCGGGTGAACAGAGCGGTCCTGGTTCCACGGCACGCATCTACGAAGTTCTAGTTTACGACTCCAGTGGACCAACCTCCATGCCGACAGCGGAGCCCACTAGCGCGCCGTCCGCGCCGCCAGCCGGGGCATTTACCCAGGTTAGCGCCGGAGACTACTACCATACCTGTGGGCTGAAGAGCGATGGCACGGTGGCTTGCTGGGGAGACAATACTTATGGTCAGTCCACGCCGCCAGCCGGGGCATTTACGCAGGTCAGCGCGGGCTATAACCATACCTGTGGGCTGAAGAGCGATGGCACGGTGGCTTGCTGGGGAGACAATACTTATGGTCAGTCCACACCGCCGGACGGAATCTTCACCCAGGTCAGCGCGGGGAGTTGGCACACTTGCGGGGTGAGGAGCGACAGTACGTTGGCCTGCTGGGGAGTCGATAATTTTGGTCAGGCCACACCGCCGGATGGAACCTTCACCCAGGTCGGCGCGGGTGGTCTCCACTCCTGTGGGCTGAGAAGCGACGGTACGCTGACCTGCTGGGGATGGAATTTATTCGGTCAGTCCACGCCGCCGGACGGAACCTTCACCCAGGTCAGTGCAGGGTATTGGCATACCTGCGGGCTGCGGAGCGAGGGCACTGCAGCCTGCTGGGGAGACAATAGTGCTGGTCAGTTCTTGCCGAGCGACGAGACGTTCGTCCAGATCAGCGCGGGCGGGCGGCACACCTGCGCTCTATGGAGCGACAGCACACCGCATTGCTGGGGAAACAATACTTATGGTCAGTCCACAGCGCCGGCCAGCACCTTCACACAGATCAGCGCAGGCTTTTACTATACCTGCGGGATAAAAAGTGACGGCGATCTGACCTGCTGGGGAAGAGATGATTATGGGCAGCTCGATCCTTTTACCATCTCCGGCAATGCTGGCGCCGCCGGGACAACGTTGAGCTACACGGATGGCACGGCCAAGACGGCCACCGCCGATGACAGCGGAAATTACTCGTTTTCAGTGTCATATAGCTGGGCGGGTGTGGTCACGCCGTCTCTGCTAGGCTATATTTTCACGCCCGCCAGCCTGAGCTATACCGACCTCAAGGCCAACCAGAGCGCTCAGAACTACGCCGCTACGCTGATCTTCTCGACCATGCCGGTCACCATCTCCGGCAACGCGGGCATCGCCGGGGCGACGTTGAGCTACACGGACGGTACGGCCAAGACGGTCATAGCCGATGGCAGTGGGAACTATTCATTGACTGCGTCATACAACTGGTCCGGCATCGTTAGACCCTCCAAGACAGGTTATACCTTCACACCGGCCAGCCGCAACTACTCCAACGTCACTGCCGATATGACTGGTGAGGATTACACCTCTGCGGCAGCCATCACCATTGCCGGTAACGCTGGCGTGGCCGGGGCAATCTTGAGCTATGACGATGGTGGTCCGCAGGCTGTTATAGCGGATGATGCTGGTAACTATTCATTACCCGTCTCATACAACTGGTCCGGTGTCGTTATAGTCTCCCGGATGGGTTATACCATTGTGCCTGGTAACCAGACTTATACAAATGTCATATCCGATCAGACCGGGCAGAACTACGCAGCCACGCTGGTCGGGTGGGTGAGCGCAGGTAAATGGAATACCTGCTGGCTACAGAGCAACGGCACGCTGGCTTGCTGGGGAGACAATGATTCTGGGTTGTCCACGCCGCCAAGCGGGACGTTCACGCAGATCAGCTCGGGCAATCACCATGCCTGCGCGGTGCAGAGCGACGGCACGCCGGTTTGCTGGGGACAAGACGACGGGGATCTCACACCACCGGCTGGCACGTTCACGCAGATCACCGTGGGCGATTTCCATACCTGCGGGCTGAGGAGCGATGGCACGCCGGCCTGCTGGGGAGCCGATAATTATGGTCAGTCTACGCCGCCCGCCGGCACATTCACACAAGTCAGCGCGGACGCTTACCATACCTGCGGACTGAAGAGCGACGGCATGATCGCCTGCTGGGGCGCGGGCACAACGAATACCGGGGTGAATGTCGAATTTGGCCAATCTATTCCGCCCGCCGGAACCTTCACGCAAGTCAGCGCCGGCCTATGGCATACCTGCGCGCTGAAGAGCGACGGCACGCTGGCCTGCTGGGGCACCGGCGTAACGAATACCGGAGCTAATAGGGCCGAATATGGGCAATCCATCCCGCCCGCCGGGACGTTCACCCAGGTCAGTGCAGGCGGTTGGCATACTTGCGGGGTCAAGAGCGATGGTACGCTGACCTGCTGGGGAGCCAATGATGAGGGCCAATCCACACCGCCGGGCGGGACGTTCACCCAGGTCAGCGCAGGCGGTAACCATACCTGTGCGCTGAAGAGCGACGGCACAATTGCCTGCTGGGGAGCAAATTGGGATAATCAGGCTAATCCTTTCATCATCTCCGGCAACACCGGAGCAGCCGGGGCGGCGCTAAGCTACACGGACGGCACGGCCAAGACAGCTATTGCGGACGGTAGCGGGAACTATTCATTGGCGGTGTCGTACAGCTGGTCCGGGACGGTCACGCCTTCCAAGGATGGGGTAACCTTCACACCAGCCAGCCGCAGCTACTCCAACCTCACTGCCGACCAGACCGACCAAAACTACTCCGCACCGCAAACCATTTCCGGCAATGCCGGCGTGGCCGGGGCAACGCTAAACTATGACGATGGCGGTCCGCAGACTGTAACGGCGGACGAGACTGGCGATTACTCTCTGACGGTCTCCTATGGCTGGACTGGCACAATAACGCCGTCCAAAGCAGGCTATACCTTCAGCCCACTCAACCTCACTTACACTAACGTGCAGTCCGACCAGATGGGGCAGAAGTATGCTCCTGTGGTAACCATTTCCGGCAATGTCGGTGTCGCCAGGGCGACATTGCGTTACTTCGACGACGGTCCACAGACCATCATAACGGACGACACTGGAAATTATTCGTTTGCGGTGTCATACAACTGGTCTGGCAAGGTCACGCCGTCTTTGGCAGGCTACACTTTCGAACCGGCCAGCAAAACGTACACCAATGCGCTAACTGATAAGACCGGTGAGGATTACACCTCCACTCACTGCCCAGATATTGTGGAGCACCCACCGTATTACTGGGGCACTAACCATGATTGGACTGTGTGCCTTAGCAGTCAACCAGCTCCGTTAAAAATTCCTCAGGACTTCTACGTAGCCTACTTAGGGCATAACTTAGATCATTTTCCGCTAGACTCAGAAGAATTCCAAAAACAAGTAACCTACCTTAGGAATAGAAATGCAGAACTGGGCATAGTGACACCTGCACCAACGGTGTTTGCTTACTGGACCTTGTTTGGACCCGGGGATAACAACTGCCCGGTAGTTCGCTATGATGCGGATGCAACTGAGCTCTGGGACTACGGCAGGCGACAAGCAGAGGCGTTCCAAACTGCTATCCAGGAGTATTCATCCCCGGCCGGCATGGCATTCACAGGGAATACATTATTCGTAGACATTGAACTAGCCAACCTTGATGGTATCCCTAGTGACGGCACAGATGGCAGGAACAATGACCACTGTATGTGGGGATACAATGGACCTAATTTTGTTACAAACGACCTTAAAGCGCCACTCCAATACTGGCGCGATCAGATGGTACTGGAGGGCTTCTTATCTGCAATTCCCCCCGGCCAGAGGGGAGTTTATTCTGGTGTGGGCCCATGGCCTATGATCATGGGTAATGACTATAAGATTCCCTGTGGCGTTGTCTTATGGCTGTCAGGGGCACCAGGTGACAATAATCTAATAAATCCTCAAAAATCATCATTCAGCCCGACTGAAGTTATAAATCTAGCAAACACTCAGTATTTCATCAAAACAATTGGTGGATACCATCCTGTTATTTGGCAATTTAGTGGCGACATGGGCAGTTTCACCTTCCAAGATCCTATACTAGGCTTTACCCCTAACCCACCACCTGCTTCGACAGGGACCGACTGTTACTCAACACCCCCCACGCCTACACCGACAGACACACCTACACCCACCGACACCCCAACGCCCACACCAATCGCTACGCCGACAGATACGCCCACGCCGACAGATACGCCAACACCTACGCCGCCGCCCACACCGGAACCATGTCAGTGCTACTTTCTAAATATTTGCTGGATCGCCCAAGCGTCCAGTGCGAAAATGGCGGCGCTGGCCAAATCCGCACTTGTGGCAGCTGACAACGTGAACCGAATTGAGCGGCAAGCGGCTTTGCTTTATCGTATTCGAGATGAAGTGTTGAGTACGACGCCGGAAGGTCGGCACTACATTGAAGAATACTATGCCCATAGCGCCGAAATCGCTGAAATCCTGTTAACTCACTCTGATTTAGGAGAACAGGGCTTAGACGTCATCGATTCGCTTACGCCCAACCTGCAAGCCCTGCTGGATGGTCAGGGCAACCTGGCGAGCATCACACCTGAGCAAGTTCAACAGGCGCAAGCGTTTTTGCAGGCAATGTTGCCGCTCGCCAGCCCGGAGCTGCAGCAAGCTATCGCCGAAGAACAAGCGCGGCGGCCCTTAGAACAATTGGCGGGCTTGAAGATGGATCAAGCCTGGGAGAATCTTAACCAAGAGTCACCACCAACCCCGACGGCGACCAACACCCCAAGCGAGGCTCCCACCCCTCCTGAGACTCCCACACCAACGGACATGCCGACACCGACTGCGACTGCAATGCTAGTGCCGACGAGCACCAGCACCGCTACACCCACAAGCACTGCAACAGCGGCACCCCCGACAGCGACAGGCGCGCCGCTTGACTTCTACTTGCGCGGCAGCGGCGCAACAGCCAATCCGCCGACGTTATTCCTGGATGCAACTGCCCCGGCTGGCGTGACCGCCAAATACAAAGACTCGACGAGCGTTAGCTTCAGCGGCGGAAATCCCTGGAAGGGAATCGGCAGTTGGAACGCGGCCCCCGGCCTGACGGCGGGGCAGTTGACCGGCCTGAGTAGTCTGCACATCTGGCTCGGCTTGAAGAACAGTGACGATCAGGGCACGCGCTTCGACCTGCGCGCGGAAGTGTACCGGAACGGTGTTTTGGTTACATCCGGTGAAAGTTACTGCATTACCGGCGTAACACGCAACGCCGACCAGGCCAAGGAAGTGGACAGCGCATTTGCAGGCTTTGCTCCAGTGAATTTCAATGGTACGAGCGATAGCCTGTCGCTGAAAATCCTAACACGCATCGGCACGAATGGCGTAGGCGCTTTCTGCGGTGGGCATAGCAATGCGGTAGGCTTGCGATTGTATTTTGACAGCACGAACCGGGTGGCGAAGCTCGAAGCGCCATAACCGATAACTAAGGGTGGGGCAATGGAACCACTGAAGCACTGAAAAAAGCTGAAGCCACTGAGGGTACTGCTCTTTCAGTGGCCTCAGTTTTTCTCAGCGGTTTCAGCGATTCTGAACTTCAGTAGCTTTTCTTTCCTAGGATTAGGCAGATTGATCGAACCCAGCGCGCCGGCCAGCGTCCCGGCGGCGGCAATAATGAAGAGTATCAAGTATGAAGTTTGGGACAAAATAAAACCGCCCAGCACGGGAACCACGACCAAGACTCCGGTAACCGTGTTCGCCAGCCCAATGTAAACCGGTCGCTGTCCCGCCGGAGAAATTTCCAGAATAAAATTAAAGTAACCCAGCATGATGCTGCCCTCGAAGATGCCCATCAGCACGTATAGGCCCGGATAAACCCACGCTAAAGCGCTGCCGAATATGTCGGTGCTCATCACAATCGCCAGCGCCGGGACACTAAACGCCAGCCAGTTGGTAATCTGCACCACGCGTTGGCTTCCCCAACGGTCTGCGACCAAGCCCAAGACAATCCCGGCAATCGCCACGCCCACCGTGTTCGCCGCGGCAAATAGCCCGACGGACGAAGCGGGTAAATGCTGCACTTCAATCCCATAAACCACATAGAAAGAAGCCGCCAGGCTGCCTAATCCGGTCAGCAATCGCACCAACATGACCCGGCTGAACGCTGCATTCTCGCGCCAGACACTCAACAACTGCGGCAGGTAATCCTTGAAAGACGGGCGCACCTCGACGACCGCCTCGGGTGACTCAACGATGAAAGCGCAAGCAATGAACGATAACCAGAAGAAGAGCGACGCCGAGCCAAAGATGACCGCGTAATTCAGGGGAAAGGCTGGGCCGTGTTCACCCAGCAGATAACGAATCCACACACCAATGCCGATGGACGCAATTCCAATGAACGCTTGCCCAATTCCGATCATTCGCCCGCGCGTTTCGGGGGCGAGGGATTTCCCCATCAGATCGAACCAGGCCAGCGCGGCCACTGCATCCCATAGCGTGAAGAAAGCGATTGTAAACAGAAAGAGGAACATGGTAAGTGCTGAAAAGCGTGTTCCGCCGAGCAACACCCAGAGCGTGAATAGCGGAAACACCGGCCGGCCGATAATAGCCGCCCAGATCAAAATAGGATACTTGCGCGGCTTGTTGCTCAAGAAGTTGGCGACGAAAACTTGCGGCAACAACCACCCACCCAGCCAAACGGACGACACGGCTCCGATCAGAATCTTGTTGTCGGTCAGCGCCGCGGCGAAGGCGGGCAGCGTTGTGGAAGTGGAAGCGAACGTGATCCCCAGGCCAAAGAAGACGTAGTCGCCGAAAAACGACAGCCAGTTGCGGCGGAAATGTTTGGTCGCGATAAGGGATTGGTGAGTCATACGGATCAAGTAACCACGAAGACACCCAGGCCCGAAGGAAATTTTGATTCTCTTTGTGCCCGGGTGTCTGGGTGGTAATTTTTTAGTTCGGCAACGAAAAAGCACACTCTGTCTATGTGGGCAGTATACCATTAGGAAGATCACGCTGAGATGGTTATAATGCCTCGCATGACTTTGGATACCGCGCCCTTCGCGTCTCGCCGCTATCTCTACCTCGCCGTCTTTACCGCCGGGATGACCACGCTCGCGGTGGAAATCTCGGCCTCGCGCTTGCTGGGTAACGTCTTCGGCACGAGCAACTTGGTGTGGGCCAACATCATCGGCTTGATCTTGGTCTACCTCACCGCCGGTTACTTCCTCGGCGGGCGGTGGGCGGACAAGCATCCCGACCCGCGCGCGTTTTATCAACTCCTCGCCTGGGCCGCGTTCATGGCTGGGTTGGTCCCGCTCGTCGCGCGCCCGGTGCTACGCTTCGCCGCCGAAGCCGTCGCCAACTTTGATGCGCCCGTCATGGGCGGCTCATTCTTCGCCGTGCTCATCTTGTTCTCCATTCCGGTCACGTTGTTGGGCTGCGTCTCGCCGTTTGCGATTCGACTTGCGCTCACCGACCCCGCACAGGCCGGGCGCGTTTCCGGACGGATGTACGCGATCTCAACCCTCGGCTCGATTGTGGGGACGTTCACCCCGGTCCTGTGGTTGATCCCGACCCTGGGCACCGTGCGGACGTTTCTCCTTTTTGCCGGGATTTTACTGTTGGTCGCGTTAATTGGGCTGTGGCGCGCTGGCGGTCGTCGCCAAACTCTCTACTTGTTGTGGATGCCGTTACTCTTGATTGGCTTGGCGGTGTTCACACTCGCCGGGCCGTTCAAGCCCACGGCCGGCTTAGTGTATGAATCGGAGTCGGAATACAACTTCATCCAAGTCGTAGAGCGGGGGGATACGCACTATCTCTTGCTGAACGAAGGCCAAGGGATACACTCTATGTATAATCCCAAAGAGCTGGCGACTTTGGGGACGTGGGATTATTTTCTGGCCGCTCCGTATTTCAACGCGGCCCCGCACGCGTCCACCAAGGTGAAGAGCCTCGCGCTCGTGGGACTGGCCGCCGGAACGATTGCCAAACAATACACCGCTGTTTACGGCGCTCTGCCGATTGACGGGTTCGAGATTGATCCGGGCATTGTCGCCGTTGGGCGACGATACTTTGACATGAACGAGCCTAACTTGAATGTCGTCATTCAAGATGGACGTTGGGCGTTGGCGCACTCAACCAAACGTTACTCGGTGATTGGGGTAGATGCCTATCGGCTGCCGTATATCCCCTGGCATTTGACGACCAAGGAGTTCTTCGAGGAAGCCCGCGCTCATCTCGCCGACGATGGCGCGCTTGTCATCAACGTGGGCCGCACGTTCACCGACCGCCGCTTGATTGAGGCGATGGTCGGAACCTTGCACAGTGTTTTTCCTTCCGTCTATGTTGCCGATATCCCGAATACGTTTAACAGCATCGTCTTTGCCACCGTACAACCGACCCAGTCTGAGAATTTACTGAGCAACCGAGTGTTGATGGACGATAAGGTGCCGGCGTTGCTCAGGGACACGCTGACTCGCACAATTGCAAACTTGCAGCTCACACCCCGCGTAGCGTCCGAGACTGTCTTCACCGATGACGTGGCCCCAGTGGAGCAGTTGACCAATTCAATTGTGATTCGTTTTATCCTCAGTGGAAGTGTGTATCAACTTGAAGTGAAATAAGCAACCACGGATTACACCGATTACACGGATGTGATTGTTTAAAAATCTGTGAAATCAGTGTAATCCGTGGTTCCATCTCTCTGGAGAATCTATGAACCCGATGCCCGTCTGGCTTTCTGTGACTGCCCGTGTTTTGCTGACGATTCTGATTCCGATCTTTATCACGCTCACCAACGTCCGTCTGTTGTTGACCCCGACGTTTCCGGAGATTGAATACAACTTGCCCGGTTTCCCGGAGGACCCTTATGGCTTCACCAAAGAAGACCGGCTCAAGTGGTCGAAGATCGCCATTGATTACTTGTTGAATAACGAGGGCATCGCCTTCCTGAGCACGTTGCGTTTCCCGGAAGGGCAAACCGCGCCGGAAGAGTCGTGCCAGTATTATTTGGACCGGGATTGCAACCGCTTGTATAACGACCGCGAGCTGCGCCACATGCGCGACGTGAAGAACGTGACCCACAGCATATTGAATGTGTGGGTCGGGAGTGGGATTCTCTGTCTGCTGGTGATCGGCCTGTTGTATTACTTTCAGGAAAAGGCGGCGCTGCGGGCCGGATTGCTGAGTGGGGCGGGCTTGACGGTGCTGCTGTTGTTGGGCATCATCTTGTATCTCTTAATCAACTTCGATGCGTTCTTTGTTCAATTTCACCGGGTTTTCTTTGAGGGGGATTCGTGGCTTTTCCTTTACACGGATACGCTCATTCGCCTGTTCCCCGTGCGCTTCTGGCAGGACACCTTCATGTTTCTCGGTGGCAGCACGATCCTCGAGGCAATTCTGCTGAGTTTGTGGGCGTGGTACGGATTGAGATGAATAGGCGCTCTCTTTGACCTGACAAGGTGATGGGGTGAAGGGGTGACAAGGTGATCTCTTTCAAAGAGCGTCACCCCTTCACCTTGTCATTTATTTTCAAGCACCATATCTTTCCAGACGCAGCGCGTGCGCTAACGCCAGTGGCATCAAGTCTGTGGCCGGGAAACGACCCAATCCGCCTTGCGTGCAGGCACGCTCGCCGAACTCGCCCGCGAGGTCGGGCATGTGCGTGGCCGGCGCCCAGAGCAGCAGAGGCACCGGATGCCAGGAATGATTCTTGAGCTTGGCCGGAGTCGAGTGATCGCCGGTGACGATGAGCACGTCCGGCTGCAAGTCCAACAGCGCGGGCAGCGCCTCGTCTACCCCCTCGATCACCTTCACCTTCCCATCGAAGTCGCCGTCCTCGCCGCGCGAGTCGGTCGGCTTGATGTGGATGAAGAAGAAATCATAGTCGTTCCAAATCTTCTTGACTTGCGCGAATTCGTCCGCCGGTTTGTCCCCCTCGAACTTCTGCACATCCATCCCTACCAACTGCGAGACGCCTTTGTACATGGGATAGACGGCGACGCAGGCGGCTTTTAGTTTATAAACGTCGCGATACTTCGGCAGGTTCGGGTCGGAGGAAAAGCCGCGCAGCGTGAGCGTGTTGGCCTGCGGCTCATCTTTGATCAACTTGCGCGCCTCGGTGACCCATTGATTGACGATGTCAGCGGTGTGCTGCGCGGCTGCCCCTTCGACTGCGCTCAGGGCAGGCTTCGCTATCGCTGGGAGGGGGGCCGCACCCACTTTCTGCGGATCGGTTTCCTCGACTTCGGCTAACAGCCCTTCGCCCCGAAAGACGACGACGAAACGATATTCTTTGACGGGTTTGACTTCGATCTCGACGCCCGGAATTTTAATTTGCGCCAACTTGGCGACGATGGGCGCGGACTTTTCGGAAGCGATGCGGCCCGCGCGCCGGTCGGTGATCAAGCCTTGGGCGTCTACCGTGCAAAAATTTCCGCGCGCGGCCACATCCTGCGCCCCCACCGGCACTCCGACCCCGAAGGCTTCCAACACGCCCCGGCCAATGTCGTACTGCACCGGATCATAGCCGAACAAGGCCAGGTGCGCGGGGCCGGAACCGGGGGAAATCCCCAAACGCACGGGAACGCTCAGGCCCAGTGTCCCCTCCCGGGCCAGTCGGTTGAGGTTGGGCTTGTTCGCCGTTTCCAATTCAGTCAGGCCGCTGGGGGTGCGCGGCAGCCCGCCTAATCCATCCATCACCAGCAGCACAATTTTTGTTTTTGCCTCGGTTGCTAAGTCGCGCATTAACGTGAAGTCAGCCATGAAGTCTCCTAATCAAAGGGGAAGAATCGAATCTCACTCTCTGAGATGGGCGCATTATAAGCGGGGACGGGGAGGCGTCAAAGGGCGAGGGATAATTGGAAGACGACGACGGGCAAATAATTAGGCGGGGTCAAACGTTGAGTTTCTATAAAGCCGTGCCGGGTGAAGAACTCCCGCGCCGGTTCATCCGCTTGGAGTTCTCTCGCCCATAAAGTGGTGGCGCCCAAGAGTTGCGCTTCCTGCTTCAGCCGCGCATACAGCGCCGCCCCGGTTTCAGACAGTAGATTTTCCGGGCTGCATACCATATAGATGCGCAGGGACTCCCGACCTTCGCCTTGCTGTTCGAGACAGCCGTAGCCCACCGGGCTATTTTTCTCTGTGGCGAGGTAATGGCGACGCAGGCGCTGTGACTCGTCAAAAGTTTTTCGATACTCGAACCACTCGGCGTTTTCTTTTGGCGCGAAGGGAACGGCCTGATTGGCCAGATCAAGCAGGCTGTTGAAATCTTCTGGCCGAAACGGGCGGATTTCAATCATGGCGCTCTCTAAAACTGTTTTCTGAAATGGGCTGCATGACGCTCAATCACCTCGACGGCGCGAGCGATTCCCTTTTCTGCGCGGATTTTTTCGCCCAAGGCGGCCGCGCGAGCACGCAAGGCTGAATCGTTTACGGCGAGGTGAATGGCGTTCGCCAGTTTTTCGGCGGTGAGGCTTTTGAAGCCGGGGGTGCGCAGGCCAACGCCTAACTTCACCACGAGGTCGGCCCAGGCACTTTGGTCGCCTCCCCCCGGGGTGATGATGCCCGGCACTCCGGCGCGCAGACCTGCGCTCGTTGTGCCCGCGCCGCCGTGATGCGCCACTGCCGCCATGCGCGGGAACAGCCACGCGTGCGGCACGTTATCCACAAAAAATACATTCGGCGGTGGGTGCGGAAAGGCGCGTGAGGCCGCCCCAGCCCGTCAACAACACGCCCCGTTGCCCGGTCAGTTCCAGTGCGCGCAGAATCAGGCGAGTCTGCTGTTCGGGATGTTCATAGCTCACACTGCCAAAGCCCACGTACACCGGTGGCGCGCCACTTTCCAAAAAGTGCAACAAATCGGCCGGGGGTTGCCAAGCAGGCGGTGCCTCTAAAAACCAATAGCCGGTGACGTGGTGATACTCGTCCCAATCCGACGGCTTGAGGATAACGCTGGGGCTATAGCCATAAAGCGAGGGCGTGCCCAAACTGCGAGCGTAAGTGTGCATCTCCGCTTCCGAGTGCCAGACGGGTAAGCCCAAGCGGGTGCGCCAGCGGTTGGTGGTCGGCCCGCCCATGCTGTTCCACAGGAGGCGCTGGACGAGCGTGTGCGTGAGATAGTTGTAGTTTGCACCCAGCGAAAACCGAAACGGCAACCAGAACATAGGAAAAGCGCGGGTCGGTGGCATCGGCACTAAATACGCAAAGGCCACGGGAATGCCGCGCTGACTGGCAATCTCCAAAGCGTTCATCCCCGTGCCGGTCTGGAGCAAGAAATCGGTAGCCTGCGCCGCTTGCCAACAATCTTCTTGCGCCTCCACCACGCCCGTGTTCACCACCTCGCGCATGAGGCGCATGGCTTGGAATGGATTCTTGCTTTTGGAGATAGTCTGCATCACTGCGTGCGGGTTAAAGCGCACGGGATGGGCGTTCACGCCATACGACTGAATCCACTCAATAAAACTGTGCGGCGCGACCAGTGTGACGCGATGCCCCGCTTGTTGCAGACCGATGGCCAACGCCAAATAGGGTTGGGTGTCACCGCGCGAGCCAAGGGTAGAGATGAGGATTTTCATAATTGTGGAATGGCAGTGCCCCACCAACAATAGGAGGCGGACTTCGGAAATGGGGTTAGGTATGCCTGCTGCATCTGATTGATTTGAAAGCCGCCGTGCTTGATCAGAGAGGGAATATCGCGGGTCAGATACAAGCCCTGAAACACCCAATGATAAAGTGGCTCTAAACGTTTCTGCCAGCGTTGGACGGCGGGATCGGGCGACAGCCCAAGCTCGACGAAGATAAATTTGCCATCAGATTTCAAGACACGTCCAATTTCTCGAAGAGCCTCCCCGATACCGGGAATCGTACACAACGTAAAAGTACTAACAACCGTGTCAACGGTGTTGTCTGCCAAGGGAAGGTGTTCCCCGGGCAGGTCGAGAAATTCGACATTCAGATTCGTTCGGTCCAAGCGTCGCTTGGCAAGCCGGATCATTTCTGGGTTGGGTTCCAGCGCATAGAGTTTGCTCACTCTTACCGGATCATAGTGAATGAAATTCGCGCCAGAGCCCACACCAATTTCTAAGACTTTTCCCTCCGCCAAGGGGATGATCTGTCGGCGAATGGTCTGGATAGGCGGGGGATCGCCTAGCACATTCACCAGAGAGGGGTAGACCTGATTTCGATAAAAAGGCATTCTTTACACCGGTATCAAACTTTTTCATTGTGAAATTTACTTTTCATCTCGAGTATGGCTGAAACGACAACAGTTTCTTTTAAGGATGGCTTCTTAATAAGAGCGTTGCTTTGACGCCGTCCTTTGGCCGTAAATTCCCTAGACGTGCCTGGAAGGTTTGGTTGGGGAGCAAGGTGATGGTATAGCACTGGAGCAGCATGGCGATGATGAGCGGGCCTTCCAGGAGGGCAAATTCATCCCCGGCACATTTGCGCGGCCCGGCGCTGAAGGGCACATAGGCAAACGGATGCCGCTGGGCGATTGCTTCCGGCGCGAAGCGTTCCGGATCAAACACTTCCGGAGTGTCCCACACCCGGGGGTTATGATGCACCCCATGCAAAGAAAGTAACACCAAGGTATTGGCGGGCAGCAAATACGGACCGAGTTGGTCCGGCTCGTTCAACGCCCGGGGCAATAAAGAGGCCACCGTGTGGTACCGCAGCACTTCCATGAAGACTTGCTGGGTATAAGTTAGACGCAGGATGTCTTCAAAGGTTGGTGGTCGGCTGCCAAGCACTTGGTCAATCTCCGTCTGAAGTTTTTCCAGCACCGCTGGGTGCTCCTTTAGAACGACGAGCAGCCAGGTCAAGGCGGTGGAGGTGGTTTCATACCCGGCCAGGAAGATCGTCATCACTTCATCGAAGAGTTGTTGCTCCGTCATCACTTGGTTCGTTTCTTCATCTACCGACTTGATTAGCATTTCAATCAAGCCCGCCGAGGTTTCCTTCTCCGCGCGGCATTTGGCAATGATGCGATTGATGACCTGACGCATGGTTTGCTGGTCGTGCTGAAAGGTGGCGTCTCTGGGCTTAGGGAACCATTGGGGTAGCAAACCGGTAAAAAGTGATTTGCTTACATATTTAACCAGGCGGATGGCGCACTGGCCGACGGCAGTGATTTCAGTGGGAGAGAGCGTTTCCCGGCCGAACATAGTGCGTGTGATCACGGTAATCGTAATCTCCGCCATCTTGTCGCCCATTTCCACCGCGGAATGATTTTGGGCGTGTTCTTCCCAACGGCTCAAGACTTCGGTGATGGCTTCTCGCATTTCGGTGAAGAGATGGACTAATTGTTTGCGATGCAGGTGCGGTTGGATCATCCGGCGTTGCCGGAGCCATAAGTCGCCGTCGCTGGTAACCAGCCCCCGGCCCACCACATTGCGCGCGGCAGCGTAAAGCAAATCCGGCTTGCGGTAGTTTTGATAATTGTCCCGGAGAATCCTTTGGAAATAATCCGGATGACTGACTAAGTAGATTGGCTGGGGGCCAAAGTCCAAACGCACTAAATCGCCGTACTCGAGCATGACATTTTTAAAATAGTCCTTTGATTGGCTGATAAATTGGGGTAAGACGCCTAACACCGGCCAGCCCTTGGGGGTGGGCACCACCTGAACTTGTTCTATCGTCATCGGTCGCTCCTGTGAGTTGGTGAGAGTGGGACAGCCTGGATGATTTTAAACCAAACCCTGCGATCTTCCGATAGGATTTTCTGCGTGCTCACTGACTTTCTTGCTTGCCATATTGCACTACCTGGATGGCATTGCCGTCGGCGTCAGCAATAATAATGTCGGTCCCCAGCCAATCGGCGTGGTAAGTGAGCGGGTGGAGGATCGTGACGTGATGTTGCTGTAACCAGACGTTGGCCTGCTGGGCATCGTTGGTTTCATAGCTGATCCAGATGGGATAAAAAAAGGCGGGTTTGTCTTCACCTCGTCTGGGTGGGGTGGCAACGCCACCTGCCTCAATGCGAAGCCAGGCTTCCCCCTGCGGTTGATTGAGATGGATCGCTTGATCCGTTTCGGCTTCAATGGTCATGCCCAAGACCTGCGTATAGAAAGCTTTTTGCGCTTTCAGGTTGGCTGCTTTCAACTCGATTCCGCCAATGACGGGATGCGCCCAATCCATTTCGATATTTGGAGACTCCCTGAGTCCCCAACGAATTCCTTCGGGTCCCGTCATTTCGGGCTGCGTACCGAACTCGACAGTTGATTGAGAGAATGGAATTCCTTGCTGCTGGAACATCGCGGCCGTTGCGGAAAGGTCGGAGACCAAAATGACTGGGCGAAACGCTTGCCCATTGCCCCAAGCTTTAACCGGCAGGCGATCCGGATGCGCTTGGAATAATTCGAAGGTCATCCGTTGAGTTTGAAAATACCGCCACGGACCATACGCTTCATTCTGCTCAAAGGAAAAGCCCAGAGCCGGGCCGTAGAAATCACTGGCCGCCGGCACATCGTGGACCGCCATGCCAAACCAGTTGAGGGTGAGGGGGATCAAAGTTTTATTCCGTATCTCCGCCACCATTCGCTTTAGACTTGAGAAATGAATGGTTTGAGTATTGTCGCTACGCGCCGGGTGGCCGGTACTGAATTTGTTTGGCCTTGCGCCGGGCCGCGATCGTTTCGTCTGTTGGGTGGGTGTTTGGTTATGGTGAATGAATTAGCCCTAAGACAACAGAATACTGAGTGCTTTGGTAATTCGCGTTAAATAGTACCCCATTTAGAAATTCCCTTGGATTATTATCTGCCGCTCCACAGCAGCTGGCATACGAAATATCCGTATAATTTAGCGGATAATCAATGTGATTATACGAAAAACCAAATTGCTTATCCTTTTCATAAAAATAAAAAGGTTTGTTGTTTATGGGTTGAAAACCAAATGACTGGTCGTAGCCATTGAGCCGGTTTTGAGCTTCTCCATCTAGAATAACTTCATAAAAGCAATGCAACTCAAACAAGTTTTCCCCAAGACAACGAGATACTTCAAGCGCCCAATGTTGATCGTAAGTCCAAAAGTCTAATAGAGGGGCAAAACAGCCAACCCGTTTGCCATTTTCAATGCGAAAAATTTCTTTTTTATCAAGCAAGACTTGCGTATACAGCGTCGCGGCACAATTATCATTTGGATCATCGGGCTTATCCGTCAGAAAAGTATCCAGTCTGAGTTTCTTGTTGCCGAAGTCTAACTCCTGCTGAAGTGGACGGTAATACTCTCCACCTAGTTCACGCCAGTGTCGTTGGATAAGACTTCCGCTTCCCCGAGGAAGCCCTTCCATGTGCCAATTTTCGGGAAGAACGGGAGGGGGATAACGGGTTGGCGGAGCAATGATTGTCGGTTCTGGCGTTTGTAATGGATTTTGAGTAGGGAACCAGATTGGCACAAGCGTAGGCCATTCCGTTGGGGTTAAATTAAGTATCGGTGTTGTTCGTGAGGTTGGAGTCCGTACACTTGGTAATGTGGCAAGAGTAGTTTTAATAGGAATTAGCGGAGGCGTAGCCGAAGTTGTTAGTGGAATCGAATTCAAATTTCCATAGCATCCGACCACCAAAAAAGAATGCATCATCAAAAGGAGTAGATGAATTAACTTGAATTTCTGTAATGGCATTTGAATTATCAAGAGTTAGGAAAAATTAAGAACCTTGTGAACAGTTGGAATTATAGCATCTGGTTTGCAAAAGAGACCCAAAAAGTTGCGCCATGTATCTATGCTTTTGCTGATCATCAACTGCCATTTGCCACCCGCCAAATCGCCTTGCCCCACTTTTTCATCTCTGCTATCATCGCCGTTCATTAGCACCTAAACACTTGACACTTAACCACGTGACACTTATACCCTTCTCCCTTCGTTCCCGATTGCGCTGGCTCACGCCCGGCCTCGGCGTTAAACGCTGGATTGCCTTGTTGCTGCTTGGAACCACGTTCGTCGGCCTGGGGCTGGGTTACGTGTTGCTTGATCTCTATCGCACCGCCAGTGTCCCGCCGGTCGTCGGCCTGCTCACGCTGCAATTCATCCCGCGCTTGGGCCGCGCCGCGTTGTTGGGAATCGTTGGCGCGGGGACGATCCTGTTCGCGGTCACGCGGCTCAATCGCGCGCTGCTCGCGCCCTTTGTCCGGCCGGGCCAGGATGTCGCGGTAGCCGTGAGTGAACACCGTCGGCGCGGGCAGGGGCCTAAGATCGTCGCCATCGGCGGGGGCACGGGCCTCTCGGTTCTGTTGCGCGGTCTCAAGCCGCACACCTCCAATCTCACTGCGATTGTGACGGTCGCCGACGATGGCGGCTCGTCCGGTCGCTTGCGCCGTTCGTTAGGAGTCCTCCCCCCCGGAGATTTTCGCAACTGCATCGCCGCGCTGGCAGATGATGAAGCGCTCATCACCCAACTCTTCCAGTATCGCTTTGGCGACGATCAGGATTTAGGCGGCCACTCGTTCGGGAATCTGTTTATTACCGCGATGGCGGCAACGAGCGGCAGCTTCGAGCGTGCGCTCCTCGAATCGAGTCGCGTGCTCGCGATTCGGGGACAGGTGTTGCCCTCCACGTTGCGGGACGTGACGCTGGTCGGTGAACTGGTAGATGAATCCGAACGAGTGAATCAGGTGAAAGGCGAATCGCAAATCACGCTCAAGCCGGGTACAATTCGTAGGGTATACTTGGAACCGGAGGACGCGCCGGCCTATCCGGGCGCGGTGCGCGCCATCCTCGACGCCGATCTTATCGTACTTGGACCGGGGAGCCTTTATACGAGCCTGCTACCCAACTTGCTTGTGCGCGATCTGGCGGAGGCGATCCGCGTCAGCCGCGCGCCGAAAGTGTATGTGTGCAACACCGCGACCCAGCCCGGTGAAACTGAAGGTTATTCCGTCTTTGACCATTTAACCGCGATTGAGCGGCATACTTGGCTCGGACTGTTCCCGGTGATGTTGGCGAATTCTCATCAACAGGGGCGGCTGCTGCCCGGCTTGGATTGGGTGACGCTCGACTCGCCGCCCGATGACGCGCGGCAACTTATCCTCACCGACCTGGCGGACGTGGAACATCCCTGGCGACATGACTCGGAGAAACTAGCCGAGGCGTTGCTGGATTTCGCCGATGTGGCTCATATGTCGTCGCCGGAGGATGAAGGTCTGTGAGCACAAGGAGCTGATGGCTCCGACTTTCTTTTCAGCCTGCGCTTTCTATTCTAAAATGGTATTGAACTCGAAAGGGAGGCAGTGTGATGACGACAAAAACGATTGATGTTCATGAAACTCACCCACAGTTGGCTGAACTCCTGCCTTTAGTCACCGCCGGGACGGAGATCATTCTCACTGAGGGGAACTTGCCTGTGGCGCGCTTGGTGCCTTTCTCTAAAGTAGCTTCAGTCCGTATCCCTGGCTTGCATGCAGGGAAAGTTTGGATGAGTGCGGATTTTGATGCGCCACTGCCAGATGAATTCTGGACGGGCCGGGCATGAAGTTATTGCTAGATACTCATGCCTTCCTTTGGTGGGATGGTGATCCTGGTAAGCTCTCCGCAGATGCACTTGTTGCATGCCATGACCCAGCCAATGCTCTACTTCTGAGCGTAGCCAGCGTCTGGGAAATGCAGATCAAACTCCAATTGGGCAAGTTGAAGTTGGGCTCTTCGCTGGAGGCTCTCCTCGAGAGCCAGCAGCAGATGAACCAGATTGAAATCTTAGCGGTTGAGTTGGCTCATGTTCTGGCGCTGAAAGACTTGCCAGCTCACCATAACGACCCTTTTGATCGCTTGTTGGTGGCTCAGGCGAATGTAGAAAACGCAGTTTTGGTGAGCGCTGATCCAGCCTTTGAAAGCTATTCAGTTAACCGTCTCTGGTAGCTGCGCTCTAGGTTGAATCTCTTCTGATTCAAAAATCATCACACTCACTTTATCAAGGAGAATCTGCAATGACCGTTAAGATTGGTATCAATGGTTTTGGCCGCATTGGGCGGCAGGTGCTGCGCACGATCCGGGAGCGGCACCCCAAGGAAATTGAGATCGTGGCGATCAACGATCTATTTGACCCCGCGACGAACGCCCACTTGCTCAAATACGATTCCACCTATGGCCGGTTCCCGGGCACCGTGGAAGTCAAAGACGGCCATCTCGTCGTGGACGGCAAGACGATCACCGTCACCGCCGAGCGCGATCCGGGCGCGATCAAATGGAAAGACATGGGCGTCCAGATCGTCATCGAATCCACCGGCCTGTTCACCGACGCGACCAAAGCGAAGGCGCACATTGATTCCGGCGGAGCCAAGAAAGTCATCATCTCCGCGCCCGCCAAGAACGAAGACCTCACCATCGTCCTGGGCGTGAACTCAGATAAGTACGATCCCGCCAAACACAACATCGTCTCGAATGCGTCCTGTACGACTAACGGCCTCGCGCCGGTCGCCAAAGTGCTCAACGACAAGTTTGGGATTCAGAAGGGCCTGCTCACCACCGTCCACTCTTACACCAACACGCAAAGACTTCAGGACTTGGGCGCAAGGGATTTGCGCGACGCGCGCGCTGCGGCGCAGAACATCGTCCCCTCGGAAACGGGCGCAGCCAAAGCCATCGGGCTGGTCATCCCCGAACTCAAAGGAAAATTCGGCGGGATGTCATTCCGCGTCCCGACGCCCACCGTGTCCGTCATTGACTTCACGGCCACGCTGGATAAGGAAACGACGAAGGAAGACATCCGCGCCGCAATGCTTGAATACGCCAATGGCCCGATGAAGGGCATTTTGGAAGTGACCGATGAGGCGTTGGTTTCCAGCGATCTCAAAGGCAGCTCGTCGTCGTCTATCTTCAGCGCGATGGATACGCTGGTGATCGGCAACTTGGTCAAGGTAGTGGCGTGGTACGACAATGAGTGGGGCTACTCGTGCCGCGTGGCCGATTTGACGGCGATGATGGCCTCGAAATTGTAGATCGTGGATGGCTGATTGCTGATTGAAAATCAGCAATCAGCCATCAGCAATCAAAAATGGCGGACACTCTTAAAAATTACTATAAAGGCAAGCGCGTCTTAGTGACGGGTGGGGCCGGGTGTGTCGGCAGTCACCTGGTCGAGCGCTTAGATGATCTCCAGGCCGAAGTCATTGCCTTGGATAATTTCAGTCGCCTCGAAGATAACCCGCGCAATAAAAAAGAAGTTTTAAAAAATCACCCACGGGTAAAATTTCTCAAGGGCGATGTGCTGGACGTTGATCTGATAAAAAGGCTGATAAAAAAAACCGATGTGGTTTTCCACCTGGCGGCGTTGCCCAGTCACCGGCTGGCCTTGCTGGATCCCCGGGGGTACGCGGCCGTTGATATTCTGGGAACCATCAATTATTTGGAGGCGATCCGGCTTTCCGACCGGCCGGTCAAAATGCTGTTTACTTCCACCAACAAAGTCTACGGCAAACAACCTCCGCCGTTCAAAGAAACCATGCCGCCGCAACCGGTTGGTCCCTACGGACAAGCCAAACTGGATGCGGAAGAATGGTGCCGGCTGTACGCCGAATTTTATAAGCTGCCGGTAGTCGTGACGCGCCTGTTTCATGTCATCGGCCCTCGCTCGCAACCGGACCGCGAACTGTCCATCTTTGTCGAACAGATTCTGAGTGATCAACCGCAAATTGTCCATGGCCGGAAGATAAATGGCCGGTTCGTTTCCTGCTCCGCCGGCTATACCAATATCTACGAAGTGATTGAAGGCTTGCTCCTGGCCTTAATGAAAACAAATAAATTTGATGTCTTTAATTTAGGCGCGTCCCTCGAAACGCCCGTCCTGGAGCTTGCCCGCACGGCTCAGAAAATTCTCAAAAAAGATATCCCGATTATCGAAAAGGAAATGCTGGGCCATGAATCGTTGCATCAAGCCTCCGATCCCGCCAAGTCCAAAAAATTATTGGGCTGGGAAGCCAAGACACCGGTAAGTAAGTCAATCCGGCAATATATCGCTTGGCGGCTCCAGAGTGGTCAACGCTCCGAGGCGGTGTACAAAAGTGGGCTTTGAGAACGTTGACGTCTGGCGTAAGTCTCTGGCGGGCGGGCGTTGGGGGGCTTTGCTTTTAAGCCGGGTGAGCAAGTTTTTAATTTTGCTGGGGCTGGTCGTGATCAGCGGCTTGGGGAACTTTGCCCGGATTCGGACTGAGTTTGTCCGGGGCGACTTCGGCCTCGACCAGAGCTGGCTGCTAAGTCTGGGCGACCAATGGCATCAGGGACATATCGTTGGCCGAGACATCGTCTTCACCTATGGACCTCTGGCCCAACTCTTAGTGAGTATAGCCGCCGCCTGGCAGGGGAGTGGTTCAGTTCTGAACGCGATCTCGTTAAGCTATTTCTTATTTCGCGGCGCGGCCCTGATCATCTTGGCGCTCTGCTTGGGCTTAATTAAGCCACTCCGCTGGGCCGAGGCGCTCTTTATTTTTTTAGTTATCTTCTCACTCAATTTGATGGTGCTGCGGCCGCTCCTCGTCTTATTGAGTGTGATCCTCCTGGTCCGAGCGCTGACGAGCGCTGCCTCTCACCGGCGTGGGTGGGCCGTCGGAGCAGGCGGGCTGTGCTTGGCCGGTCTCTTGTTTTCGGTGGATACAGGCTTTTTTGCGCTGGCTTCAGCGGTGGGGCTACTCCTGGTCTGTTTGGTCTTGACTCTTCCCTGGTTTAACCGCTGGGGAATATCAGCCGGCCTCCTGTCTCGTCAAAACTACGTTGAGATTTTAGTTGTTTTTGGAGCAACGTTCAGCCTGGGCCTCCTCGGGCTGGAAATTTTTTTTCAACTTTCTTCTCCCACCTATCAGGCCTTTGATTATCTGCGTTACAGCCTCGCGACCCTCCTGCGCTACAACTACGCCATGGGTATTCCCTGGATGTCGGGAACGCGTTTGGGGCCGATCTTTGTCCCCAGCCTTTTCCTCGTAATTACTTATACCGCCGGCTTCGTGCTGGTCAGCGCTTTTAACAGCCTGAAAACGGGGGAGGGAGATCGAGCGCATCTGCTGCTCGGGATCCTCATCGCCGCCGGTTTCACCTTCAAAGCCGCTTTGGTTCGCAGCGATGTCGAGCATCTTGCCTCCGGAGTCGTGATTTTGGTCTTTCTTTTTGTTTTAAGCCTGATGTTCCTCAGTGCGGAACGCTTCCCACTGCTCGGTGGCTCTCTTTTGATTCTTTTCTGGCTGATGTGGCCGGGGAAGCAGAGTTTCAATTCCTTTGATGCCAATGCCCTCTCCGTCGTGGAAATCTTGCCGGAGGTAGCCTCCGGGCGTTTCTCGCCAGTGGAAAAGTGGCAACAAATCCGGAGCCTTCAAGTTGATCCGCACCTGTTTGTCTCGCCGGAGTTAGTGGCGGCCGTGGACGCGCAAAAAATCATCGTTAATTTCCCCTCGGACAACGTATTAGCGATAGCGCTCGGACAAAAGTCGTTGACACCGGTCTTGCAGACCTATGCCGCTTTTGACGAGTCATTGCAGCGGGCTTACGTGCAGACGCTTTCCCGTTCCCAGCCTGACTTGGAAGTGATCTATGGCATCGAACCGTTCGGAGCCTGGCCGATAGATGGCGTTCAAAACGTCACGCGCGTACCGATCATCTTTAACTACCTCGTTGAAAATTTCAAGCTCAAAACCACGAACTTGTTTAACAATTATGCCCTGCTGGAGCCGCGCGCCGCGCCGCAACCACTCTCCCTGACGCCTTTGGTCTACACCCGCGAGTCGGCTGACCAGGGGTTTGATCTGCGTCTCTCACAACCGGCGCGTTGTTCTCTGGTGCAACTCGAGTTACTCATCCGTTATCCAGTGACGGCGGCCTTTGGCCGACCGACGGGGCTGCTGATTAAAGCGTGGAACGGCGAAAGCCAAATTTTGGAAAGCAGACTCGTCGCGCTTGAAACCGGCCGGCGCTTTTCGACGTTTCTCTATCTAGGCCGCCCCGAACGCTTTGAAGGCTTATTCGACGATCAGGGCCGCATCGAAACCCGCGCGCTATTTGATCGGCTCTCGTTCCGGCGTTTGGTTTTTGGATTGTTCGATGTTTATCCAAATCAAGTGGAAGTCTCCGCGTTGCGGTGTGTTCAACCGCCCCCGCCGCTGCTGGAGCGTAAACTGGGGGAGGTAGAACACTTAGCGCCCGGCGAGACGGTCCACTTAAACTGGTATATGTCGGCGGATGTGCCCCCCGATGCGTTTGTCCGGCCGGTGTACTCCGGGATTTTCATGCACCCGGAAAATCAATTGGAGTTCGGCCCGTTTGTGGCGCCGCCGAACACGTGCTTCACGACGCAGTTGACGCTTGATCCGGAAGTGGCGCATCATCCCGAAGCGGATGGGGTGGAATTCTCCTTTACAATTACCTTCGCTCAACAAGTTTTCACTCAGCAGACAAATGACTTAGCGCCAACCGACGCTGCCTTGCCAGTCGCTGTGGCCGTGCCGGTGGAAGCGCCTTTTACCCTCCGGCTTCAGACTGCGCCGCGTGGCACCTTTGACATGGACTGGGCGATTTGGGAAGAGCCGCGCTTAGGCCCATGCACGTGAGGTCGCCGGAGTCTTTTATGCCGCTTCAAATACAGTGGAATAAGTATCTGGCGGGTGGGCAGCGCTTAATTTTACTTTTGAACCGCGCCAGCAAGTTTTTGATTCTATTCGCGCTCGTGGTGAGCGTTGAGTTGGTGGCTTTTGTCCAAATCCAAACCGGGTTTGTGAAGGAAAATTATGACCTGGACCAGAGCTGGTTTTTAGATTTGGGCTATCAGTTGCAACAAGGGCATCTGCTGGGTCGCGATACCTTCTTCACCTATGGCCCCTTGGCCCAAGTCTTAGTGAGCACGGCGGCCTTCTGGCAGGGCAGTGGTTCAATCCTGAATGCCCTCTCCTTCGGCTATTTCTTGTTTACCAGCTTAGCGCTGATACTCCTGGCGCTGTGTTTGGGCTTGATTAAGGAAATCCGTTGGACGGGAGCGCTGTTTATTTTTTTAGTCATGTTTTCATTGAATTTTATAAATTTAATAATGGTGCGACCGCTCCTCGTCTTGTTAAGTGTTATTCTCCTGGTACGCGCGTTGACGGATGTCGCCGCCTACCGGCGTGGGTGGGCCATGGCAACGGGCGGGCTGTGCTTTGCCGGCCTGTTGTTTTCAGCGGATACCGGATTCTTTGCGCTGGCTTCAGCGGTCGGACTTCTCCTGGTTTGTCTGGCCTTATCCCTGCCGTGGTTTGAACGCTGGGGTCTGCCGGCCGGGCTTCTGCCGCGCCGCGCTTATCTTGAGACTTTCGGTGTGGCGGGCGCCACCTTCGGCTTGGG
>Ga0209382_10000858_pt1 | contig 49224 bp, 37 predicted proteins | sample SoiMetdeltSBSDD5_FD_187599 | JGI IMG/M metagenome (GOLD analysis project Ga0209382, IMG submission 187599) | Bulk soil microbial communities from a Populus tree surrounding site in Tennessee, USA - Soil MetaG P. deltoides SBSDD5 (SPAdes) (version 2) | ecosystem: Environmental > Terrestrial >...
CTCACCTCTTGAGGGTGTTTTAGCAGATGAGTAACGCTATCACAGTCTATCAAGCCAGACAAATCATTTGTTGCAGAATTTAGTTTACAAACCACTAGAATGCTCCTAGCCCGCATCCTCGCGGGCGTGTCGGCAGGGCATTCCGCCCGCGACCTTCGGCGCGGTCGGGGAGCATCTCAGATTATCTGAGTCTCTTCACCAATTACTTCCTTCACCTCCAGCTGGTCAAGAAACGAAGCCCGCAATTCCGGCTCGCGGATGTGTTCTGCCAGGTACACCACAATTTCACGCGCTTGGCGCTGGAGCGCTTGCGCCTCGGCGGGGTGGCCGCGTTTAGCTTCCAGCTTGCTCAAGGACAGCAAAATCCGCCAGGTGTTCCAACGTTCGTCGAGCACCGTGGCCGCGGTGCGGGCTTCTACTAAAACTTGGTAAGCCTCCTCGAGACGGTCTTGCGCCAGCAGCGCCTCGCTCTTCAAATACAGCGCTTCCGCCAGGTAGGGGCGGAAGTTCTTTCGACGCAAGCCGGCGATCAATTCCCCCATGACCTTAACTGCCTGCGCATAATCACCGCGCGCCCGCGCCAGTTCGCTTTCAGCCATCGGCAAGACAACCGCCGAGAAGGTCGTGTAGTTTTCTCGATTGACACCCAGGTAACCGGCCTGGATGGTCTTCTCCGCTTCATCCAGATCACCCTCGAGGATCAGCAGACGGGCGAGCACACCGGCCGGCCAGGAATGCCAGTTGGGCAGCCGGGCATGCGCCTCCGCCAACGCCTGGCGCACGAGTTGAAAGCCACGCGCCCGATCTCCCAACCGGGCATACAGCCAACCTAGAATGGAGCGGATGCCGACCGCCGGCATGACGAAACCGGCTTGATCACCCAGTTGGATGCAAGCCTCCATGACCGTCTGGGCTTCCCCTAACTCACCCCGTTCCAGGAGCGCCATGCCCCAGATAAAGCGTCCATAGGACTGGTTCCACAAGTTGCCAATGGACTCGCTGACGCGCAGCGCCTCGGCGGCGCAAGCGCGCACTTGATCATATTCGCCGGCAAAGAAATGAAACAGGGCCGAACCGCTCCAGTTATCCGCCAGCATGGGCAAATTGTTCAGCTCCGTCCAAAGCGCGCGCGAGGTCTGTAACGTGTCCCGCACATTTTCCATCCGACCGAGCATGAGATAAGACAGGTAGAGGTCATTCAGCGTAAAAGCCAACTGTTGACGCAAGCCCAATTCCCGCGCGAGAACAAGCGATTGCTCACCATACTTCACCGCCTCATCCGGAAGATTGAGCAGCGAGTTGACAATCATCAAATTCCAGAGGATCTTGGCTTCGGCCTGCCGATCATTTAGTTCGCGCGCCAGGCTCAGCGACCGTTCCGCAATCTGTTCTCCCTGCTGCGGATCGTACAGCGGGGTCGGAGTCGCGTAGAGGATCAAGCATTCTACGAGGGCCGCCAATTCCAACGGGCGGTCACCCCGGTCGTGGGCTAAGGCTTGCATTTCAGCGTAATTGCGCTGCGCTTCGGAATATTGACTATGCAATTGCAGCACCCGGCCACGATGGGTGTAAAGATGGATCAGCGAACTTTCCGGATCAGTCCGGCCGGTCGGCGGAAGCGTTTTGGCAATTTCCAACGCGCGGGTGTAGTGCATAACCGCTTCCGCATTGGCATACACCTGCTCGGCCGCTGTGCCGGCGAGCGCGAAATATTTTAGGGCACGGGCGGCCTCGCCGGCTTCGGAGAAATGCTGACCGAGCAGCGGCGCCAGTTCTTCCAGCCGCTCGGGGTACAGAGCTTCCAGAGTCTCGCCGACCGTAAGATGCAACCGGCGGCGATCCTGCCGAAGGAGCGAGCGATACGCCGCATCCTGCACCAGGGCATGCCGGAACAGGTATTCCAATTCCGGCTCCGCGTCAGCGCGGCGCAAGAGGCCGGAGGCTTCCAACGTCTCGCAGTGATCGGCGGTTGTCGTCGGCGGCGGAGTCCGGCGTTTGGCGGGGGAGGTTTTACGCTTCATCTTTCACCCGGCGCACTTCCGGCTGGCTGAGGAAGGTCTGGCGCAGTTCAGCGTCGCTAATGTGGCTCGCGATGTATTCGATGATTGCCTGCGCCTGCTGGTAGAAATTCCGGGCTTCGGTGGGATGACCGTGCTGCGCTTCGATTTGGCCCAGAGCGGCGAGAATTTGCCAGAGCATCCGGCGTGAGCCCACGGTCTCGGCCGCTTGGCGAGCTTCGGCCAACTCACGTTGAGCGGCTTCGGTATCGCCCTGGCCCAAAAAAGCCCGGCTGCAGGAATAGAACACATCCGGTAAGTATTGGTGAATACCCCGGTGGCGCATGGCAACCTTGAAGCGCTCCGTCAGCTCAATGACCCGAGGATAATTTCCTTGCCTCAACGCCAATTCGGTTTGTGCCAACGGCACAAAGACGCCGCCGGAGGTTAGTTCTCCGGCATCGGTATTCTCTGGGAACCGTTGCAAGATAGATTCGGCGTGCTCCAACTTCCCATCCAAGACATTCAGATAAGCCAATAAACCCCAGGTGTAGGGATGAGTCTCTTGTTGGAGTTCTTTGAGTCTGGCGAAGATGTCATCCGTTAACTTATACGCCCGGCGTAAGTCACCCAGCGTCGCGTAGACGAGCGCCATCTCGGCGCGCGCTTGCATCATCCCCACCAGGAAACCGGCTTGCTCTCCCAACGCGCGGCACTGTTCCATCGTCTGGAACGCCTGATCCATTTCACCTCGGTCAAAGTAGACATAGCCGATGTAAAACCGGCTGTAGGATTGATCCCATAAGTTATCAATGTTCCGGCTGAGGTTGAACGCTTTTTCAGATAAAGCGATGGCTTGGTCATATTGACCGGTGAGCACACAAAAGCCGCAGTTATTACACAAACTGTCCGCCAGCATAGGCAGATTATTCAGTTCCAGCCAAAGTTGCTGGGACTCGGCGAGCGCCACCTGCGCGCGTGGCAGTTCGCCAACAAACAGGTAGGTGTTCGCCAAGTCATGCAGTGAGAAGGCGATTTGCTCGCGCAACCCAATTTCTCGCGCAATGGCGAGGGACTGTTCGCCGTACGCGATGGCTCCCCGAATATCCCCCTTGTGAGTATTAAGCAAGAGCAGATTCCAGAGGATCTTCGCTTCGGCGGGCCGGTCGTTTAATTCGCGCGCCAGCCCGAGCGCCTGATCACAGAGCTGTTGTCCTTGAGCCAAGTCATGCACAGCCGTGGGAGTCGAGTGCAACGTGGCGCGCAGCATCAAGGCCGAAAGCTCCAAGGCACGGTCGCCCCGCGCCTGGGCGGCAGCCTCCATGTCCACATAATTCTGAAGTGCTTCAGGGTATTTATTACTTAACTCAAATGCTCGGCCTCGTTGAGCGTAAAGATGCAGCAGCGTTTCACTTGACAGCGAGGCCGTACGTTGGGCGATTTCCAAGGCACGCGTATAGAGCGCCACGGCTTCGGCGTTCGCATACACGCGCGCGGCCGCATCACCCGCCAGCGTGAAATACTTGAGCGCGCGCGGGTCGTCACCCCCTTCATCAAAATGCTGGCCGAGCAACGGCGCGAGTTCTTGCGTATCCGCCCGATCCGGATACAAACGCTCTAAGGCTTCGCCGACGCTGAGGTGCAGCCGCCGCCGGTCAGCCCGGAGCAACGAGTGATACGCCGCGTCCTGGATAAGCGCATGCCGGAAAAGATATTCAAGCTCCGGCTCAATTTGGGATAAGCGTACGAGGCCGGAAGCTTCTAAAGCGGAGAGGTCAGAGTGAAGAGGCATAAAGCAGTGTCAAGTGATTAAGTGTCAGGTGCTCACGGGTCACGTATCACGGTTCAAGAGAGAGGGCGGCGTGGACTTCAGGGCGGTTGAGAAATGAAGTCCGCAATTCAAATGAGCCGATGTGAGCGGCGATGTATTCAATAGTGTCGCGCGCCTGCTGATTAAGCTGCCGGGCTTCGGCGGGGTGCCCGTGTTCAGCCTCAATCCGGCTGAGGGCGGTGAAGATGCGCCACGACATACGCCGTGAGCCGAGCGCCTCGGCTTCGGTCCGCGCTTCAATCAAGATCGCCCGGGCTTCAGCGATTTTTCCCTGAGCCAGCAGCGCCTGGCCCTTGAGATACAACGCTTCAGCTAAAAACGGACGCATGCCGATCTGGCGCAGACGCGCCAAGAGTTCATCCATCACGGCGACAGCGCGCGGGTAGTCATGTCTGGCTAAGGCGAGTTCGGCCTCGGCGAGCGGCAGCTCGACCGGCCCATGCGTGGTAAAGTCTTCGCGGTTCAAACACTGGTAACCTTCTTGCAGAACGGTCTCCGCCGTCACGAGGTCTCCATCCATCACATGCAGGCGAGCGAGGCAAGCCAACGTCCAGGCCTTGAAGCCGGGCAACCGCTGTTCGGCTTGGGTCCGCGCTAAACGCCCCAATTCGAGTCCGTGTTGAATGTCTCCCAACGTGCCGTAAATCCAGGCCAGGTCGGCGCGCGTCCCCACTTGCGTCATCATAAAGCCGGCCTGCTCGCCCAAGCGGATGCAGGTCTCCATCGTTTCAATCGCTCGACTCAACTCACCGCGTTCCAGATAGATGTAGCCCACGAACATGCGGCAGAAAGATTGGCCCCACAGATTCCCAATCGCCTGACCGATGTGGCGCGCTTCTTCCGCCATCGTCAGCGCGCGCTCGTAGTCGCCCATAGCGAACAACACGCGGGCGGAACGACTGAGATTATCCGCCAACATTGTTTGGTTGCCCAGTTCGCGCCACAGGCCGCGAGCCTCGTCTACGGCCACCCAGGCCCGATCATACCAACCACCGGCGATATAGCTGCGGAAGATGTCGTTGAGGATGTAAGCCAGTTCTTCGCGCAGACCGAGTTCGCGCGCGATGGCGAGCGCTTGCTCCCCATAGTCCAGCGCGGAGCGCGTTTGGCCGGTGAACGAGTGGAGCAGCATCAGGTTCCAGAGAATGCGCGCCTCGGCCCGGCGGTCTTTTAGTTCGCGCGCCAAGTTTAGAGCCTGCTCAGCGAGGGCCTGCCCGCGCTCCGGATTATGCACCGCCGTGGGCGTGGAGTAAATCGTCGCCTGCGCGGTGAGGGCCGCGAGTTCCAGCGGGCGGTCGCCGCGTTCGTGGGCAAACGACTGCATCTCATGATAAGTCTGCAGCGCTTCCAGGTAGCGGCCGGTTAATTCCAATGCGCGCCCGCGGCCCGTGTAGAGATGGAGGAGTTGCTCACTCGTCGCCGTTCCAGATTTTTGTTTGGCGATTTCAATCGCGTGGGCGTAGTGGAGCGCGGCTTCGGCGTTGGCGTAAATCTTGAGCGCCGTGTCCCCGGCCAAGGAAAAATAATTCGAGGCGCGCTCATAGTCACCGGCTTCCAAAAAGTGCTGGCCGAGCAGCGGCGCGAGTTCCTCACGCCGGTCGGGGTAAAGCTGCTCTAACGTCTCACCCACCGCGTGATGCAGCACTCGACGGTTATTTTTCAGCAAGGAGTTGTAAGCGGCATCTTGAATGAGCGCGTGCCGGAAGAGATATTCGATCTCCGGCTCCGTTTGGGTCAAACGAAGGAGGCCGGAGGTCTCAAGCGCGGCGAGATCAGTTTGAAGCGTCATCTTTGAAGTTCAGGAGTTACTTCCATTCGCCGGGATAGGCTTCGAGTAGGCGAGCGGCCGCCTCCGCAATTTGCGGATCACGATCACGTTGGCGCGCCTGCACCGCGGTCTGCGCCTCGGGCGTATGCCACTCCCCCAGGCATTGGAGCGCGGCGGCGCGAGAGCGGTTATTGTTCCCTTCGATCATTCCGCTCGCGCCGGATACATAACCCGTGCGCGGGGTTTCCAGGATTTCGATGAGCACCGGGATGGCGGCGCGATGTTTGATGCCTGTCAGGCGCTCAACGCAATGATGCACGGCGTCGAGGTCGCTCAGGTTCCGCGCGCGAAAGCGGTACATTTGAATGAGACTAAGCGTCCCGACTTCTTTCACCTGAGGGTCTGAGTTTTCCAGCGCGGCTTCAAGTTCGGCCAGCGCTTCGTCGTTCTGCGCCATTCCGGCGCGATTGGCAAATTCAAATGCGGCTTTCTGGCGCGGGGCCGGATCGTCGCCGCGCAGTTCGAATTCCGTGCGAGCGCGCTCAAGCAACCGGCCGACCGGCGTGGTGGGTCGAGCCGCCGCCTGGGTTTGCTCCAGGCCGGCCAGGTCGGCTTCCGGAACGGTGAGCAAATAGCGAACGTGCTCAACCGCCGGGCGGATGGATTCATCCTGAGTCGCGAGTAACTCGTCCAGGTAAGCCTGCAGCGTCGCGTCGCCCTGGTGGCGCACGCTGCGGCGGGCGCGGTCGCGCCATTGATTGATTTCATCGGCCAGCGCTTGCTGTTTCTCGCGCAGCGCGGCCTGCTCGGCGACGAGCGGCTCTTGGTCGGCGCCGCGCGCTTCCATGACTTTGCGGCTCAAGCCCTGCAATTTTTCACCGGCGGCATTGAACTCACGCTGCGCGGCATCGGCTTTGCGGTTGAGCGCTTCTTGCAATTGGCGCAATTCTTGTCCGATCACGTTAGACTTCCTTCCTAGGCGAGACGGGGGAGAGGCTGCTCATTTTGTTGAAATTCATTTGCAATCTCAATTTTGCCTCGTATTGGCAATGTATTAGGTAAATATAGCGTCCAATTAATTGCGAACCCCTCATCTTGAATATTTTCATTTGCTCGAAGGTAGAGAGTATACGATGTAAGAGAATAAGCATCCTGAGGATAAATGTTCACACGCATTGGGGTTGCTTGTTGTAACTCCTGTCTCCGATACGGAATGCCATACCCCCCATATTCTAGCCATCCATCTTTAACTGTCCGAGAATAGGATTTGAGTTTCAACCCGTTCTCGGGTGGAATATCAAGCCGCACCTTGAACTCAGTGAGATTCACCTCGCCAGTATTCTCTACAACAAGGTAAATCTCATACTTACGCAGCTTAACTTCCGGATGTTGATCAGGCTTACTCAACTCCTCTATAAACCTTTCATGTTGAGGGCCTAAAACCCCCTTCAAGTTTTGGCTTAGTACACAAATGTCTTTTGTGTCGCAACGGCCAGCTCGCACTATCCCATTGGGAGCTTTGCCCCTAAACATTCTCAACCGCACCTCGTAATCTGGAAGTGATTTCGACTCATACTCAGATCGACCATAGTATCGGTGGTCATTAGCTTGAAAGGCAGTACTGCCTTGGGGAACATAGATGACATATGCAGCTCTCGGCTCTGTTAAATCGAGTGAGATTGCCCTTACACGAAGGCCAGCCAGGTAGGGGCTAACATTCGATTCAATCAACTGTTGAAGTCTTTCTGGTGGCCATAGACTGGTATTGACTCCATCGTCTATATGACTTGCAATACGAGCTTTGCCCTCACGTTTTTCAGCCATCCCAATCACTATTATTCCACCTTCAGTATTGGCAAATGCTGATACTTCCACCGAGAGATTAGACGCTATTTTCTCGCGGTTATCCTCAAACAATTTGGATTGCTTGAAATCAAGGCGTATTGACTCAGCCTGCCCTATAAGGCTTTCAAGATTCTCTTTTTTCCAGTTCCAAGGCTCATGCATTAGATTGGTCATTTGGTTTTCCAGCATTGCTGAGTTTCAATCGAATTTGGCAGATCAACGCCCATTATAGGCCAAACGGTTGGGGGGACGCTAACACAACCCCCTCCCCGGCCCTCCCCCATTTCGGCGACCAGCACCTTGGATTTACAAGTAGTCTTTCGCCGAAATGGGGGAGGGTGTGGGAGGGGGTAGGACAGAGAGGCAAAAAGTTAATGAGCTTTGTGCGATACAAACCGACGCGGTCCGCTTCGCGAGACCGCGTCGGTCTCAATACTCAATACTCACTGCGCCGTAACAATCACCTTGTCCAGGTAAACCGTGGCCGTGCTCGCGCCGACGTAGAACTCAAGCAGCGTCGTCGCATCGGTGTTGGCGGAGTTAAAGGTGTACGGCCCAAACGTCTGCGCGGAGGTCGTCAGGTTGATGACTGGCGAGGTCCAGTAAGTCGTCCAAGGATCATTGAGTTGCTGAATGGCGATCTTCATTGTCCGCGCGGCGGAGGCCTTGCCCATGAACGTAATCGTGTACGTCTTGCCTGCGGTGATGGGCAGCGATTGACGAAGCTGAACGTGCCAATCCGCAGTGCCGCCGTTGGTGATGAGGACGCGGGCCGCGTTCGTGCCGGATAGACCCGCGCCTGTGACGACGCTCCACGTGCTCGCCGCCCCACCCCAATTGCCCAACGTCCAGTTCGCCGTCCCACCGTCAAATTCCGGATTTAGAATCAGATTACTCACAACCGTCGGCGTTGCAGTCGGGGGAATAGGTGTATTGGTTCGCGTCGGCGTCGCGGTCGGAGGTATGGGCGTGTTCGTTCGCGTCGGGGTTGCCGTTGGAGTCGCTGTCGCGACTGGCGTATTGGTTCTCGTCGGAGTTGCAGTCGGAGGCGCGGACGTATTCGTCGGCGTGGCGGTCGGGCCGGAGCCATCGGTGACAATGATCTTATCGAGATAGACTGTCGCCGTACTCGCGCCGAGATAGAACTCAAGCAGCGTGGTCGCGTCTGTGTTGGCGGAGTTGAAAGTGAACGGCCCAAACGTCTGCGCCGAGGTCGTCAGGTTTACGACCGGCGAGGTCCAATACGTCGTCCAGGGATCATTGAGTTGCTGAATGGCGAACTTCATCGTCCGCGCAACGGAGGCCTTGCCCATGAACGAGATCGTGTAGGTTTTGCCGGCCGTGATGGGCAGCGCTTGCCGCAGCTGGACATGCCAATCTGCCGTGCCGCCGTTCGTGATGGTGACGCGGGCCGCGTTCGTGCCAGACAGTCCTGCGCCCGTGACGACGCTCCACGTGCTCGCCGCCCCGCCCCAATTGCCCAAGGTCCAATTCGCGGTCCCGTTGTCAAATTCCGGATTGAGAATCAGGTTGCCACCACTCCCCGCCGTCGGCGTGGCAGTTGGCGCAACCGGTGTGTTGGTTCGGGTTGGCGTCGCGGTTGGAGGCGCCGGAGTCGGCGTTGGCGCGCCAAGCGGAACAAAAGTGAAATCGTGGATGATGATTTCGACATCCTGCCCATTCCCTGGCGGCGTTCCGTGGAACAACCAGAGATTCATGTGGACGGGGATGGGGTTCTGCGGAATGTTGATGCTCGGATTCGCGGGCGTGTAGTTCCAGGTTTGGAGCGCGGGCGGATCGCTGGCGACATCCACCAGACCGTCGAAGCCTTTATACGCGACGCCGGTGCTGCTCCAGGTAAAGCGATTCGTCGTCACCGTGTTGCCGGTAATATTCCAGGTGAACGATTGAATCGTTCCGCTGGTCGTTGCCGGATAGACCGTCCAGGCCACAGGGTTCGCCGCGGGGTTGCCGAATTTGGAATACTCAATATCAATTTCATTCGTGCCGTCCGGGCCGATGTCCGGCTCGGTGTAATTGAACAACCCGAGGACCACATTGGGATCGAGGGTGGAGATCGGTCCTTCGATTTGCCATTGATAGGTGCCGAACCCCAGACGGACGGAGGTGGTGACTTCCGCCGCGTGCCATGTGCCGCCGACGTTATTCAGGCGCAGGTGGAGAAAACCGTTTCCATCTACGAAGACATTGTTGGTATCGAAGTTATTCGGCCCCGGCCCCAAGGTGCCGGACTTGACGTCCCAGGTGTAGCCCTTCCAGTTGATGGTGGTGGCTGCGAGAGCCGGCGGCGAAATCCAACCGGCGAAGCCGACGAGCGAGGCGAGTAAACCGAGGGTGCTGACCAACACGAGCGAACTTCTAAAACCATTTTTAAAAAACATGGGCTGGTCTCCTTTAGCAAAAAGGATACACCAGCCAATTCTGCAAATCTAGCAGAGGAGTGACCAGTTTTTATCCTCTGTCATGCTGAGGCCGCGTCCTGGCTTGTCGAAGGACGGGCCGAAGCATCTCAACGCCGGAGTAGAGACCCTTCGCGCATCCTTCGACTTCGCTCAGGGTGGCAATATCTCCCTGGAGTCAAGAGAGCCTAATTCACAAATACTTCTCCACCGACCAGCCACCAGCCTTCATAACTTCCAGCGGAATCCCATCCGCGGCGGGATTGAACTTGAGCGTATTCGCGCCAGTAAAAGCATCCAACACATCGCCCATTGCGTCGGCCAAAAACAGAGGGCGGCCCAAGTCGCGGGAAATCTGAAAGGGCGAAACATCGTCCAGGCTGATGCCCTGCGGATGGTCAAACATCACGCGCGGGAGGACGACGAACTCACCCAACTCGCGTTCCTTAAGCTGCGCGATGACGTCTCCGCCCATCAACAATCCGGCGACCGTGATCGCGTGTCCCAACCGCTCATTGAGGACGCCGACCACCTCCATCTTCGTCCCTGCCAGCCGATTGAATTCGTCCGCCGTTTTACGCAGCACGCCTTCAAACAACGTGCCGGTGACGAGCGTGGCAGTCCGACCTTTTAGGAGGTTGCTGATTGCTGGCAGTTGGCTGCTGGTAGTTAGTGGTTGGGATTTCGCGCTCTTTGCGGTTGAGATTTGGGGTTTTTCTCTTGCCCCTTGCCCCTTGGTCCTTTGCCCTTGGTCCTTGGGATTTGGAAGTTGGGATTTGGGATTTTGAATTTCCTTCTTTACCCCTCGCCAATCATCCAAAAAACTTCTTACCTGCCCCAAGCCGTTCTCTTCCAGCGCCAAGTCCGCGTAATATTTTTTAGGCGGGATGGGCCGGCCGGTGACGAGGAACCATTCATCCGTGGGATAGACGAAGCGCTCGCCGAAGCGCTGGAGCAACTTGGCCTGCCAGCGATCCACCGCCTCCAGAACCTGTTCCGCTTCTTCGCGCGTGTTGAGCCGATGCCCGTACTTGTGATGTTTGGTCAGCCCGACGGGGACGACGCAGACCGACCGAACCGCCGGATAAAACTTCGCCAAGTCCCGAATGGACTTTTCCATCCAAGCGCCGTCGTTAAGCTCCGGCGTGATGACAAGCTGCGTGTGCATCTCAATCCCGCGCTGCGCCAGCCAACGCAACTGCTCCAGAATATCCGGCGCCTTTGGATTCGCCAGACAGGCGCGGCGGTTTTCCAAATCCGTTGAGTGTACCGAGATGTAAAGTGGAGAGAGGTGCTGCGTCTCAATCCGCTCCCAATCGTGCGGGCTGAGATTGGTGAGTGTTACAAAGTGGCCGAAGAGGAAAGAATAGCGGTAGTCGTCGTCTTTGATGTAGAGCGTGCGGCGCATGCGCGGCGCGGTCTGGAGGACGAAGCAGAACGGGCACAGGTTGTTGCAGCGCCGGATGTCAATGTCGAAGGTGGGATGAGAGAACTCGATACCCAAAGCCTGCCCATCGTTCCGATGGCGTGACGCGTGACGCGCGACTTCGCCGCGACGGTATTCGATGTCTACTTGATCTTCGGCGGCGTAGAACTGAACGTCAATCACGTCTTCGACCGGATGCCCGTTGACGGTGAGGACTTCATCGCCGGGGCGCAGGCCCATTTCAGCGGCGAGGGAATCCGGCTCGACCGCAATAATCAGGCCGCCATGAACTTCCGGGAGTCGAAGATTGAGCTTTGATTGAGTCATACACTGGACCCTCAGCCTGGGTCGTTTCACTTCCCAACTGAATATTCAAAATCAAGGTTCTATCTGTATCTGGGATAGAAGGATAGCGCCCGCCTCCGTATCCAGTCCACTGATAGGCAGGCGTTGGTTATCGGCTGCCAGATCATAGAGGCCCACCGACAAGTTGTAGCGACCGGGAACTGCCTGAGGACTGATCGGGATGGAAGCACGATCCGCTACAATCTCGCCTGGTTGCCAGCAGCTTGTAGGATAGCGTCCCTCAAGCGGGAGGTCATCAAATTGCGCCGCCCAGCCTAATTGCTCATTATACAGATGCCTGAAGATGGTATAGGAAGCGGTCTGAGGTTGTAAGGCGCGCCAGTAGAGAGTCAGATCAAGCACCTCGTTTGGGCGCAGATGATCTTTATCCAATTGGAATCCCGCCAGATCAAGGCTGTCCCCTAAACGAATCTGAAGCGGCGTCGCCTGCGAGGGAAGTTCATAGGTATAGGTAATATGACCATTGATTTCCACAGCCTGACGGTTGGTCAAATCCAAGACAGCCTGCATGACCACCATTTGCGCGCTCAAAAGCACCGCGGTGATACCCCAGCGGGTTAACGAGTGAGCCGGGCCACCTTGCGCGGCACAGGCGGAAAGCACAGCCAGTGGCATTAACAACAACCATACCCGTCCGACTTCAGCACGTGAAATACCGGAGAGCGTGAGCAGCCCCAACGTCACTGCAAAAGCTGCCACCAGCCTCTGCGCAGGCCGGAGACCGGTCATGCGCGCGGATCTAATTTGCCCGATTGAGAACAGCAGTAACAGCCCCAGCGGGTAGCCGAGGAATAGAAAAAAGTCATAAGGATTGTAAAAAAGACGGGCGAGGTAATGAGTCGGCATGTCGTAATGCGGAGCCGTATTCGCCCGGTACAATGTCAGGAAGGAGACACCCGAGATCAACCCATACAGAAACCAGGCGCTCCCGAGCATTACACAGAACCCCAGTCCATTAAGCAGCAGGAGACCTCCATGGGGCTGCCAAGAGGCGCGTTCCAGCCAGAGATGCAGACAGGCATAGAAGACGAAAAAGCCCAGCAAGATCAACGCACTGTAGTTAAAGAAGCTCGCGATTGAGAGCAGACCTCCGGCAGCCCACCACGCCCAAGGACGCTTGTGGATAAGCGCTATAGAAAGCAGCCAGAGTAATAAGGTTACGACGACCAACAGTGCCTGATCCCAGATGCCCGCCCAAAGGGCATAACCCGGCACCAGTGGGCTGAGGAGAGTAGCCGCCAGCGCCCTCTGTTCTCCTACGAAATGGCGCCCGGCGGCATAGAAGGGAATAAGCATGAGCGCGGTGAGCAACAGCGGCAGGAATCCGCCAATCGCTGCCGCGTACTGCGCATCGTTGAGATAGAGCATGGGCGCCCATTCACAGCGATAGCGATGAAAGATATTCGCAACTTCAGTTCCCAAAGTAGGGAAAGCCCTAAACAAACGCTCCCAACCGATGAAGTATAAAATCAAGCCGGGAGGATGCCGTTGGGGATGCGATAAGTGTTTGGGATAGTTAAGAACCTGTTCAGGGAATTGGCGCAGAAAATCCGGAATATCTTTTACGGTGACAGCCACCGTATGATAGCCCGACATGCCCGGCACCGTGGAGCGCAACATGAGATTGCTCCAGGGGTCGGCGCTGGAAATGGTCTGCACACCCACCTGGATGAAGAGCGAGGCCAGAACCGCAAATCCGACAATCCCCCAGACGCGCCAGGATTCAGGTCGGCGCCCCAACCAAGCCCAGAGGCTGATCGCCAGACAGATGTAGAGCGCCAAACCCAGGGAGACGCGCACCACTCCGGCAGGTATGAAAACGGGATAATAAACCCAACGCCAGTCCAGATCGCCGCGCAACCAGGGAGAAAAATCAATGGCGAGGCCAATCGTCAACAGCAAACTAATTCCCCACACGCCCCAGAGCCAGAAAGGAATGCCAGGGGTTGGGTGCGGATCACTATCGCCGACCGATAATGTCCTATCTGTCTTGAGAGGGTTCATGAAAAACTTTTACCAGCCCAGCGCCCGCAACTATAAAAACTCAATCGTCTCCATCGTCGCCTTGGACAAATCGGCGTAATGGCCGCGGCGATGTTCGGGCAGCAGGGCCGCCAGGACATACATCGCCTCATCGGTCATTTGGCGCAGGCGTTCCCGTGGCAAGCGGCCGGTGATCGGCTTGAAGCGAAACGGGCGGTCCAAATGAAAGTAAGCTTTGGGCTTGTGGCGGTTCCACGGCCCCACGAGCGTGGGATATCCGGTGGTGCCTTCGACGACGACGGGAATAATCGGCGCGCCGCTCTTGTGAGCTAAGTACGCCACCCCCTCGCGCGCCTGGCCGAGCGCGGGATGTCGCGTGGCCTCCGGCGCAATCAGAATGACCTCGCCGGCGGCGAGCACGGCTAAGGCCTGCTCCAACGCCCGGCGATCCAGTTCCTGACGCCGCACCGGGATCACATTCCACAACCGAGGGAAGATGCCCCAGACCGGAATGCGATAGACCTCCGCCTTGGCCATCGGCACAATGTTGCGTGGCAGATTGCCCAAGACCACGATCGGATCAATGAAGGCGATGTGGTTAATCATTAGGATCGCCGGACCGGTGGCAGGCAGATGTTCCAGTCCCGAAATACGCGCCTGGTCAATGCGCGCTAGAAAACGCCAGGCGATGTTGTCAATCGCCCACCGCAGCGCGCGGCGCACCGGTTCATGCCGGGCATGGTCGTAAGCGCGATTTTTAATTTCTGATTGCTGGTTGTTGATGGCTAAGCTTTGATCGGACATTTTGGACTCGTGGCCCGTGACGAGTGATACGTGATTAAGTGTCAGGTGTTCACGTGTCACGCATCACTCGTCACTATTTAGCATAGACTCCCCGATACTCCACCGGCAAAAGACTGGCAATTTGCTGCATGATCAGATCAGATGCCGCGCGCCGCTTAATTCCAGGCAGCAAACACAAAGGCCGGTCAAAGGTGAGTGTAACACAGGGACGACGAAAATGGAGCCACTCGCGGTAGACGGACTCCGTGCCAGTGATCGCAATCGGGACGATGGGAACACCGCTTTGAATGGCAAGAAAAGCCGCGCCCCCTTTCGCCGGCTCAAGCGCTTTAGAGTGGCTTTCCCGGCCCTCCGGCGCAATGAGCAGCGCCCCACCCGACTCCAGGACGTCGAGCGCTAGCTTAAGCCCGACCCGGTCCGGTTGCCCGCGCCGGATGGGCAACATGCCAAAGAACTGCACCAGCCAACCTAAAACCGGCCAGTCCAAGATTTCAGATTTTCCGATAATGGTCAGTGGGCGCGGCGTGAAACCAAAGACGAGTAGGGAGTCGGCGTCGCCCAAATGATTCATCGCCAGGAGCACACCGCCCGTACACGGAATGTTTTCGATGCCGCGCACGGTCAGGCGCAGCAGCAGCCGAGAAAGACTACGCGTGAGAGAGCGAAAGTGAGAGAGGGAAAGCACTATTTATAACAACGATTAGGAGGAGAGGTCGGTTACGAATTGCTAATCAGTTTTCGCCATCACCAGTTTCTCAATCACCTCAACGACACCCGACAAGTCCAAATGCGTGGTATCCACTTCAATTGCATCGGCGGCGGGGCGGAGGGGCGCGACCGCGCGGGATGAATCAAGTTGGTCACGGTCGCGCAGGTTGGCGAGGATCTCTTCATAGCGGCGCGCTTCGCCGCGCGCTTGAACTTCAGCAAAGCGGCGCTGGGCGCGCGCCTCGGTTGAGGCGACCAGAAAAATTTTAAGATCCGCTTCCGGGAGGATGACCGTCCCCACATCGCGCCCGACCATGACCACGCGCCCACGCAGCCCCACCCGCCGCATCTGCTCGGTGAGAATCCGCCGGACGTCCGGCAGGGCCGCGACGAGCGAAACGTTGTTTTCAACTTCGGGGCGGCGGATGGCCCAGGTGAGGTCTTCGCCATCCGCCAGGATCGTGCTATCGCGGCCATCGTCAACCGTGGGAGGCTGCACGTCAATGTGGACTCGGGCCGCGAGCGCCGCCACCGCGGCTGCGTCCGGCGCCGATCCCAATTCGCGCAGCGCGAGGCACGTGACCGCCCGATACATTGTGCCGGTATCGAAGAACAAGTAACCGAGTTTGTCCGCTAACCGCTTGCCGACCGCCGATTTGCCGGAGGCGACGGGGCCGTCAATGGCGATGTGAGAGGGGAGCATTTGAAAGGGACCACTTCGCGGGGAAAAACTGACAAGGTAAGTGGGTGACAGGGTGACAAGGTGATCTCTTCCATAACAATCACCTTGTCACCCCTTCACCGTGTCACCTTGTCTCTTACTGCCTGCCTGTGCTCTGCAACTGTTGCACATCCTGCCGCACCCACAGGATGACATGCTCGGATTGGACAGGCGCACGGCGGAAGGCGACCCAGCCGATCCACTCCGGCCACGTCAACGCCTGCGGCGTCCAGGTGTGTCGCCAGGCAAACGCCTCGCCCACATACGCCGAGCCTAAAGTCGGGTTGTCCAGGCCTTCCGGCGCAATCACAACCGGGCTTTTCACCAAGGGGTCCAACTGATCCACAAAACTCGCGTGCTGATAATCGCGCAACTGCCAGCCCAGGACGCTCTCGGGTGAGCCTTGCACGACTAGCTCCACATCATGCTCGCTGCCCACTGAAAAGTTCGAGGTGTTCTTCAAGGTCGCCACCAGTTGATTCAAGTTGTCGGCCACGGGCCGCTCCCACCACAACTCCACCGGGCTGTCGGGCCGCAGTTGCGTCAATCCCCAGGCCGCGCTCGCCGACATCGTCACCAGCGCCAGGAAAATCGTCACCACCAATCCCCGCGTCGCGGATTGCGGCGACCAGCCCATGCCGAAGAGATAAGAAATGACGACCATCAACGCAATCGTCAGGCCGGACATTCCCAGGCTGGTCCAGGGCGAGGTGGCGAACGTCATTCCTAGAAAAGTGAACTGCTGCCCTTGCGTGGCGAGGTTCGGATTGGTGCGGACTTGTTCGGCAAACGTGGCGACGTTGAGCGCGGCGAAGACGAGCAGGACCGCGCCGACCCCCACTTGAGCCGCGACTAACGGACGCTCCTCCACGACCCAGTCGCCGCCGAGGAGTTCGACGATGGCCTGCGCCGCCAGCGCGCTTAACGGCGCGATGATCCAAATCATTTGGAAGAGCGTGCGTCCGCTATACAACAAGGTGATTGTCAGCGCGATGAGGCTGAACCAGGCCAACCATTGGCCGAGACGCTGCGAGTTCCGAAAAGCGCGTATGCCACCGATGACGCCGAAGATCAAAATGAGCGGTTCGTAAGCGAGCAGGAAAATGACGAAGGTGAGCGGAGGGCGGCTCGCCGCCGAGGGCACAAACCCCAGCCCCCAAGCCGCCCAACTATTGAACCATGCGCCCAGGCCGGGGCGATAGAGCGATCCGACGGTGGACACAATCAAAGCCGCCAACGCGAGAGGAATTAGAAAGAGTCGGAGATGCTCACGCAAGCGCGCCCAAGCGGATTGCAGCGCTTCGCGCTCGTCGGGGTCGCCCCACGCCGCGACCACGGCTGTCAACGCGAGGATGAGGACGCCCGTGAGGAAGACACCGCCGCTGACGAGTCCCAGGCCCAACGCGACTCCGCTGATGACGAGCCACACGGACGATGCTTCGGCAGCTAAATAGTTGCGGAAGGCGGCCACGCCCACGCCCAACGCCAGCAGCGCGAAGATCGCGCCATCCGCACTGCGCGAAGCCGCCAGTAGCCCGGCCGAGACGGCGAACAGTCCGCTGGTGACTAACGCGGCCTCCCGCCCTAACTCCTTGCGGAAGAACAGCGGGAGCAGGACCACCCCCGCGCCGAAGACCGCTGGGGCCAAGCGGGCGATGGCGTCGCTCGCGCCGAAGAGGAGAAATCCAAAGTAAGTGAAAAATATATACGCCGGGCTGTAAGGCAGCCCGACCGCGGCTTGCCCCTGCACCAGCCGATAAGCGAGCATGGCTTCGTGGGCCTCGGTCTCGTTAAGCGGATGCGCGTTGAGATGATAGAGCCGCAACGCCAACGCCAGTCCAAAACCGGCGACGTACAGAAGGTTTTCCAATGTCAGAAGAGATCGTTGATTATTATTCATGCGCACCCTGTCGCTGATAGATCGTTACATCCCCCGCTTGATAGACCACTCGCATATTGTTATCAAATTTGGGGAGATAGGTCGGTTTATATTTATCTCGCTCCAGTTGACTCACATAGACATACTCGATGTGATACTTGTCCAAAATCGCCAGCGCCGTGTTCCAGTCCCGCACTTGATAGAGGGTGCGGATTTGTTCCTCACGTTCCGCCACCTGGCTGAACGCGCGACCCCGCCACTGACTCTCGTGTCCCGGCCAGCCCATCACCGTCGGGATCCCGGTCACCATCGAAATCCGCGAGAACCGGCCCTCGATCCAATACTGCCCACCGATCCCTTCGGCGATCACGGGAGCATCCGGCACATTTTTCTGGAGCCACTGAATGGCCGCCCAATCATCCGGGTAATCGCGCGCAAAGTAGGCCATCCCATCCAGCGAGGGCGGCCCGGCGAAGCCTTTGAATTGCCCACCCTTGCTGTACACGCCGCTGACGGTATAAACCATTCCGCCCAAGATGGCAAGGGTCATCACGCCCGCCGCCAGCCAGCGAAACACCGGCCCGGCAAATTGCACCATCAGCCAGGTCCCAAACGCCGCGGTCAGGCCCCACAACACCCAGGCCTGAAAATAAAATTTGAAGAGCGTGTTCATGCGCGTGCCGAAATCGTCGCGCAGGTACAAGAACTCTGGCCCAATCAATAGCAGAGCGCCGGTCAACGCCATCGCTAAAGCCAGCAGCACGGCGGGAGAACGGAAATCGAAAGAAGGGGCGACAGGCCCGTTGCCCCAACGAGGCGCCACCGGAACCTGAGCGCGCGCCCGCTTTCCGCCTTTTCGCCAGGGCCGAGGATTCTTGGCTTCGGCGATCACCGGCGTTTCCACGGGTTGAGCGAGGGCCTCCAGTTGCAAATCCGCGTCAGCTGGCGCCTTGGCCCGACCGCCCACCCGCAGCGCGCCCACCCCCAAGCCCACCGCCAGCCCGATGATGACCGCCGGGAAAATCGTCGCCAGGCTGTCCATGATCCGGCGTTGCCAGATCAAACCTAACGCCGTCTGGCGCGTGAGCGGATAGATGGCTTGATCCACAATGCTGTTCACATTGGGATAGAACCTCGCCGCCGCGAGGACAATGACCAACAAGAGGAAGATGAGCAGAGCAACTAAGCCGCCCCCCGACCACAGCGCGGCTTCTTGATCGAGAGTCGCGCGGCCCCGGAACGCCAGCCAGGCAATCAACAAAGCCACGCCGATCAACACCGGCCCGAACATGACGAATGTTTGCTGGAAGCGTGTGGGGTAGATGAGGTTCGGCAGAATGCCGCCGGCCTGCGATTGAAAGGTGAAGAAGAATGGTAAATAAAGAGCGACACTCAACACGCCCAACAGCACGGCGAGGATGACAAAGAAGCTCCAACGTTTGACGAGCGTCTCCCAGCCCCACTGCAATCCCAGCCCGATCGCCAGCGCGGTCGCGGTCAGGAACCAATAAATGGGCAGGTCCCAGGTGTTCAGGAAACCCAGTCCACCCAGGATAATCGCCGAAAGCAGTAAACGGTCGGTGAGCGGCCGCAACGTCTGAGTCCATTGGGGCTGAGAACGCTCATCAACCGCGTTCTCGCGGGCTTGGAGCGAGTCATCCGGCTCATCCCAACCGGCGAGCACCGTCGTCTGTCCCCACAGCAGCCACTCCAACGCCAACGCAACCGCCAAAATAACGAACGGCAGCGCCAGCACGTGCGGATGCATATCGCCCAGGATAAAAGAGAAGGCCGGCATCTCATCAATCGCTTCAGTCTCGACGCCGGTCAGATTCTTATCATGAATAACGCGCGCGCCGTTGAACCACCACCAATAACCGGGGTCCCACTGAAATTGGGGAGGCGGCGCGGGCGGCGGATCGGTCACGCCTTTGACATCCAGCCATTTCCAGACGTTGATCCAACCTGCCGTCAGGCGCGGGCTGGCGCCTCCCTCCTGGCCAAAGTCGTAGCGCGGCGCCCACACGTTGAGATTGGGAAACATCCCGTTCCCGTGGGCAATGGCCAACACACCGTAAAAGTTGCCGATGATGACGACAAAGAGCGGCCCGAGCAACGCCGGCCAAAAAGCGGACAGGAGTGAATGTTCACTTGCGGAGCGCGCATCCTGAGCGGAGCCGCGAAGCGGCGCAGTCGAAGGAGGTTCGGCCTCGTCCCCCACCGTTCCTCCGCGTTTGACGAGCGCGACGAGATTGAGGACGACGCCCAACGAACCGACCGCTGCCAGCGCGAAGAGCAGCGCCAGCCCGAGATTAAAAGCGACCGCGGTCGTCGTGCCGGTGAGACGCGCGAGCGAAGCGATCATCACGTAGCCGAAGTAATAGTAGCTGATGGCATGGCCGGAAAGCCAGGCATCGTTCGGCGGGAAGGCCGGGCTGCGCATGATGGAGTTGATGAACATGAACTCCATCGGCTTCTCGGTCGCGGAGACATCCGGGTTATAAGCGCGGAACACCGCCAGCGCGGCGAAGGCGACGAGGAAGACGACCTCGATGAGGATGAGGGTGGGAAGCTGCGACCGGAGCCAATCCCTCAGTTCCGCGAGTCCCGGGCGTTTGAGCCGGAACAGCCCGATCCCGGCGATGAGCGCCGCCGCGAGCAAAATCCCGGCGACATCATTGCGCAGGAACCCGAACGATCCCAGCAGCCAAAACGCATAGCCGATGGTCAGCAGGCCGAGCGGTTTGGCGAAGGCGTAGCCTCGGTCAGGCAGATGCCTGAAGAACCGGAAGGCCAGCGGCAGCGCCAGGAAGCCGGCGATGAGGACGACGAGATACCATTTGATGAAGGAGAGAACGTCCATAGGAGAGGGGATTGAGGATTGATGAATGTTGATTGAAAGTCCCTTGGGGATTGCTGATTGAAAGTCCCTTCGGGATTGTACGCACCCTGAGTACCCCGAGCACCCTGAGCCTGTCGAAGGGTCGAAGGGGATGGGCTTCGACAGGTTCAGCCTACGCTCTCGTAATCAGGCTGTTAGATTGGGGTTAATGGTAATCGGTAATGGACGAATTGTGAAATGGGGGAAAACCGGAAAAGCGTACACGGATAGCACGGAAAAGACGGATGGCACGGAGCGATTAAAAAATCCGTGAAATCAGTGGAATCCGCGTAATCCGTGTACAAAGTTCTTAAGTCCGCCGCGCGAAGACTCGGTCAAACCATTCCCACCACGGCAAGTCTTCGATTTGCTCAAACCCCACCGCGCGCAAAAGATTCGCAAATTCTTCCGGCCCACGCAGTTTAAGTTTATTGCCCCAGGCTTTGGTGCACCGCGAAGTGAGAAGCACCCCGCCCGGTTTCAGTACCCGCGCTAATTCCGCTAAGACGCCTTCCATATCTGGCATGAGTTCGAGCGCTTCCAGGCAACTGACTACCTCGAACGTTTTATCCACGAAGGGCATCGGGAGGGTGAGATACTGAACGAGCAGGCGTCGTTCTTGATAAGGAGTCAATTTCTGGGCCGCCCGCTTGAGCATCCCCGGTGAGATGTCCAGCGCCACGACTCGCCCTTTGAAGTCCGGCGACTGCAGCAGCGCGTACGGGAAGCGCCCGGTTCCAGTCGCCACATCCAGCACGCGAATTTCGGTCGCGCCGGCCGGCCCGGTCGCTAATCGCTCCAGCAATGGAAGAATAAGCAGTTCGGCGTCTTTTGCCTGAGTCTCGCGTTTATCGAAGTCATATTTGGCAGCCCATGTTGAGTAAAACCAGGCCTGGATTCTCGGTCCCAAGTGCGCGGCGTCGTAATAGTAGACTTCGCGTTGCAAAAGCGCCAAGCCAATGACGACGAGGATTGCGAGGATAATCCAGATCAACATCAAAAACCTTTAACCGCAGAGAGCGCGGAGCGCGCAGAGATTTCCTTCTCTTTTCTCTCTGCGTTCTCGGCGCACTCCGCGGTAAAAGAATTTGAGTTCCAAATAAAAGTCATGTCTGACCACGTTTCAGCACCCAACGCCCGACTCCAAATAAAGCCAACACCGCCAACGGCAAAAGGCACAGGCCGCAGGCCCACAGGAATAACGGGATCCCCGCAAAATCGGAGACGTGCTCAATTTCAACGTCGTGATAAATCTCGTCTTGCGCGGCGGCGGAGAACACGTAATCGTCATCCACCTGCGCCGGGTCGAAAATGCGCTCTTCAAATTTAGTCAGGAATAATTTGCGCGTGACGAACGGCGCGAGCGGCGAATCGGCGGTGAGCGAGGCCGGCTCCACCCAATCCGCAAAGCTGACGTGAGAAGAACCAAAAGCGGCCGGCTTATAGACGCGATGGTCGGCCAGGACGTACAGGAACACGCTCAAGTCGCCGGTCGCCAGCGCCGTCGCGCGCATGGGATAAACGATTTTGTCGGATGAGAAAGTTACCCAGAGCGGATCAAGCCGGCCGGTGAGCGTTTCGCCGCTCGCGCCCGGCGATAACCGCGCGGCGACGTAGTACCAGTTTTGCGCGACGTACGGTTCGAGCACGCTGCTCAAGCGATCGGGAAAGGCATAGCCGTTCGTCGCCAGCCAGGCGCTCAAAGCGTTCGCGTCGCTTGCGGCGAGGGAGCTGACGTCGAACGGGCCGAGCGTCTGCCGATTCAAGACTTGGACGCCGCCGGGCGCTCCGCCGCCAACCGCGCCTGTCAACCCCAAGTTGGGGAACCAGTCATACACTTTTTTCGTCCGCGGCTTCGTCAATTCTTGCAGCGTCTCAAAGATCCGCGCGTCGCCGAGTTGAGCGGTCGCGGGCGAGGGGACGGGAAAAATCCAGGCCGCTGCTGCGGAATTGCCCTCAACGCCAAGTTCCAACACGATGTCTTCTTGTCCGGCCTGCCACAGAATCAGCGCCCGCTCCTGTCCCACGTGCGCGTCGCCTTCTTCGGGAATATAAATCCCACAGCCGCACGCCGCGACCGGCGCAGCGAAAAGCGCTAAGGCAGCAATCAAGACTGAAAGGCCAATTAAATTTCGCGATGTTTTTTTCAAGTTCTTATTCATTGAGTAGTTTTCCAGACAAGCATTATTTCACCGCAGAGAACGCTGAGAGCGCTGAGTTTTCAAAAACTTTTTCTCTCTGCGCTCTCTGCGAACTCCGCGGTGAAAAAAAGGCTTTAGGTAAGCGACCTAATTATAATGACTCACGTAACGCTGCTGCTCCTCCGTCAACGGCCCGTTCTCCGACAGCGCAAACCAGAGTGTATTCTCAATCCAGTAACGATACAAGAACACTTCAAAGCTCGGCGCGCAGAGGGCGGTGTTGGCAAGAAGGATTTCGCGGGAAACGTCCTGCAAGGCTTGCGGATCGTCAAAGGGAATGGGCGAAACCAACACCGCCTGATCGCCAGCAGGCGCGAGATAGAGATACCAGAATAGAACGCCCTGTTGGTCGTTCAAGAAACGAATGAAATGCCCGCCTTCCTCGAGGGGGTTTTTGACGATTTGATCGGGCAGATCGAAATAGCACGCGGTACACGATGGAATTTGATCTTGCAGCGCAGGGGCGCTCATGAATTTCACAAAGGGCGTGGGTAACTCGATGTCCGCTTGTTTGGCGAAGGCCAGCAGGTGATTAAGTTTAACGCCCAACTTGTCCGGCGGCGTTTGTTTATAGATCTCCTGCGCCTGCTGAAGTTTTTCATCCAATCCGGGCAGCCACTGAAAATCTCCACGAAACAGCGCTTCATTGAGCGGCGGCAGTTCTTCATAGGGGACGAAGCAATATGTTCCGTCGCAGTCACGGTAGCCGGGGAGTTCAAAGGCCAGCCAGCCGGTGGAGAATAGGGAGGAGGCTTGTTTCAAATTAGAGAGTTAGAACGTCAGACGGTTAGAACGGCCTGGGCAGGAGCAGGTGCTCAATCTCCACCCCTTCTTCGAGATCAGGCCAAATGGCAGTCCAGCCATCCGAGTCCAACTTCCATTTGGCGCGTTGCTCCGGGGTGGCGTTTTTCAACCAGCGCAGGTATTTGTGGCTGAACGGTAAGCTGACCTCCCGATCGTCAGTCAACCTGAAGTAAACTCGCTCCTCCGTAAATCGGACGCTGGAAATACGTACGGTGATGGTACGGGTGTCAACCTCAGCCGCAGTGCTCATTCCACATCTCCAGTAAGTGTTGCCTATTATAATACGCAACCTCTACTTCCAGCGGATGGCTAAACGGAAAAGCGGATAGCATGGCATACCGCATCCGCTTTTCCGCTTGACCATCCGTTGGAAACAATCGCGATAGCCCGGAATTTCAAACGCCAGAAAAGCTAAAAGCCTATTACATTTCCTTTAGCTCCTTCCGTGCCTCATTTGCCCAATGTGACTCTCCTAGAGATATACATTCTCTAAAATGTTTTTCCGCCTCGCTTCTCCGCCCAGTGGCTTTGTAACACAAGCCAAGCATCCAATATGCATAAGCTTTATCAGGCTTAGACAAAGCTTTATCCAGAGAAGCCTGAAAAGCATTCAAAGCGTTTTGATATTCACCCAAACAGTAATAAGAATCCCCAAGACAATTATATTTCTTTTCAGCAATGGACAGTTTGATTGCAGTCCTTAAGTCATCCTCCCCATTTACAGCCCCTTTATTTAAACGTTTTTTTGATGTTCCCCTTACATCGTAAGCAAGAGCTATCTTGTCATCAAGTGCTATAGCATGGTCACATGCAGCTATTGCCGCCTCATATTTTTTCAAGGCATAGTAAACAACCGCCAAACTAGTATAGTAATATGCACTTTTGGGTGACAGAGAAATAGCACGTTTAAGATCTGCCAGTGCAAATTCAAACTTCCCCCAATCATAGTAGCAGTAATGACGCTGATAGAAGCCATCGGGGTCATCTGGGGAGAGAAAAATCATCCTGGTATAAGCTTTGGCCGCATTCTGGAAATCCCCCTTGGCATATAAATTATCCCCATCAATTCGAGGGTTAACCGGAAGGATAACCGGAGTCCTGACTCTCAGCGTTTCAGTAATATCAGCGGGAATATCTTTTTTCTCTTTTGACTTTTGATCAGTTTCTCTAAGCGTCAGAACCTCCTTTATCGAGACCAATATTGACAAATGTTCATCAGAGAGCTTCTCCTGAGAACCTTCTCTATATCCCCGGATCAATTCATCAACGAGAGCCAGTTGGACTAAATGCGCGAGTTCCTCGCTAGTGGAAAACTTTGACCATTTGGCCTGAATATTTCCGACAAATGTTTGAGCTTCTTCAATACGCTCACAATCTTTCAAAAAGACCAAACAGGGTTTGTTATTCGCCCGCGCTGACTCAAACTCACGCATCACGGCCATTGAAATAGAACTGCCAATCACAAGAACAAAAATGTCGCTTTCTTTAATTTTGCTTAGATAACTCTCATTGACCTCCTGTGACGATGCAGGCGTGTATTCAAATAGCCAGGGTTTCGCCAGTGGAATCCGTTCGATGGCTTTATGAATTGCCTGCCTTTCATCATTCAACTCGTCTATGACGGAACTGACGAAAACGAGTAAAGGCTGCTCACTGGCTTCGACACCAATTTCTCTTGTCTCTTGGCGAAATGCTCGTATGCCTTCGCCGACCGAGCGCGCAAGTTCTGATATCCGGCGAGGCGCGATAAACAGAATCAAGACTACTATCAGAATGAGGAATATTTCGGTCGTCCCCAACATGGCTGTGAGAGCCCCCTTTTCAGCTATGGAGTCAATCCCAGAGACTTCGTTATCAACGGCAAAATCAAGCCGCTGAGAAAGGCAGCAAGAATCGTGACCAAGAGTTTCCAGTATTCAATCCGCAACTTGGCTTGTTCAAGCTTGAGGCCCTTGTCCTGACTTTGAATCAGTTCCGCCAATTTGCCTTCGACTTCTTTCATTCCAATATTGAATTGGGTAAATTTGTTGAGGGTGGCTTGTTGCAAACGAAAAACGGTCTTCTTCAGTTCTTGGACATCCGCTGCTGCGTTCGTCGCCTCCAATTGAGCGATTTTGCTTTGGAGCGCGCCGATCTCGGTTTTGATTTCTTGCTCATAGTTTTCTGTTGTAGACTGCCGCAGATCCTTCAAAGCTCCTGCGATGTGCTCTAATCCCAAACCCTCTGAAGGCCAATGCCCTGACATACTATCACTCCTCTATGTGTCTCACTGTAAGCCGCTGAAGATTAGCGTCAGCAAAGCCTTACTCTGTCTATCTGCCTCAATCCCCTCGCCATTCTAACGCCCGCCGCTGCAATTCCAGCGCTGTGTATTCCTGACGGTAATCGCGCAAAGCGCCCGCCCAATCCTGCCGCAACGGCCTCCCGGCTTTTGGCCGCTGCTTTGTGGCTAGAAATTCAACAAAATCCCTGACTTCAACTTGCGCCTCAGGCGGCAGCGTCTTAATCAACTCTTCGAGTGATGCTGTAGATATACTCACAGTGCACCTCCTTCCAGAAACCAGAATCTGCTATGAGTGTATCATAAAAAAATCTGAGCGTATGCGCTTCTATGCCCTCAGCGGCTAATGAGTAAGCCGCAGCCTTCTGCCGCAAAATGAGCTAAAGCCTATTGACCTTTTGTCCAACCCCCCACCCTGCCCTCCCCCATCTCGGCTATTGAGCATTTGGTCTCACCAGCATCTGTCAGCCGAGATGGCGCGCAAGCGGGGTCGGGGAGGGGGTTCATAGGCCTTCATAAAAACACCAGGCCACAAAGAAAACTTTCAATTTCCTTCGTGCCCTGGTGTCTTGGTGGTTACCCTCCCCCTAAAATTTCAATTTGGGATAGACCTCACAGGTCCGCTACGCGAGACCTGTGAGGTCTCGAACCCTTTAAAACTCACCCGTTAAATTTACGGCGTCAACGGCGGGAACTTCATTACCCGGTGATTGCCTCCATCCGCCGCGCCGCCATCGGCGACGTAGATATTGCCGGTTGAGTCTATCGCGATACCGTTGGGCAAATTGAAGGTGTTATTGTCCGAGCCATAATCGCCCCACGTCGCAATAAACTGTCCATCCTTGCTAAAGACCAGGATGCGATACCCTTCCGGATCGGTCATATATAAACGACCTTCACCATCCACCGCCAGGTAGGGCTTGTTCTCCAGGGATTGGCCGTACCACGCGTCCACGGACCATTCTTGGGCGAAGCTATACGTGGTGTGAGTCGTGTCCGGTTTAAACGTCTGGATGCGCTGATTCCAGGTATCCACGACGTAGACCGTGCCATCCGTGCCGGCGGCGACGCCGACCGGCTCATCCAACAACCCCGGATCGGAGCCGGGCGAGCCGATGATCGCCTTGCCATTTCCATCCTGATCAAACACGACGACGCGCTTGTTGCCGGTATCCGCGACATAGACCAAGCCGGCCGCATCCACGGCGACGGCGCGCGGGCCGTAGAAGGAATCCAGCGCGCCATCCTGCGCCCAATGACCCCAGGTCTTGACGAACGTGCCGTTCGCATCAAATTTCTGGATACGATGGTTCCAGGTGTCGGCGACATAGACCGAGCCATCCGGCCCGACGGCGACGCCCCACGGTTCGTTGAACTTGCCCGGATCGCCCGTCCCCTGATCCGTCGAGCCGAAGGCGCCCCAGGAGAGCAGGGGCTTGCCGTCGGCATCGAATTTCTGAATCCGGTGGTTGCGCGAATCGGCGACGTAGACCGAGCCATCCCGCCCAACCCCAATGCCGCGCGGCGCATTGAACAAACCGGTCGCGGAGCCGAAGCTGCCAAACGTCGTCAGCGCACTGACGGTTCGCTTGCCCTTCAGATACGGATCTTCCGTCGTTGTGTTCTCGCTCAGTTTGGCCGGCCCGACGCCATACGTCCAAATTTCCGCCGCGATGTCCTTGCGCACATAAAAGCGCATCCGCTCGTTGACGACCCACTTGGACACATCAAAATTCTGATTGGTCAATTCCCCATAGCGCTTGTAGTTACGATCAAACCAAATGTCCCAAATGGCCTGACGCCGCTGCGCGTTGGTGAACGCTTCTTTGACGCCGTCCCAGGTCACATTGAAGTAATCCTGCATCGGCCAGACCATGCGGATGTACTCAAACTGATAATAGCGGTCGCCCAAGATGCGCTCGACCGACGCCCAGTGATCCGAGCCGGCGATGACGACCGGTGCGTCCAGCGCCTCGCGCGTGGGCTGCGCGGCGTAGTAAGACTGATTGGTGTAATCGCGCAGGTACCACGTCCCCGGCCAAGAGAATTGGTTATCGTAAGCCACGCGCATGCCCTTCCCATCGGTCGTGCGCTCGGAGATGTCGTCAATTTGTTCCATGACCGTTTTGATGCCGCGCGCGCCGTGGGCGTAGACCAGGAATTCTTCGGCGGAGTCGTACCGGACGTAGGAGGCGATAAACGCCGCGCGCGCCGTAAGTAACGCGAGCAGCGCAAAGAACCATAAGCCGGTCAAGCGCACGACGTTGAACCAGCCCAACTCACTCCCAAACCGATACACGCCGAGACCGCCCAACACGGCGACGACGAGCGCTGAGACAAACGCGCCGGTCGCTTCCAATTTAGGGAGTTCACTGCCTTGAAACGGCGGATTACTGCCGAGGAGCAGACCAATGGCCGAGACCGCCGCCACAATCGTCACCGGCAGCAGCACCGCCACCAGCCAGGCGCGTCGTTCGCGGAAGTGTCCCCAATCCGTCCGTTCGATCACCTGCCCCACCCCCCAGCCCGTCACCAGGATCAGCGGCAAGGTGATGTGCGTCGTCAGCCAGGGCATCTTCTCACCCGCAATCATCAGGCCGATGAGCATCATCACTCCCCAAAATCCAAAGTAACCGATGACCGGGAAGCCGAGCGTGTCGGACGGGGAGATGGATTTGCGCGCCTCTTCCGATTTCGAGGTTTCACCTCGCAGCCAGAGCGCCAGCGCAAACCCGCCCGTAAAGAGCGTACCGAGCAGCGGGAGGAATTCATAAATGGGAAGGTTGATCAGGAGATAGTAAAACCAGGGCTGGCCCCCGCGATGCACCCCCTGCTGCTCCAACCAGTAGCCCAAGCCACCGATCAGGCCCGTCGCCAGACCGGCGCCGTTGGTGAAGAAGGTGGTGAAGAGCGGGATGAAGATCCCATAGAAAATTCCGGCGCAAATCAGAAACTTCTTGAAATCCCACCACCAACCGACAAGCGCGCTGATGGCTAACAACAACACGGCGACCGTGACCGTGATGCCCGCATCGGAACTAAAGAAAGTGCTCAAGGCTTGCCCCAAAGGCATGCCTTGCGTTGTAGGCAACGTGTAACTGGTGGGATTCTTGCCGAGGGCGCGCACCGGGAAGGCCGTGAGTTGCGCCAGCACAAACAGGCCAAACACCATGAGCAAATCCATCACCGGAAAACGGCGCATCTCTTGGCCGAATGACCGGAAGACCAGGAAAACTCCGGCCAGCAGCCCCACGACCGCGATGATCCCGGCGACAAACGCGATCTTGAGATAGGGCGAAGCCGAAGCCATTTGCTCAAACGGCAGGATCGCGCCGGGATTCGCCGGGACGGCGGTTTCGACGCTGTTGACCACGCCCGCCTTCTGGTTATAGAAGAAGAGGCCCACGCCGATGGCAATGGCGAGAATGGTGACGATTGACGCAATCACAAAGGGCTGCCGGTATTCAGCTTGCGGCCACTCCACCGCGAACAACTCGCGGACGACGTGCAACCCCAAGAAAAGCATCGTGATCGCGATGTAGATGAACGAGATTTCCATCGTCGCGTAGAAGAGGGCCGTGACCGCCGCCAGCCCATACAAAAATTTCGCCTCGCGCGATTCCATATACCGGATGACGCACAAGGCCATCAGCAATCCCCAAACGATGCAGAAGGGTTCATCCCGGATATAACGCGAGTAATACAACATGAAGGGCGAAATGAGGATCATCCCGGACGCGAGGAGCGCGCCGGCGCGGCCCAACCATTTGCGGAAGAAGTAGATCAACCCTACCGCCAAGACGCCCATGATAGCCGCCGGGACGCGCGAGGTGTAGTCGTTATCGCCTAACACCCAATAGACTAACGCGGTCGCCTCAAAGCGCAGCGGGCCGTGCATGAGCGGCGAGTGTTGAAAGCCGCGGCCTTCATAGAGATACCAGGCATACTGCGTGTGCAGGCTTTCGTCATGGCTCATAACGCGCGCGCCCAGGTCATAAAAGCGCGTCACGAAAGCGCCCACAATCAGCAGCAGGTAAATGGTTTTTTCCCAATCCCAAGCCGCCAGCGGGACGAGCAAGGGCCGATCCAAAAGGGATGGCCGTTTGTCAACAGTGGTCGTGGTCATCTTTCTCCTTTCAGCAACTGCTTTACTTCTTTGACATTCAGCTCGCGCCATTGGCCGGGCTGGAGAGTGCCAATTGTTAGTGAACCCATGCGCACGCGGATGAGGCGCACCACCAGCATCCCTAATGTGCGACCGATGTCGCGGATTTCATGCTTGCGGCCCTCGTGCATAATCACCTTCAGCCACCTTCCGATGGGGGTGCGGACCTCGCGCGTGACGCGGGCGGGCGCGGTGTGCCTGCCTTCCAACATCACCCCCCGCCGCCAGGCCTGAAGCTGCGCCTCGTCCGGCTCCCCCTTCACCAACACTCGATATTCCTTCTCAGTGCGGTAACGCGGATGGGTCAACCGGTTAGTCAGCGGGCCGTCGTTAGTGAGCAGGATTAAGCCTTCACTATCTACATCCAGCCGCCCGACCGGATACAGCCGCATCTCCAATGGAATGAGATCGCGCACCGTCTGCCGGTCACCCTGAGGCGCGAGCGAGGATACCACACCTCGCGGCTTGTATAAAGCGACGTAGGTCAGTTTCTCACGGCGGGCGATTGGCTCGCCATCCAGCGCGATCTTGTCCCGCTTTGGATCGGCCTTTTGGCCCAACGCTGCCACCCGACCGTTGACGGTGACCCGCCCGGCGACGATGAATTCTTCACACGCCCGGCGCGATCCCCACCCGGCACTAGCCAGAATTTTCTGCAAACGCTCTTCCATAAATTCCTTTTCACCACAGAGAACGCAGAGTTCGCTGACCCCGGCACTTGCACCGCTTCGCGCGTTAGCGCCGGGGCAAGTGGAATTTCAAAACCTACCACCAAGGTGCCAAGTCACAAAGAAAACCCTGAAAAACCTTTTGTGGCTTGGTGTCTTCGTGGTTAATCTCTCACTCAAGAATCTCTGCGCTCTTCGCGTTCTCCGCGGTTAAATGCTCTACCCCTTCAGAACATCCTCAGCCGACTCAGGCTCACTCAACACCGGCGCTTGATCCAAATTCAGCGGCGGTAACTCTGTCACCGCCGTCAACCCGAAATGCTGCAAAAACTCCGGCGTCGTTGCGTATAGCACCGGGCGGCCTGGCCCTTCTGAGCGGCCGGTCTCCTCAATCAACCCTTTGCTCAACAGATTCTTGAGCACGCTGTCCGAGTTCACGCCGCGCACCGCTTCAATTTGTGGCCGCGTCACCGGTTGCTGATAAGCAATGATCGCCAACGTCTCCAACGCGGCGCGCGTGAGCGGCGCGGAAGCCGCCAGTCCCAAGAAACGCTGCACTTTCTCGGCCGCGGCGGGTGCGGTTGTCAGTTGAACTTTATCTTTTGAGCGCTGCAGCCGCAGGCCGCGCGGCGCGAACGTCTCCGTCAACAGCGTCAGCGCCGTTTCCACCTCGCGTGAATTCACCTCCAACGCGCTTGCTAGTTGCGCCACCGGCACGGGTTCATCCGCCACAAACAACAAGCTCTCCACCAACGCCTCCAGACTCAAGGCGCCGTTACTCTCCGTCAGAGTAGACTCCACCGGAGCCGGCGTTTTCGCTGGAGCGGGTGCGCGCGTCTTCTTAGGCTTGGGGCTCTCCGCCGGCGGCAGATCGCCTTTCACCCACTGATTCGTTTCGCCGGATTCGGAGGAGGAGGACATGCTATAATCGTCGCGCGTTTAAGATTAGTGTGTGGAGATAACTATTCAGCCTCACCCCCGGCCCCTCTCCTAAAGCGGAAGTTCCCGCTTTAGGAGAGGGGAGAAATACAGGCTGCGCTGCTCCCCCTCTCCTGACGACGCTCTTGGTTTTCGTCGTCAGGAGAGGGGGCCGGGGGGTGAGGCAGGTCAAATAGTTATGTGTGGAGGTCATCATGCCACGGGGAATTCGTTTTTGGCTAATAACTTTCTCGCTCGTCTCACTCATCATTGCCACTTTAGCCTGCGATTTAACTGTCGGTGGGCCGACCCCGCCCGGTTCGCCGATTCCCGTTTCCACGGAAGCCGCCGGAGAACTGCGGGAAGCCTGGAAGACCGCCATCGCCAACGCTCAAAACGGCGAAGTGACCGTCATCATCACTGAAGAACAATTGACATCCTACCTGGCGCTGAAGCTAGAAGCGCAGACCAACCCCCCGCTCCACGATGTCCAAGTCTACCTGCGCAACAATCACATCCTAATTTATGGCACCGCCAAAGCCGGAACTGTCTCCACCACCGCCTTGGCGTCTCTGACCTTCACCATCACGCCGGAAGGCAAGCCCCAGTTCACAGTTGACGAAGCTGACTTTGGGCCGGTTCCGGTTCCAACGTCTTTACTAAGCAGTCTCTCGTCCGCGCTCAATGAAGCGCTCACTGGTCAGTTCGGGACGCTGGCCACCGGCATCAAAATCAAAACGGCCATCATCAGCGACGGCTACTTTGCCATCAGCGGAACCGTGACCAAGTAGCGCCCCGCAACCCCTTACTTCTAAATGACGGCGGACATTATACCATCCGCGCTTACAGTGCCTCACCCCCCTGTGCCTCTCTCACAGAACTTTTCCAAACTCGCCGACACTCACCCTCACCCCCGTCCCCTCCCCACTCCGCTTCGCTCCGGGGGACACGTCTCCCGCAGGGAGAGGGGAGCCGCTCCCTCTCCCCACCGGGGAGAGGGCCGGGGTGAGGGGCGAAAACAGATCGCGTACATCTCCCTCTACATCACCCTCTGCCTCCTCACCGCCTGCAGTCCGCTTCGGCCACCGGCCCCGACTCAACCGGCGCTCGTCACCGTCTCCATCACCGCCGACGGAAAAACGCAGACGGCCGGCGTCCCCGCCAACCTCACCGTCCGCGAAGCGTTAGTGCAGGCCGGCCTCGTGCTCGGCGATCTGGATCGCCTCACGCCGCCCGCTTACACCACCGTCAGCGAAGGTCTCGCCATCCAACTCACCCGCGTCACGGAAAAATTTGAAACCGAGCAAGCGGTTCTCCCATTCACCTCACAAACGGTCAAGAACGAAGGCCTGCCCTCGGGGGAACGGCGACTGCTGCAAGGCGGCGCCAACGGCCTGGAAGAAATCACCTACCGCACCGTCTTCGAGGACGGCGTCCAAACCTCGCGCAGCATCGTCCAGCGTGTCGTCCTCACCCCGCCCGCGCCGGAAATCATCATGATCGGCAGCCAGGCCTCGTTCACCATCGTCACCATTGACGGAACACTCGCGTACCTCAACGGCAACAACGCCTGGGTCATCCGCCAGAACTCCAGCCAACGCCTCCCGCTCACCACCACCGGCGACCTCGACGGGCGCGTCTTCAATCTCTCCAACGATGGACAGCGGCTGCTCTTCACCCGCGTCGTCAATGAAGCGACGTCCCCCAACTTCAACACCCTGTGGGCCATCACCGCCACCGTCGGCGCGCAGCCCCTCGATCTCAAAATCAGCAACGTCCTCTCCGCCGAATGGTCGCCGGCGCCGGGCGAGCCGCTCACCTTCATCTACACCACCGCCGAGAAAACCATCAGCGCGCCCGGCTGGCAAGCGAACAACGACCTCTGGCTCACCAGTTGGACACTGACCCGCAGATTTCAACCGACGCCCGTCTTCACCTCCACGAAAATCTTGGACACCTCCTCCGGCGGCCTCTACGGCTGGTGGGGGACCGGGTTCGCCTTCGCGCCCAACGGCGCAACCATCGCCTACGCGCGGACTGATTCCATCGGCCTCATAGACCTCACCACGCGCACGCAATCCGAACTCGCGCAATTCACCGCCTACAACACGCATGCGGATTGGGCCTGGCATCCCACGCTCAACTGGTCGCCGGACGGCTCACTGCTTTACTCCATCACCCACGGCGCGCCCATCGGCCTGGAAGCCTTGGAAGATTCGCCCGTATTCGACGTCACCGCCCTCACCCCCGGACTCCAACTCAACCTCGTCCCGCGCGCCGGCATGTTCGCCAACCCGGTCGTCTCGCCGATCAAAGCCTCGAGCACTGCCGAGCGCCCTTTCCAAATCGCCTTCTTGCAAGCCGGCGATCCGAACAGTTCGCCCATCAGCCGCTATCGCCTCAGCGTCATGGATCGCGATGGCAGCAACGTCCGCACCATCTTCCCGCCGGAAGATCAACCCGGCCTCAGCGCCAATCAAACCGTCGCCTGGTCGCCGGATGGCAACCTCCTCGCCGTCATCCACGAAGGCAACCTCTGGCTCGTCGCCGCCAACACCGGCATCTCGCAGCAACTCACCGGCGATGGACTGAGCGCTTACCCCCAATGGAAATAAATAACAAGTGTCAAGTGTTTAAGTGTCAGGTGCTTAAGTGACCTGACACTTAAACACTTGACACTTAAACACTTGAACTTATGAAACGTCCTCTCTTCATTTTCAGTGCCGTTGTACTAGCCGCCAGCCTCTTAGGTTCCGCCGCCGTCATTCGTCAGCGCAGCGTCCAAACCTTCGGCGCCGTGTCCGGGTTCCCGGACCCCGCCCTCGCGCCACGTCCCAATCCACTTGCGGTCAACGTCGCGCTCGAACAATACCCGCAGCTTGACCCCAGCCTCGATTCCCTTCGCGCCTTCCACTGGCTGCGCCAAACATTTCCGTGGGACGAAATCGAACCGGCGCGCGGCGAATACAATTGGAAAATTTGGGATGAAATCGTAGCCCGAACATTTTTCCGTCAAAAGAGCATCATCGCCGTCCTCAACTTTTCTCCCGCGTGGGCACGTGACGGAGACTCCGCCCGGAGCGGCCCGCCAGTATCCCCGGACGACTTCGCCACTTTCGCCTCCCTCTTCGCTCAACGCTACGCCGACTCAATTAACGTCTATCAAATCTGGGACGAACCGAATCTCACTTCCGGCTGGGGCGACCAAGAACCCTCCGCCGCCGCGTACGCCGCGTTGCTGCAAAAAGCCTACGCAGCCATTCACGCCGCCGACCCGACTGCCACCGTCATAGCCGCTGCGCTCGCGCCCACCACCGAAACCGGCCCGAAAAACATCAGCGACCTCCTCTACTTGCAGCAACTCTACGACCTCGGCGCGCGCCAATACTTTGACGCCGCCGCCGGAAAACCATACGGCTTCCACACCGGCCCCGAAGATCGTTTGGCCGACCCAGCCATTCTCAACTTCTCACGCTTCACGTTGCTGCGCCAAGTCATGGAAAAAAATGGCGACGGCGCCAAACTGCTTTGGGGCGGCGACTTTGGCTGGAACACGCGCGCCTCGCCGTGGGGTCAGGTCACACCGGAGCAGCAAACAAACTACACGCTCGCCGCCTATCAACGCGCGCTCGACGAGTGGCCGTGGGCCGGCCCATTCGCCCTCGATTCTTATCAGCCGGCTCTTCCCGCCGATGATCCGCATTGGGGCTTCGCGCTCGCCGACTCATCCGGGCAACTCAATGAGTTAGGAAAAACACTCAACGCGCGCTACGCCGACTTCACCGACGCCGTCCCCGGCAACTACGCCGCGCAATCTCCCGCCGCGCATTACGTTGGCGCTTGGGAATTCTCCGACCTCGGCGCGGACATCCCGGAAAATTTCTCGGGCGCGCGTGTGGAAATCACTTTTCGTGGAACCGACCTCGCGCTCAAAGTCCGGCGCGGCGACTATCGCGGCTACTTCTATGTAGAGATTGACGGTCAACCCGCGAACCTTTTGCCGCGTGATGCGCGCGGCGCGTACCTCGTCCTCACCTCACCCGACCTCACGCCGCAAGTCAATCTCATCCCCATCGCCTCCAGCCTCGCGCCCGATCAGCCTCATCACGCCCTCATCCAACCCGAGCGCGGCTGGGATCAATGGGCGTTCGTCGGATTCTCAGTCGGTCATCAATTCCCGGACAATGGCTACAGCCTGATCCTCGGCGTTCTGGCGGCTACGATTTTATTAAGCATCGCCGGCCTGTGGCATTTTGGCCGAGGGCTCGCGTGGCAAGCGTTTGAAACCAAAGCGCGCGCAGCCTGGAACTGGCTTGGCGCAACCGGACAATTGCTCTTAACCGCGCTCGTCGGCGGATTGCTCTATCTCTCCACCTCCCTCACCTTCGGCAACGACCTCATCGCCTTCTCGCGCCGGTTCGGGGATACGCTCCCCATCCTCGTCACCGCGCTCACCGCTGGGCTGTTCTATTTCTCGCCCTCCCTCCTCGTCGCCGTCACTTCGCTCATTGTCCTCTTCATCCTGTTCTACCTGCGCCTCGACCTCGCCCTCGCCTTCACCGCCCTCTTCATTCCTCTTTACCTTGCCCAGCGCCTCCTCTGGCAACATGGCTTCGCGCTCGTGGAAGTCACGCTCGCGTTTGCGCTGGTTAGTTGGGTACTGAATAAGATTGGAAGTTGGAAGTCAGAAGCCAGAAGCCAGAAGCCAGAAGTCGAAAGTCCGAAGCCCAAAGTCCAAAGTCGTCCTTGGACCTTGGACCTTGGACCTTGGACCTTGGACCTTCGTCTTCCTTCCGTCTTCCGTCTTCCGTCCTCCATCGACCTTCCCGTCCTCCTTTTCCTAGCCGTCTCTACGCTCAGTCTCTTCACCGCTGAAATCAAAGACGTTGCCATCCACGAATACCGGCTCGTCATCCTCGATCCGGTCATCTTCTATTTTCTGCTGCGTTGGTCGCCGCTGGATCGCAAAGCACTGTGGCGCATCGTAGACTTTTTCTTGTTGGGTGCGCTAATCGTGGCCGCCATCGGTTTATATCAACACTTTACTCACACGGACCTCATCACCGCCGAGGGTGGACTGGCGCGCATCCGCAGTGTCTACGGCTCTCCGAATAACTTGGCGCTGTACCTCGGGCGCGCGCTGCCAATTGCCGCCGCCGTCGCACTGCTCGGCAAGAACAACCCGCGACGAATTCTCTACGCCATCGCCACGCTCGTCCTCGCTTACGCCACTTACCTCACCTACTCCAAAGGAGCATTCTTCTTGGGCTTGCCCGCGGCGTTCGCCGTCATTCTTATTTGTTGGCTAGGGCGGCGCGGGCTGATCCTCATCGGGGCCGGAGCCGCCGCCAGTCTCGCGGCGCTCCCGATTCTAAATCGCATCCCGCGCTTCGCCGATCTACTCAACCCCGCCAGCGGAACCTCGTTCTTCCGTCTCAAAGTCTGGACATCCGCCTGGCGCATGTTCCTCGACCACCCATTCCTCGGTGTCGGCCTGGATAACTTTCTCTATCAATATCGCAGCAAATACATTCTGCCGGAGGCCTGGCAAGAACAAAATCTCTCGCATCCGCACAACCTCGCGCTCGACTACTTAAGCCGCCTCGGTCTTTTGGGCCTCGCCTGCGGCGTCTGGCTGCAAATCAATTTCTGGCGTGTCGCCGTGGACGCTTACCGCCGGTTGCGCGCCTCAGCCGAGCGTGACCTGTGGGCCTTAAGCATCGGCCTCATGGCCTCCATGGCCGACATGCTCGCGCACGGCATCGTGGACAACTCATACTTTCTCTTAGACTTAGCCTTCGCCTTTTTCTTAACGCTGGCGGTGATACAGAGAATTCGTGATGCGTGACCCGTGACGCGTGATTCAGGAATCACGTATCACGTATCACGCGTCACGTATCCGTCCTTCGTCCTTCGTCTTTCGTCCGTCTTCCGTCTTCCGTCCTCCGTCTACCGTCTCCCCGTGATACAATCCCGCAACTCAGGAGTTCTCAGCCATGCGCATCCTCATCACCGGCGGCGCCGGTTTCATCGGCTCTCATCTGTGCGACCGACTGCTGTCCGAAGGCCACAGCGTCATCGCGATGGACAACCTCGTTACCGGCAGCACCCGTAACATCCAGCACCTCGCCGGGCGCGACGATTTCCTCTTCGTCAAACACGACGTCTCCAATTACATTTATGTGGACGGCCCGCTGGAGGCCGTGATGCACTTTGCCTCGCCCGCCAGCCCTTCGCAAACAGCGGCCACCGGCTACTTGCAACTTCCCATCCAAACGCTCAAAGTCGGCGCGCTCGGCACGCATAACGCGCTCGGCGTCGCCAAAGCCAAGGACGCTCGGTTTTTGCTCGCCTCCACTTCCGAAGTCTACGGCGATCCGCTCGAACATCCGCAACAGGAAACGTATTGGGGACACGTGGACCCCGTCGGCCCGCGCTCGGTGTATGACGAAGCCAAGCGCTTCGCGGAAGCAATCACGATGGCTTATCACCGGACGCATGGCGTGAACACGCGGATCGTGCGGATTTTCAACACCTACGGCCCGCGCATGGAACTTGACGACGGGCGCGTCGTGCCGAACTTCGTCGGGCAGGCATTGCGAGGCGAGCCGCTGACCATTTACGGCGACGGCGCCCAAACGCGCAGCTTCTGCTATGTGGATGATTTGGTGGATGGGATTGTCCGCCTGCTCAAATCCGACGAACACGAACCGACGAACATCGGCAACCCGCGCGAGTTAAGCATCCGCGAATTCGCCGAGGTGATTAACCAAATCACTGAGAACACCGCCGGCTTGAAGTTCATGCCGCAAGGCCGGACGAAGGGTGATCCACAACGGCGCCAGCCGGACATCAGCAAAGCCAAGCGCGTTCTCAACTGGCAGCCGAAGGTTGAAATTGAAGAGGGACTCAAGCCAACAATTGAATACTTCCGCAAACTGATGAAGTAAAAAAAGATGACAAGGTGACACGGTGAAGGGGTGACAAGGTGATCTCTTCAACAATCACCCCCTCACCCCATCACCGTGTCACAATTTCACCGTGTCACTTCCTCACCCCCTCACCCCCTCACCCCGTCACCTTGTCATCTCATCCCTTTGGGTCGCATTTGCTATCCTCATCGGTGGCTTAATAGCCCGGCTGCCACTTGAGTACAGCCTCGCCCTCTTTGCCGCCATCATCCTAATCATCGCTTCCGTCTGGGAACCAACAATCGGCTTGGGACTCGCCGTCATTCTCGGCCCGGCAAAAGCGATCATCGCCATCGCGCGCCCGGACCTGCCCTCCGATGTGGGTCAGCTTTTTTTCGCGCTGGCGGTGGCCGGTTGGCTCGCGCGCGGTCTGGCGCGCCGAGAGATTACTATTCCGCGCATTTGGCTGTTGGTTCCTATTGCCGTCTACGTTGCCGTCAGTCTCTTCTCTCTCCTCCCCGCTGTCTCATTTGAAGAAAGCATCAAGGAAATTCTCAAATGGGTTGAGATCGCCCTAGTCATCGTGATCCTGGTCTCCGAAGCCGAACAGCGTGGCCGCTTGAACTGGATCATCGCCGGAATCCTGATCGCCGGACTCGCGCAAGCACTGATTGGCATTTGGCAATTCGCCTTCGCCGAAACCGGGCCGGAAAACTTCCGCATCCTGGGAACCCACTATCGCGCCTACGGCTCCTTCGAGCAACCGAATCCGTACGGGGGGTTCTTGGGATTGATCTGGCCGATCGCGGCGGGATTAGGGATTGAGGGGTTGAAGGGAGTAGGAAGGAGGAAGAAGGAAGAAGCCAGGAGCCAGAAGCCGGAAGCCGGAAGTCTCAAGTCAGAAGTCAGAAGTCAGAAGCCAGAAGTCTCAAGTCCAACGTCACCCTTGGGCCTTGGGCCTTGGGCCTTGCCCCTTCGTCCTCCGTCCTTTGTCCTTCGTCTTTCGTCCTTCGTCCTTCGTCTTTCCTCCGTCCTCCGTCATCCGTCATCCGTCTTTCTTTTCATTGCTTCTTCCTTGATCCTCCTCGCTCTCTACTTCTCCTTCTCGCGCGGCGCGTGGCTTGGGGCAGCGGTAGCGGCGCTGGTGATGTTGATGGCTTTTCCTCGGCGTTGGAGTCTGGGAATTGGGCTGGTAGTGTTAGCGTTGGTGGTTGGCTTTGGATTGATCCGCGCCGGTCTGGTTCCGGCGAGCATCACCGCCCGTTTAGCCGATGCCGCCGATTTCACTACAGTTACTGATGTCCGTGGGCTGAACATCAACAACTCCAACTTCGCTATCATCGAACGGTTGGCGCACTGGCAAGCCGCCGAGGCGATGGCGCAAGCACATCCGTGGTTGGGCGTCGGCATTGGGAATTACGCCGCCGCCTATCCCAATTTCAGTCTACTCAACTGGCCGAACGCGCTCGGGCACGCGCACATGATTTATCTCAACGTCTTAGCCGAAACCGGCGTGATTGGACTCGCCGCATATCTTGTCTTGTGGGGCGCGATTATTGCGCTTACAATCCGGCTCCTCGGCCAACTCAGCGGTTGGCAGCGCGGCTTGGCGCTCGGCTTGCTTGGCGCTTGGGCGCACCTGAGCGCGCATCAAATCGTGGACAATTTGTACGTCAACAATATTCATTTTTTGATTGCGGCGTTGTTAGCACTGCTTGTCTGTCTTTCTAGAACAAATAGGACGCAGACCTTCGGCGCAGATTGACGCAGATTTTTTAAATAAATTTATCTGCGTGTATCTGCGTCAATCTGCGTCCCCCAAAATCTTTTATCAAAATCATTTACAGACCGGGAGCAACCTTGACCAACCAACTCACCCTGCCCTACATGAAAAGCAAAGAGACCTCGCGCTTCTTGAAATTTCTGGTCGTCGGCGTATTTGGCTTCTGCGTAGATTTTGGGGGCTTCACGCTTTTCCACGCCCTGCATATTGGCCCGTGGGTCGCCGGGCACCTGGCGCCGGCTTTGCCTGCGCTCGCGGCTTATTTGACTGTCAATCCAGAAATCGTCGAGCAGGCGCTCTCGTTCTGCGCCGCAGTCATCAGCAACTTTTTCTGGAATTATTATTGGATTTACCCCGAAGCCCGGAGTGCAAACCAGGCGAAGAAGGTTACAAAATTTGTCGCCGTCAGCGTCGCCGGACTGGCGATTGGAATTCCGGTCTTTAGCGTGGCGTTGTTCCTTGCCAAAGGCTTCGTTAAAACCGCCGGCCTCACCCACTTGCCCTTCAATCTCGCCGGCTACATCGCCCTGATCTGCCGCGTGGGCGTTTTGCTGTTCTGGAATTTCTTTGTGAACAGGTATTGGACGTATAGGGAGGTGGAATGAGGTGGACAACGGATTGCGCTTCGCGCGAAGCGGATAAGCGAATGAGAACGGATGCATCCGCTACAATCCGATTATCCGTTTTGCGCAGGCAATCCGTTGTCGGCTCCGCTTTCATCCGCTATACTTGAACCATATAGGTTGACTCTGTTTCGCACATCACAGGGGAACGTTAATAAATCAAAATTCGATAGCTCAAGAGAAAGATTATGAGATTATGGGGACAAGAAGAAAACATTCGAAGAAAGCGCTTTCTCAAAAGAGCACTGTAAATATCTCTCCCAAAGGTAATCAGTCAACAGGGGGAGATATAGTTGGACGTGATAAACATATAGTGTTCAATATCTATATAGAGGGATTAATAACTGATCTCATCAATCGCCTATTTCCAAAGTCACAGCCACCAAGCAGTCAAGCGCCCCTCATGCAACAGGGTAAATTATTTCAGTTGTCTGAAGGGGACGAAGGGCCAGCGCACCTAACTGCAACGGAAGAGAAATTAGCACAAGCGAAAGCCAAAGCTGAAAAAGCTCTGGCGAACAAAAGGAAATGGAATAAATATCTTGCCATCTCCTTTGCCATACTTGCTATCTCCTTTGTCGTAATTGTTGTCACACTATCCATTTTGGGGAAGCCTATTATCTCTGGATTGCTTGGCGCAGCCCTACCCTCTCTTACTCCCACTTTCGCTCTTCCGGCTACACCCACTCCGCTTCCAAACACGTCAGGCACCTCTTCGGTAACAGCTTCCAATGAAATTAGTGAAATAACCTTTGCGCTTGGCTCCGATAGTTGCGGAGCCACTCTAGAAATAGTAGATCAATCCAGCTCTGTCGTTCTTTCCATGCATATTACTCCGGGAACTACTCAAACTATAAAATTGCCGGCGGGCAATTATGTATCTAATATTACATATGATTGTGGTTTAGGTTCAGGCCTTACAGGAGCCGCTGGGAATGGTAGCCTTCCTTATTCTGAAAGCTTCTCGGTCACTGGAGGAAATCACTTTTTTATTTCAATACCTTCGCGCAACATGTCGTTTTTATGGTATTTGATTATTGGAATCGGTTTATTGGTTTTAATTTTCATGTTGATTGGCCACAAGACAAAATGAAACCTTGTTGACACAACTCAACACCTATTGCTGGTAAATTGCAGGTCAGGCTTCATGCGCATCGGCTTTGACGCGACCTCGGCGGTGAGTCAGGGCGGCGGGATCGGGCGGTATACCCGCGAACTGCTGCGCGCGCTCGCCGACGCCGATAGCGAAAACGAGTACCGGGTTTTCTACGCCTCGCGCACGCGGCCTCATCCACTGCCGCCGCTCCCCGCTAATTTCCACATCACATCACTCCCCTTCCACGACATCTGGCTCGCCCGCCTGTGGCATCGTGTACTCATCCCGCTCCCGGTGAACTGGATCACCGGGCCGATTGATATTTTCCACTCGCCGGACTTCACGCTGCCGCCGATCTCGCGCCGCACCCGCACCCTACTGACCGTCCACGATTTATCCTTTGTCCGCGATCCGGAGTCGGCTGCGCCCGGGCTGCGGCGCTACTTGGAAGTCGTCGTGCCGCGCTCGGTCGAGCGCGCCGACCATATTCTGGCAGACTCACTCGCCACCCGTGACGATCTCGTCGAACTGTATGGAACTGCACCGCAGAAAATCTCTGTCCTTTACAGTGGCGTCAACGAAACTTTTCAGCCGATTAAAAATCCGTCGGAACTGGAAGCGGTTCGGGCGCGGTACATGCTCGGGTCGGGGCCATTCATCCTCGCCGTCAGTTCGCTACAGCCGCGCAAGAACTTCGTCCGGCTGATACAAGCCTTTGCTCAACTTCCTCATCCTGAACTCAAGCTTGTCATCGCCGGCGGTCGCGGCTGGCTGTACGATGCCATCTTCGCCGAAGTCGAGCGGCTCAAGTTGAATGGGCGCGTGATCTTCCCCGGCTTCGTCGCCGACGCCGATCTCCCAGCGCTGTATTCAGCGGCGCGCGTTTTGGCTTATCCGTCGCTGTACGAGGGTTTTGGCCTGCCGATGTTGGAAGCGATGGCCTGCGGCACGCCCGTCGTCGCCTCGACCGCCTCATGCTTACCGGAAGTCGCGGGCGAGGCCGCGCTCTTGGTTCCGCCAACGGAGGTGGAAGCGCTGGCCCAGGCGCTAGATCAAACGCTCAACGACGAGAATGTTCGGGCTCAGTTGACCGCCAAAGGCGCGGAACGGGTCCGCCAATTCAGTTGGGCGAAGTCGGCGAGGGAGTTGGTGGAGATTTATCGAGTGCTATATCAGGAGTCAGAAGCCAGAAGCCAGAAGTCAGAAGTCGGAAGATAAAAGTCGCCTTTTTTACATTCGTCCTTCGTCCTTCGTCTCGCGAAGCGGTCCGTCTACCGTCATCCGTCCTCCGTCGGCTTCCCTCCAACCTCAAGATGCCCTATAATCTGCGCCACATTCACTTCAGCATGGGGAGCAAACGGTATGGCACAGGTTCCGCTGTACACCACGCGCGGCGATTGGGCCGGCATGTATATTGATGGCTACCTCTACAACCCTCAGGGAGAATGGATTGGCTGGGTCAATCCGGGAGGGGTAGTCTTCTCCGTCGTGGGGGAATACATTGGCACGCTGTCCAAAGACTTCCGCGTGCTGCGCAAACGCGACATTGTCGAAACCATTCCGCGCCGCGCGCCGCCCACCCGCCCGGCGCTCAAGATCCGCATGCCGTCCTCAGTGCCGCTCGCGCCGCTCATGGCCGAACTGACCTATGACACCATCGATGTCTTTGAGGAGATGCCGGAGCGTTTGCATACCATAGACGCCGACCCCTCCGCGAAAGATATTGATTAAATCCTAAAGGGTGATCTAACCGCAGGGCACGCAGAGTGCGCGGAGACTTTTTCTTTCTCTCTTTCTTTTTCTCTGCGCTCTCAGCGCTCTCCGCGGTAAAAAGGTTTTTGATTGACTCATGCCCCAACCCAGTTCCCTCGTCCAACTCTTAGAGCAAGTCTCGGCCAAGCACATCCTCGAAGCCGCCCCGCCCGAGGATCGCGGTTTGGCGGAAACGCTCCCCTTCCCCTTCCTCGCGCTCGTCGGGCAGACGGAAATGAAAACCGCGTTGATGCTCGGGCTGATCAACCCGGCCATCAGCGGCATCCTGCTCATCGGGCCGCGCGGCACGGGCAAGACCACCGCCGTCCGCAGCCTCACCGACCTGCTGCCCATGGTCAATCGCTCGGCCTGTCCGTACGGTTGTTTGCCGGAGGACGTGGAGTCCGGCGGGATGGACGCGGTCTGCCCGGACTGCGCTAAGAAATATGGCGAGGGCCAACCGCTGACCTACGCGGACCCGGTGCGCTTGGTGGAACTGCCACTCAACGCGCGCCTGGAGGATGTGGTCGGTGGACTGAATGAACGCGCGGCCGTCCACAATCGGATGCAGATTCAGCGCGGCCTCCTGGCGCAAGCCGATCAGAATCTGTTGTATGTGGACGAAGTGAATCTGCTCGCCGATGAAATTGTGGATGCGATCCTGGACGCCGCGGCCCAAGGGATTTATACCGTTCGACGGGGACCGCTGGCCGCGACCTACCGTTCCCGTTTTGTTTTGATTGGTTCGATGAACCCCGAGGAGGGTCGCCTGCGCCCGCAGATTCTCGACCGTTTTGGGTTGCGCCTGATTATCCGCGGCTTAGAAGACACCGCCGACCGTTTGGAGGCGTACCGGCGTGTGCGCGCTTACCTGACCAGCCCGCGCTCAACGATTGCGGCTTACGCCGACCAAACACTCCTGGCCCGCGATGAAATCCAAACCGCGCGCAACCTTGTCCCGCAAATTAAACTCAGCCCCGAAGCCGAGCACACCGGCTTGGAACTTGTGCGGCAGATGCAGGTTGACTCGCTGCGGGCTGAGATTACGTTGTTCGAGGCCGCGCGCGCCTACGCCGCCGCCGATGCGCGCACGACCGTCACCCTCGCCGACATTCAAGCCGTCGCGCCCATGGCCGTTCGGCTGCGCCGCTCGCCGTTCATGATTGATTACTTCAACTCTCAGCAGACGGAAGAAAAGGAGATACGGGTGTTGCTTGAAAAACTTGTACGGAACGACGAAAGACGAAAGACGAAGGACGAAGGACGAAGTCAGAAGCCAGGAGTCAGGAGCCGGAAGTCAAAAGGCCGAAGTCGCCAGTAAACAGTCCAAAGTCGCCAGTCAACAGTCCGAAGTCGCCAGTCAACAGTCCAAAGTCAACAGTCCGAAGTCCGAAGTCAAAACCTGTCTCCTCAACTCATAACCTTCTATGTCAACTCAACTTGAAACCACATACACTCCCCTTCGTCGTTCGTCGTTCGTCCTTCGTCCTTTATTCAGACTTCAAACTTTATCTGTTCTCCTGGCATTGTTCGGCTATTGGGCTCCGTGGCTCACGCATCCGGCGGCGGCGCTGCGCCTGAATGGTTACGAGCTTTCCGAATGGGTCACGTTCCTGCCCGGCGTCCGCGATGGATCATTGCCGTTCAATCGGTTGGCGTTTTTAATTCCACTCGCTTGTTTAGCGCTGCTGTTAGCCATCGCTGCCTCGCGCTTTAGACCTACGGCGACGCCTCCAACAAGTTCGTGGTTGCGTCCCAAGTGGCCAAGCTCCGTCGTCGGTTGGGTGCTGCTGGTACTCGCGCTGTTGTGCTGCTACACCGTCTTTCCACCTTATCCCTATCTCTTCAGCGCTTACGCCGATCCGGAATTTCAGCTTCAGTTCTTCGTCGCCCTCGCCACCCTGTTCGGCTTAATTCTCACGCTCTATCTTCCGGTCGGATTGAACAGCGTGCTGCAGATTCTTTTGGCCGGTTTGGGTGGCGCATATGGCTTGTGGACGTTGCTCGCGGTTCGGCCCGTAGCTTCGGCGCTCCTCAACGCGCCCTGGGCCATCGGTTTAGGTTGGTTCGTGATGCTGGCGGGCTTCGTGGGGTTGATCATTTCCGGAGTGGCTTATTTCTTCAGCCCGGCTTTCTAAAATCTTGTACACGGATTACACGGAGGCCACGGATTTCACTGAAAAGAAAAATCCGTGCAATCGGTGTTATCCGTGCAATCCGTGTACAGAAACAAAAAAAGAGAGACGGATCGCTCCGCCTCCCTTCCCAACACTCGGGGACCAATCTCCTCGATTACTCGCGTTCACCAATCTTCACACTTAATTCTTTCACTTCTCCACCGCGTACGACTTTGACCGGCAGCGTCTTGCCGACCGTCTCCGGGCCAAGCGCGCCCTGCAAGGATTCAATGTCCGTTACGGCATGTGAGCCAACGCCCACTAACACATCGCCTTGCATCGCCCCGCCCTGTTCCGCCGGGCCGCCTTTTTCTACGCCGATCACCATCAAGCCTTGGCGTTGATTCAATTTTCCGGCGACGCCCTCCGGCAACGCGACGGGCTGCGTGCTTACGCCCAGGAAGCCGCGCTTAACGCGTCCGTGCTGGCGCAGCGCATCCGCAATCCCGCGCGCCACACTGGCGGGCACCGCTAAACTCGCGCCGCGCGCCAGCGCGCTGCTGTTCACGCCGACGATCCGTCCACTCACATCCACCAACGGGCCACCGGAGAAACCGGGGTACATGGTCACATCGGATTGAAGGTAGGCATCCAGATAACGGAACCGGCCACGCACCGGCCCGCCGAGCGCCACCACACTGCCCAGGGTCGCCTGCACCTCGTCGGGTCGCCCCACCGCCAAAACCAAGTGCCCGACTTTGACCTCCGCAAATTCGGGAACGGCCCAACCGCTTGCGCCATCGGCTTTCAATAGCGCGAGATCGCTGGCCGGATCGCGGCCCAAAATCGAAGCGCCGTACGTTTTGCCATCGGCTAATTTCACCTGGATGTTTTCATCCCGCTGAACGACGTGATCCGCGGTGAGGATTTCGCCGTCCGCGCTCCAAACGACGCCGCTGGCCGGGACGTGCTGCCGTGCGTTCACTGATACAACCGCTTTAGCCGCCTGCTCAACTGCCGCCGCTAAACCATCTGAAAATTTCTGTAGTTCGCTCATGATTTTCTCTCCAGGCTGATTCGAGACTCTGAAAATTTACGCTGGTTGCAGAATAGCATAAGCCGGCTGTCCTGCCCTCCTCCACCTGGGAGGAAATTGGCTAGACAAATGGGGAGGTAATGGAAGGATGAAGTAGGAAGTAGGAAGGATGAAGGTGGAAGGTGGAAAGTGGCAGGTAAAAGAAGACTTGCCACCTGCCACTTTCCACTTGCCTTCTTCAGACTGAGATCATTCCCCGCCGAATCGCAATCGCTACCGCTTCGGCTCGTGAAGCCGCGCCCAATTTGCTCATAGCCGAACTGAGGTGAAATTTGATCGTATGTTCGCTAATGCCCAGCTTGAGCGCGATGGCTTTGTTGGTCTGCCCGGCGGCGACGTAGCGCAGAACTTCTGACTCGCGCGGCGTAAGCGATTCACGGGAGTTCTCGCCGCGCAATTGTTCGAGGAGGACCGTGGTCGTGGAAGGATGGAGGATGGCTTCGCCGGCGACGACGCCCCGCGCGGCCTCGTACAGTTCGGCGCCCGTCGCGGTTTTGGGGAGGCAGCCGCGCGCGCCGGCTTGGAGAGCGGCCAACACGCGGACATCGGAGTTTGACTCGGAGAGCGCCAGGACAGCGGCCCCCGGCGCGAACGAGCGTAAGCGCCACAGCCCGCTCATTTCGTCGTCGGTCTCCAGCGCTAAATCGAAAATCACCACCTGCGGATGAATTGTGCGGACAGCTTCCAAGCAGGCTTCTACCGAGTCGGCCTCGCCTACGATGCTTACAGCCGCAGGCCCGGCTTCTTCCAACAATAAGCGCAGCCCGGCGCGCAGGGCCGGGTATGGGGAGGCGATGAGAAGATTAAGCATGGAGCTATTGTACGCGGAAAGCATTGGCGGCGCGTTAGCGGGCGTAGTGGGCTGGCGATTAAAATCGCGCCTAAAAACTGTGAAGTCGGCCTTCGCCGACTCAAATGATTTCAGAGTGAGTCGGCGAAGGCCGACTTCGCGCTCTTGTGGCTGCGACTTTAGTCGCCAGCTATAGAATTGATTTTCAACTGACATGGGCTATACTCGGCTTGAAGTAGACGAGGGGTTCGCCAAAAAATCCCTCTGAATCGGGGATAAGCCCGTTTTACCGTAAATGGGTTCCCACCCACTCATATGTTAGACCACGAGCGAGTTGAGGAAAAAGAGGCACATTAATGAATATAGGCGCATTAGTTGCATTATATGGAGATAAGCCTGCTAAGTTCATGCAACTCATCGTTAATTGTCAGGCAGAGATTGCTTCTGTGGCAGGATCAGCTTTTCATCCTTATGAAATCCGACAAGTGCATTCAACAATTGTGGGTATAGAGCAAGCTAAGGCATCTACAATATTGAATGCCTATTTTTACGAGTATCGCGACAAACAAGTACAAATGGATTTTAGTGGCTTGCTTAACTTTCTGCGTAATGGTGGGGGCTTTCCCTTCCAAATACAAATTGGCGGATTTCAACAGCGGGATTACCCATTCGCAAGTCGCGGCATTAGACCCTATGAACGATCATTCGCCTTTCAGGAGGGTAAGGCTGTTGTAATTGGATGGCCTATTCGGGGACTACCTATAACGAACCTTACTCCGACCACAATTAATCTAATTCATGAAAGCCGAATCTATCCAAACACATTAGATAAAATTAGGCAAGCCGCTCAGACATTTGGGTTTCTGCACAGATACTATCAGCGGCCCGAAGATATGGACAATGATTTCTATTTCAGAATAGGGCTGTTTGATTCAGCATCTTTTCCGGAGCATCTGCAACTGGCGGCAGAGTACAAAATCCGACAATTCCTAAGTGATTTAGAACCAGCCATCATTGAGGTTACGCTTTCAGACATTTATTTAGCTTTTAGCAACAACGAAACACTTCCCTTAGATTCAACAAAGGCATTGTCAGTCTCTGACCCAAAAGTGACTGCTGACTTGATAGAGCATATCCTACTGCAATAAATAATAAATGAGGGTAACATGTCTCGACCCAAAATCTTTCTCTCTTATACCGGACATAACGAAACCTTAATCCGCCGCATTGCGGTTGATCTGCGTGAATGCCAAATTGATGCATGGTATGACAAATGGGAGATCAGGCCCGGTGAACGCCTGAGGCAACGGATTCTAGGAGAGGCTATCCCAAAAGCAGACGCATTCTTCGTCTATTTGACCCCAGAGTCAATCAAGTCAAAATGGGTTCA
>Ga0209382_10000859_pt1 | contig 49199 bp, 38 predicted proteins | sample SoiMetdeltSBSDD5_FD_187599 | JGI IMG/M metagenome (GOLD analysis project Ga0209382, IMG submission 187599) | Bulk soil microbial communities from a Populus tree surrounding site in Tennessee, USA - Soil MetaG P. deltoides SBSDD5 (SPAdes) (version 2) | ecosystem: Environmental > Terrestrial >...
GCAAGGGCGGTATGTCGATCCGGATGACGTTGAGACGGAAATAGAGGTCCTCCCGGAACCGGCCCGAGGAGACGGCCTCCTCCAGGCGCACGTTGGTCGAGGCCACGACGCGCGCGTCGACGCGGATGCGCTGGCGGCCCCCGAGCCGGGTGAACTCGCCGTCCTGCAGGACGTGGAGGAGCTTGGCCTGCAGATGCGGCGTCATCTCGCCGATCTCGTCGAGAAGGATGGTGCCCTTGTCCGCCAGCTCGAACATCCCGGGCTTGTCCCGGTTGGCGCCGGAGAACGCGCCCCGCTCGTAGCCGAAGAGCTCGGACTCGAGGAGGTCCTCCGGGAGCGCGGCGCAATTGACCTTCACGAAGGGCTGCCGGCTGCGCCTCGACTGGGAGTGGACGTAGCGAGCCAGGACTTCCTTGCCGACCCCGGATTCGCCCAGCAGGAGCACCGGCGCATCGGTGTCGGCCACCTGCCGCGCGATACCCTTGATCTTCAGTATCGCGGGGTTGGACGAGACCAGATCGGAGTCCCGGCGCGGCATCGGCGTGGCCACCACCGGCGCTTCACGACGGCGGTGGCGGTCCTCCAGAGCGGCCTCCACGACGCGTTCGAGCTCCGCATCCGCGAAGGGCTTGGTCACGTACTGGGCGGCGCCCCGGCGAACGGCGTCCACGACCGCCTTGATCTGCGCCTCCGTGGAGAGCACGACGACGGGAACCTCGGGATGGCGGGTCCGTGCCTGGGCGAGGAAATCGAGGCCGCTCATCTGCGGCAGCAGGAGATCGAGGAGCATGAGGTCCGGGGTGGGCCGGGCGGCCAGGTGGGCGAGAGCCTCTTCCCCCGAGCCCACGCCGTCGACGTCGTACCCGAGCGACTTCAGCAGGGCAGCGAGATACCGCCTGGTGTCGTCGTCGTCGTCGACCACGAGTACCGCCGCCTTGGCCATGATGCCTCCCGCGAGCAACCCCGTCTCATGAGGGGTCCCTGCTCCCTGTACAGAGTGTCGGCCATCACACTCCGGGCGCATATGGCCCGATCAGGCACTGGAGTGGCACGTGAAGGCGCCACGGCCGGCGACGGCCGTTATCCGTTCACGGTCATGGCGAATCCTGGTCTTCGAGAAGGCGATGGTGGACGGCGAAGAGAGCCAGCTCGAGCCGATTGGAGGCTCCCACCTTGTTGAAGATGTTCGTGAGGTGGTGCTTGACCGTGTCTTCACTGAGGACGAACTGTCGCGCGATCTCCTTGTTGCTCAGTCCGGAGACCACCGCGGAGGTGATCTGAAGCTCCCGACGCGTAAGACCGAAGCGGTTGCGAGCCGCCTTCTCGGGCGCCGCCTCGACACCACGCAACGCGGCCACGAGGTCGGTGACGGTCTCGCGCCCGATCCAATGTTGTCCGGCCCTCACCGCGCGGATGCTCCTGACCAGAACGTCAGGGGGCGCGGTCTTGAGTACGACGCCGGCCGCGCCGAGCTGAAGCGCTTTCACGATGTCCGGCTTCTCGATGGAGGCGGTGAGCACGATGGTGCGCACCGGCGACGAGACACCCGCAAGCTCCGCCAGCGCGCCCATCCCGGATACGCCCGGCATGCTGAGGTCGAGCAGGAGGACGTCTGGCCGCAGGCTAGTCGCTAAACGGACCGCCTCCTCGCCATCGCTTCCCTCGCCGACGACGACGAATCCGGGCTCCGCTTCCAGGAGGCCGCGCAGACCTCGCCGGAAGATGGGGTGGTCGTCGGCAATGAGGATCCGAATCTCCTCGTCGCGCACGATCCGTCCTCGTGAGCGCGCGGGCGGGACGCTCCGCGTGCCAAGTCCATGACCCGTTACGGGGACTGGTGCGACGACGGAGGGATGTACGAGTCATACCTCGACTTAGGGCCTCTTGGCAAGACGCCTCCCGCCCTTCGATCCCGGGCCGCCCGCGCGAAGGAACCGGTAGCCGGAAATGGTGGCGGCCAGCCGTGGAAACGCCTCTGGACCGCTCGCCCGGACGGAGCGCACGACATGCCCGCGGCACAGCACGGCAGGGGAGAACGTGCCCACCGGGAGCACGAAGCGCATCTCGATGCGCGTGCGGATGTCGAGGAGATCCTCGGTCGAGAACAGCATGCCCGTCCGGCTGATGTTCTCGATGCGCCCGTCGCGCCAGTCGTTGTCCCCGATGGAGCGGTAGCGCAGGGGGAGAGGCAAGGCGAACCGGACGGCGCGCTCGGAATCCTTCACCACGACCTCGCGCTTCGCGCGTGTCCCGGGTGCGCCTCAGCACCCGCCCTGCGGGCGGCGCGCAGGCCTGCCGTACGCGCACGGTATCGGGGGCCGATCCCGTGCCGCAGTAACTGCCGTCACACAAGGCGGAGCATCGGGATACCACCAAGCGGTACCGGGGTTCCGCTCGCACCGGGGGCCAGGCGGTGCGCGGGCACGGCATCCCCCGTCCTGTCTACCTTTTAAGTGCGGGCGTCACCCGGGGCACATCGCTTGCTCTTCCTCTGGCCGTGGCCACGCGAAACGGAATGGCGACCCTCTCCGGACAGCAAAGCGAGCCTCTCAGCGTGCTCATCGCGGACGGCGATGACGCCTTCCGGTCGCTCGTCAAGCGCCAGCTGGGGGTGGCCGTCCGCGTGGTCGGCGATGCGAGGGACGGCGACGAGGCGGTCCGGCTCGCGCGGTGGCTCCGCCCGGACGTGGTGGTGATGGACGTCGCCCTGCCCGGCGTCGCCGCGGCGGCGCGGCGGATCAAGGCCGCTCGTGCCGAGACGAAGGTCGTCCTGCTCCTGTCGGTGGATCCTGACGGTCAGCCACCCGCGGGACACAGCGCCGCCACCGTCGCCGCGCTGCGCCTCGGCGCGGATGCCGTGCTCCCCAAGAACCGCGTGAGAGCGGAGGCCCTGGCGAGGACGGGCCGCGCTCGGGCGCGCGGGAAACGCCGCTGAACGATTCAGGGCCGCGGCGCCCCGCGGCCGGCGCGCGTCGCGCCGCGGATCGTGGAGAGACATGTTCAAGCTGCTCTTGATCTCGATCGTGGTCGTGCCCGTGCTCCTGGCCGTGCAGGCGGCCGGGAATGAGAGGCGCCGGCAGGGCCCGGTCGTGCTGATGGCGGTCGTGCTCGCCTACGACGTGCTCTACATGGCCATGCTGTATTACCTCCGCGTCCGATGGGTGGGCGCAGGCTAGGAGGACGGACCGAATTGCTCTGCCGCGTGATGTGCGCGCTCCTCTTCGTCGGCTGGACCGCCGAGTGGCCGCTGGAGACGGACAAGATCCTGTACCTCGGTCTGTGGCGGAGCCCCCTCCAGGTCTTTGGCCCGCTCTTCGTTTCGATGCCCCCCTTGAACCTGTTCCCCTGGCAGCTGCTGCTCCTGGCGCTGGCGCCGGTGTGCCTGCTCTGGCCGGGCGCACTGCGCCGGCGCTCGGCCGCCATGGACACCGCCATCGTCATCAGCTTCGCGAGCGTGGCCGTCACGTTCCTCTGGGGCCTCGTGCGTGGGGGGAGCGCCTACCACGCGTATTACCAGCTCTGGAGATTCCTCGTCGCGCTCCTCATCGGCCTCGTCCTCGTCTCGGTGATCCGCAAGTCCGGGCATGTCCGGCTCCTCGGCCTCACCGTGATCGCTGCCGCCGTCGTACGCGCCACCCTCGCCGTGTACTTCTACTGGGCCTTCGTCCACGGGCGGATGGACCCGCTCCCCCCGCACCTCACCACCCACGACGATTCCCTCCTCTTCGTCACCGGCGTGGTCATCGTGCTGAGCTGGGCCCTGGCCCGGGCCTCCCTCGCCTCCTGGCTGGCCGCGGTGTCGGTGTCGGCGGTCCTGGTGTACGCGATCGTCCTGAACAACCGGCGCCTGGCCTGGATCGAGCTCCTCTTCTCGATCGCCGTCGGGTACTTCGTCATCCCGCGGGGGCGGGTCCATCGGAAGGTCAGCCGGTTCCTGCTCGTCGCCGCGCCGGTCCTCCTCGTCTACGTGGTGGCGGGCTGGGGCAAGCCGGGCGCGGTGTTCGCGCCGGTACGCGCGATATCCACCGCCGGCAGCAACCAGGATGCATCGTCGCTCGCCCGCCAGGAGGAGATCCGGAATCTGCTCTACACCCTTTGGGCGGGGGGCAATCCCATCCTGGGCACGGGCTGGGGCGTGCCCTACCAGAAGTTCACCAGCGTCTACGCCAATTTCGGCGCCGAGTGGTGGCAGTACCTCTACCTGCCGCACAACTCCCTCCTCGGCGTGGCCGTGTTCGCCGGCCTCGTCGGGCTGTGCGGCATCTGGCTCGTGGTGCCGGTGGCGGCCTTCCTCGGAGTGCGCGGCTATCGGGGGTCCGGCGGCGAGACCATCGATCGCGCCGCGGCCATGGCCGCCGTTTGCGTCCTCCCCGCGTACGGCGCCCAGTGCTTCGGTGACGTGGGCTTCCAGTCTCTGACGGGCAGCCTCATCCTCGGCGTGGCCATGGGCGTGGCGGCCAAGGTCGCGGCGTGGGTCGCCGCGTCGGAAGCGGCGAGAAGCCCGGCCGCGAGCGGAAGGAGGATCGCGGCCACGGCCGCGGTGCCGGGAGGCGATCTTCAGGCGGCCTGCGCGTCGCGCGCGCCGCTCACGGCGGGCTGAGGCCATGTGCGGCATCGCCGGCGCCATACGCAGGATCCCCAACCGGCGCGAGACCGGCTCGCGGCCGTCGAGCGAGAGGATCGTACGCCTGGTCGAGAGGATGACGGAGGCGCAACGCCACCGGGGCCCCGACGGGTCGGGAATGTGGCAGTCCGTCGACCAGGAAGTCGTCTTCGGTCACCGCCGGCTCGCCATCCTGGACCTGAGCGACGCGGGCGCGCAGCCGATGGTCGACCCCGGCTCGGGGACGGTCGTCGCGTTCAACGGGGAGATCTACAACTTCCGGGAGATCCGCGGCGAGCTGGAGGCGTTGGGGGAGACCTTCCGCTCGTCCAGCGACACCGAGGTGATCCTCAAGGCCCACGACCGCTGGGGCATCGACGCCGTGCAGCGCTTCCGAGGCATCTTCGCTCTCGCCCTCTGGGATCCGCGGGCGCGCGCCGTTCACCTGGTGCGCGATCCCATGGGCATCAAGCCGCTCTACTGGACCGCCACCGAGGATGGCGAGCCGGGCGAGGAGGTGATCCTCTTCGCATCGGAGGTGCGTGCGCTCCTGGCCAGCGGGGCCGTCCCGCGTCGCCTGGAGCCGGCCGCGGTGGCCTCCTACCTGTGGCACGGCTTCGTGGTGGGACCGGACACGATGGTGGAGGGCGTCCATCTCCTGCCCGCGGCCAGCATCCTGACCATCCAGGCCGACGACCTCGCGCGGCGCCAGAACTCGAGACGGACGCGCCAGTACTGGAGCATGCCCTCTTCGGCGGCACGCAGCACGAGCGTGGACGAGCTGCGCGACGAGCTCGTGCGGACGGTCCGCATGCAGCTCGTCTCCGACGTGCCCCTGGGTGTCTTCCTCTCCGGCGGCGTGGACTCGAGCGCGGTGGCGGCCCTGGCCCGCGAGGCGATTCCGGATGCGCTGCACACGTTCACCATCGGTTTCGAGGAGCCGGCCTACGACGAGAGCGAGCATGCGCGCCGCGTCGCGGACTGCCTGCAGACACGCCACACCCGCTCCGTCCTCACCGAGCAGGCGTTCCAGCAGGGCCTTCCCGACGCCCTGGCCGCGATCGATCAGCCCACCTTCGACGGGATCAACACCTATTTCGTGAGCCGGGCCGCGCGCCGCGCCGGCATGACCGTCGCCCTGGCTGGCACCGGCGGCGACGAGGTGTTCGGCGGCTACCCGAGCTTCGTGGACATTCCGCGGATGCTCGGCGCGGGCGCCTGGCTGCGCTTCGCGGACGAGGCGGGAGTCCTCCGGCGCGCGTTCGCCGGCACCGTCACCCTGGGCGCGCGCTTCGCCAACGGCATGTCGTGGGACGTCTTCAAGGTGGCCCCGCCCCAGACGCGCTGGGGCAAGGTCGCCGACGTCGCCCGCGCCGCGCACGACGCGCTCTCTCTCTACCAGATCTCCTATGCCCTGTTCACGCGCGAGAGCCAGGCCATCCTGGCCGGCGAAGAGGTCCGCGCGGCCCAGCGCCACCGGCAGCATGGCCTGCCCGCCCACGTGGCCGCGGCCTGGCGGCGATCGATCGAGGGCAGCGAGGTGCGGCACGCGATCTCGATGCTGGAGCTGTCCAGCTACGTCGGCGAGCGCCTGCTGCGCGACACGGACGCGGCCAGCATGGCCGTGGCCCTCGAGGTGCGGGTGCCGCTTCTCGATCACGTCTTCGCGGAGACGGCGGCCGGCATCGACCCCGCCCGTCGCTTTGCGCCCCCGCGCAAGAAACAGCTCCTGCGCGACATCGCCTTGACGCGGCTGGATCCGGGTCTGTTCGACCGTCCCAAGTCCGGCTTCGTCCTTCCCATCGACCGCTGGGCGCGCCAGCGCCTGCAGCCCGTGATGCAGGGCCTCTTCGCCGACGGCGGGCTGGCGCGCCGGATCGGCCTCCGCGGCGACGCGCTGTGGACGCTGTGGCATTCCTTCACCGAGGGCCGGCCCGGCCTGTACTGGTCGCGGATCTGGGCGCTCTACGTCCTCCTGTCGTGGTGCGAGCGCCACGACGTGAGCCTGGCCGCGTGATGGCGAGCAGACCACCGCCGGGCGTCTTCCCGAAGGTGCTGTTCGTGTCCGGCCTTCAGATCCACCCCACCTTGTCCGGGGGGAACTTGCGGAGCTATGCGCTGGCGGGCTCCCTCCAGCGTCAAGGCCTCGACGTCTTCGTGTATTCGCTTGTCGGCCGGAAGAAGGACTATCTGGGGGGCCGGCCTTCGGCGGTTCAGGTGTGGCCCGGCGGGATCCCGGAGTACGTCGATCGGGGATTGCTCGGGTTCGGGGCCCAGTTCGGCTCCTACCGCGTGGGTCTGCCGCCCTTGTGGCTGACGGCCTGGCTGCGCGCGGCCGCCCGATCGCCCGGAGAGGTGCTGCTGCCCCCGCGCCTGCGGGAGCGGCTCGCCTGGTGCGACGCGGTGGTGGCCGATTTCCCCTTCGTTCACCCCGTCTTCTCCGCGCCCTCGGCCGAGGGCGCCCTGCGCATCCTCAGCACGCACAACCTCGAGCACCAGCTGTTCGACGACCAGGCGCGGTGGAAGAACCGCCGGCTGCGCCCGATCGTCCGGGCGGTGGAGCTCGAAGGCGCCGCCGCCTGCGACGTCCTCGTGAGCTGCTGCGCCGGGGACAAGCAGTTCTTCGAGGCGAACGCGGACGTGCGCCGCTCCATCCTGGTGCCGAACGGGATCGATGTCCGGCGCTTCCGCGGGATCGAGAAAGAGCGCATCCCCGTGCGCCGGGCCCTGGGCCTGGCCGACGACGTCAAGGTCTTCCTGTTCACGGCGAGCAAATACGGCCCCAACCGCGAGGCCGTCGACTACCTCGCCGCCTTCGCGCGCGCCCATGCCGGGTGGCTCGAGTCGGAGCGGATTCACATCCTGGTCGTCGGCAACGTGGTGGCGGCGCCCGTCCGGCGGCCGGGCTTCACCGCCACCGGCAAGGTGGAGGTGGTGGAGCCGTATTTCGCGGCCGCCGACGCCGCGCTCAACCCGATGGCGACCGGCGCCGGGACCAACGTGAAGATGTGCGAGTTCATCGCCCGCCGCCTGCCCATCGTGAGCACGCCCTTCGGGACGCGCGGGTTCACGCTCGAGGACGGCGAATCGGTCTTCCTGTTCGGCCCGGACGCCCTGGCCCCGGTCCTGGCCCGCGTCCGCCGCCTGTTCGACGAAGACCCGGGGCGACTGCGGCAGATGGCCGAGGCGGCCTTCGCCCGCAATCAGCGGGCCATCGACATGGACACGTGCGCGCAGCGGCTGGTCACGGCCATCGCCGGAACCCCGCGGCGCCGGCGCACTCTCGGCCGCGCGCCGCGGCTCGAGGCTCGCTCTCCGTCGGAATCGGTGTGATGGCGACGCCGGGGCTCTCCCGAAACGTCACTCGGCCGCCGGGCGCCCACCCGCGCGAAGACGATCGTCGTCCCGCCTCCGGGCGCGAGGGACCGGCCCGCCCCCGGCCGGCCGTGGCCGGACATGTGCCCGCCCTCGACGGCGTCCGTGGCCTGGCCATCCTGATGGTGCTCCTCTTCCATTTCGTCGCGCAGACGACGGCGACGAACGGTTTCGAGGCGGCGGTGAACGGCGTGCTGGGCTATGGCCTGCTCGGGGTCGACCTGTTCTTCGTGCTCTCCGGGTTCCTCATCACCGGCATCCTCTACGACTCCCGCCTCCAGCCCGGATATTTCCGCAGCTTCTACATGCGCCGCGTCCTGCGCATCTTCCCCCTCTACTACGGCGTCCTGGCCGTGGTGTTCCTGGTCCTTCCGCGGGTGCCCGTCCTCCGCGCCTCCGAGATCGCCGGCCTCCGGGAGCATCAGGCCTGGGCCTGGCTCTACGGCGTGAACGTCTACCTGTCGCTCCACGGAGGCTGGGTGCTGTCGTACATCGAGCACTTCTGGTCGCTCGCGGTCGAGGAGCACTTCTACTTCGTGTGGCCCCTCGTGGTCTGGGCGCTGGCCTCCCGGCCGCGCGCCCTCATGGGGACCGCCCTCGCCGTCGCCGCCCTCTCCATGGCCGCCCGCGTGGCCGCGGCGCTCGCGGGCGTCAATCCGGTCGCCATCACGGTGCTGACGCCGTTCCAGCTCGACGCGCTGTGCCTGGGGGGGTTCTTCGCCGTCTACCTGCGGCAACCCGGCGGGGAGGCCGCGGTGAGGCGGGCCATCGTTCCCATGACCCTGCTCGCGGCCTCGGTCCTCGCCCTCCAGTTCGGTCTCCATCGTTTCACGGAGAGCGGCCTCGTGCTGATGCGCGCGGTCCGGGGAGGCGTGTTCCGCGTGCTCTTCGCGGCGGTGCTCCTCTACGCGCTCTTCGCGCCCGCCTCTTCGATCGGCGGCCGGCTCTTCCGCAGCCGCCCCATGGTCGCGCTCGGGAAGTACAGCTATGGCCTGTACGTCTACCATCACTTCCTGTCCTACTACTTCGTCAAGCACGACACGGAGCTGGTCTGGGCGCGTGCCGTCGGATCGCACACTCTCGGCGTGGTGCTCCAGGCCCTGGCCGGCATCGCGGCCTCGATGGCGGTGGCGTGGCTCAGCTACGAGGCCTTCGAGAAACACTTCCTGCGGCTGAAGCGCTTCTGGCCCTCGGCCAGCGGGGCGGGCGCCGTGGCACGAATGCCGGGGGCGCCATGACCAACGGCGCCTGCCCTCCGGCCGTGCCCGCGCGCGCGAAAGTGCGCTCGCTATTGACGTGCCGCGAGAGCGGCTCCTATATTCGAAGATCGACGCTCTCGAGGAGCCGCGCGTCATCCTTCCTCGAGGTCCATGGTGCGGTGCAAGTGAAGACTCTCGTCGTCGTCGCGCTGGGCCTCGTGGCCTCGCTGGGCGCCCTGGCCACGGCCGCGGACCGCCCGGCGCCGGATCCCGCCAGCGCGGCCGCTGCCCCGGCGGGCTACGTGATCGGCGTGGGCGACGTCCTCCGGATCAACGTCTGGAAGGAGCCGGAGCTGACCTCCGACGCCACCGTGCGCCTGGACGGGATGATCACCGTGCCCCTCCTGGGAGACCTCCAGGCCGCCGGGCGGGCTCCCGCCCAGCTCGCCGGCACCTTGATGGCGGAGCTCGATCGCTTCGTGGAGAAGCCGCGGGTCACGGTCAGCGTCAGCCAGGCCAACAGCGCGCGCATCTACGTGGTGGGCCAGATGGTGAGGCCCGGCGAGTTCCCCCTCTCCGGGCGCCTGACCGTGCTCAAGGCGCTCGCCCTCGCCGGCGGGTTCAAGGATTTCGCGAGGCCGGAGAGCATCGTCATCGTCCGGGAAGACCAGACCGTGCTTCCGTTCAACTACAAGCGCGTGACGGACGGAAAGGACGTCTCGCAGAACGTCCTCCTCGCCGCCGGGGACACGATCGTCGTTCCATGAGTGCCACTCCATGAGTGACGACCGGCGCACGGACGCCGCCTCCGCCGGGGCCGGGTCCTCGGATGGGTCCGACGAGGATTCGTTCCGCTGGACGCAGTTCCGCCACTTCCTGCACGCGCCCCTGCGGAGGCCACTGCTGGTGCTGCTGCCGTGGGCGGCCGTGTTCGGCTTGTCCGTGGTCGCCCTCCTCGTCCTGCCCAAGAAGTACATGTCGACCGCGCTCGTGCTGGTGGAATCGGAGAAGATGCCCGAGTCCTTCATCCCCAAGGTGGCGACGAGGGACAGCGGCCTGCGCCTGGAGACGATCCGGCCCGAGATCCTGAGCCGCACGCGGCTGGAGAAGGTGATCGAGGAGACCCAGCCCTATCCGGGCCTGGGCAAGAGCCAGGCCGTGGACAAGATGCGCGCCGCCACCTTCGTCAACGTCAGCGGCAGCGACGGCTTCACGATCACTTTCTACCACCGGGATCCCCTCAAGGCCCAGGAGGTGACGGACCGCCTGGCCCGGCTCTTCATCGACGAGACGATCAAGTCGCGCGCCCAGCAGGTCGAGGGAGCGGTGGACTTCCTCGTCACCCAGGTGAAGGACGCCCGCATCGAGCTCGAGAACAAGGACGCGGCGGTGCGGAGGTACAAGGAAGAGCACATGGGCAAGCTGCCCTCGCAGCTCGAGACCAACGTCGCGACCATGCAGATGCTCCAGCGTGAGATGCAGACGGTCGAGGAGAGCCTCATGTTCGCGCGCGAAAAGCAGGAGGCGCTGGCCCGGGGCCTGGGGCGATCGGCGGGCGGGGCCCGGGCGGCCGCGCCCACGGGGACGGCGGAGCTGGACGACCTGAACCGCCAGCTCGCCGCCCTCCGCGCGCGTTACAAGGACCAGCACCCCGACGTGGAGAGCATGAGGTCGCGTATCGCGCGCGTGGAAGCGCGCCTGGCGGAGGCGCGGCGGGCGGGCGATGCCGCGGGGGGCGCGCCCGCGGACACGGATCAGGAGATCGCGGTGACGCGCGAGCAGCTGGCGAAGGCCGGCCTGGAGGTCAAGAACCTGGAGCGGAGGCGGGACGACCTGCAGGCGAAGATCACTTCCGTCCGCGCGAACGTGGAGGACACGCCGCGCACGGAGCAGGAGCTGGCGACCCTCACCCGCGATTACGAGAAGCTCAACGACAACTACAAGGCGCTGCTGAGCAAGCAGCTCGAGGCCCAGATGTCGGGCCGCCTCGAGCAGCGGTGGAAGGGCGAGCGGTTCCGGATGCTCGACCCCGCCAGCCTCTCCGACAAGCCGGTGTTCCCCAAGCCGCCGCTGTTCCTCGGCATGGGCGCGTTCCTCGGCCTCTGCGTCGGCCTGGGTGCGGCCATGGTGGCGGAGTACCTCGACCCCACGGTCAAGGACAGCGAGGTCCTGCAGGCCGTGCAGGGCTACCCCGTGCTCGCATCCATCCCGCACCTGCCGGATCTCGCGACGTCCTCGAAGCCGCATCTGGCGCGGGTCGAAGGGGTGGGCCGGGAGCCGGCGGAGGGCCCCGGAAAGAGCTGGGGTCCCAGCCTTCCCGGGGAGCCGGTGTTCCGCGACGAAGGCCTCGTCGCCCCCCGGAAGGTCGTGCCGATCATCGAGGCTCTCGAGGACCCGAACTCCGTCGTGGGAGAGGAGCTGCGCTCGTTCGCGGCGAATCTCCAGGACACCTGCCGCCGGGCCAAGGTGACGTGCCTGGGCATCACCAGCGCGCTGCCCGGGGAGGGGAAGAGCACGCTCAGCGTCGGGCTGGCCAGCGCGCTCGGACGGGAGCCCGGCCGCCGCGTCCTCCTCATCGAGGCCGACCTGCGGCGGCCGTCCCTGACGGGAACGCTCGGCCTCTCGCCCGCACACGGATTGAGCGAGTGGCTCAACGGCACCCTCGACTACCTTCCGGTGCGGACGATCGAGCCGGGCGGCTTCTTCCTGGTGGCGGCGGGCCAGACGGGCCTCCGGCGCCCGGAGCTGCTGGGATCGCCGCGCATGGACCTCGTCCTGCGCACGGCCCGGCGCCTCTTCGACCTCGTGCTGCTCGACGCCGTGCCCGTCCTCCCCGTCGCCGACACCGTCCTCATGCAGGACCTCGTCGACGGATTCCAGCTCGTGGTGCGCTCACGCCGCACGCCTCGCGACGCCGTGCACGACACGCTGGCCAAGCTGCGGCCGGACCGGGTCATCGGTGTCGTGTTCAACGGACACAAGGAGTACAAGGCGTCCCACAAGTACTATGGCTACCAGCGGTACGGGATGGCCTACGGCTCGATCCCCGAACCCGGACGGGTGGCGAAGCTGCTGGTGGGGCTGAAGGGCCGGGCGCGCCGCTAGGCGCGGGGCGGGGTCTCAGCGCACCGGCGCCAGCGCGCTCCCTCCGGGGCCGAGCAGGGTCAGGAACACGCCGGCCTGGAAGGCGTCGATGGCGGGAAGCGTGCTCGTCGCGCCACGGCGGCGATAGCGGACCTCGGCCGACACTTCCAGCGTCCTCCCCAGACGCCGGCCCAGGGAGGCGAAGGCGTCGTCGCCGGGCCCGTAGGCGCGCTCCCCGCCGCGGGGCGTCTGCGGGTGAGCATGGTTGGCGACGAGGCGCAGCTGCCAGGCGCGCCCGATCGGCACCGTGGCGCCCAGACCGCCGCGGAGCTCGAGCCGGCTGACTCCGAGCCCGAAGGCAGGGGTCACCTCGCGGCGGAGGAAGACGGTGAGGGTCGAGAGGGCGACCTTGCGCGTGAAGCTGGCCCCGCCGAAGAAGTTGTCCTTCCGGTCGAGGCCGGCGCGCGCGGCCTCGGGGGTGTGACTCCCGCCGCCCTCCAGCAGGACGGCACTGCGGCCGGACAGGACGCGCGACCACTGCAGGGAAGCGAAGTGGGTGACGTAGGACGAGCCGGTGTGGCTGGTCAGGACGTCTTCGAGCGAGTATTCGACGCCCACCGTGCTGCGGGCGCTCATCCGGTGCTCCAGGCCGAAGGTGGCGCGGACGCTGTTTCCGTCGACGAGGCCGGGGGCATCGAACTCCGTCCGAAAGAACCGTCCTTCGGCGCGCAGGGAGGCACGGGGGCCGATCTTCGTCGACACGCCGGCGCCGGCCACCAGCGACCGCGTCTTGACGCGGGGCAGGGCCACACCCTGCGCGAGCAGGACCTCCGAGGATGCGGTGTCGCCGATCCCGTAGGAGGCGTGGGCCCGCCAGTCCGTCGTCGGCGAGGAGTGATGGAGGGCGTCCAGCGAGAGATCGGCGTAGTAACGCCGCAGGTCGGGACGGCCCGCATAGCCGACCCACCGTCCGGCGGCATCGGCGCGAAACTCGCCGTGCCGCGCGCGGAGCGTGCGCGTCACGGCGCCGCGCGGCAGGAGCGTGGCCGCTCTCGGACCGTGAGGGTCGACGAAGTCGATGTTGCCGTCCCAGCCCACGCCGGCGGCCACCGAATAGTCCCAGGGCCGGAGCCGGGGCGGCGCGGCGCCGTCGAGCGGCGGGAGGGCGGGCATGGGCTGGGTTTGCGCGCCGAGGCTCGGCGCGAGGGCGAGGAGGGCGCTGACGGCCGCGAGGAGCGGCGAGCCCCCCTTCACCGCGGCCTCACGAGAGCGGGTGGAGGGCGACGTCGAGGATGAGCTTCTGCAGCTCGATCACCCCCGTCCGAGCGCCCTCTCGCGTTTGCCACCAGGCCTCGGGATCGAACGGCGAGAACCGCGCCGCGCGCACCGTCACCCTCGTCTCGTGGCCTTTCATCGACCGCCGGAGCATCCGCCGAAGGCGCCGCGTATGGTCCGCCGTCGTCACGAGCAGGACGGAGCGCAGCCGGAGCGGCCGGGACCATTCCGGGATGGCGAGCGCTTCGTCCTCGCTGCCCGCCACGACCCGCGGGATCTGCTCCACGCCCTCGACGCCGAGGGCCCGGAGCTGGCGAATCGCGCGGGCGGCCGCGTCCTCGTAGGGCACGCCCCGGCGGAGGAACTCGCGGTCCACCACGGGATCGGGCGGATCCGAGAAGACCGCGACCCGCGAGGCCACTCCCGCCCGCACGAGGTCCACCGCTTCCAGCACGCCCGCGCCGTCCGCGCCCGTCGACACGACGATGACATCGGCGGGGGCGAGGACGTCCTCGACCACCAGCGTGCGGCCGGCCGTGCGCAGGATGGCCGTGCGCGTGGGCGCGATCGCCAGCGCGGCCGAGCCCAGAAGCGCGACCAGGGCCAGGAGCACGCGGAGGCGGGGGCTTGCGCCGCGCCCGCTCCCCGCGGCCGGGCGGGGCCGGCGGTCCAGCTCGACCGCGCCCGCGCGCGCGGCGGCTCCCTGCGCGTCCACGCTCTCGCTCAGAAGCAGGCCTTCCGGCAGTAGAACCCCTCCGCGACCTTCTCCGGCGCCGCCGACTCCATGCCGCGGATGCGGGCGACGGCCCGGAACAGGTCCTCCGTGAACCAGGCCTTGCCGGCCTGGGAAGGGAATTGCTTCATGAGCAGTCCGATCTTGCGATCCAGCGTGGCCGGGGGAAGGGGGGCGAAGAAGTTCGGCGAGCCGAAGTCCCCATCGTATTTCGGGATCTCGTATTCGAGTATGAAATGGTCGCGCCAGGTGTTCCAGGTCAGCTCGGAAACCAGCCGGTGGTCCTGGTGCCGGTCGTGCCGGTAATGGGTGAGCACGAGGTCGGGAGAGAACTCCCGCTTGAACGCCTCGAACTCGTCCTTGACCGCGGCCCCGGAGTAGGGAAGGAACCCGTCGCGGTGCTCGCCGATGACGACGCGCGCCTTGGCCACGCCGTCGAGGAAGGCGCGGGCGGAGCCGCGCGCCTCCTCGGCCCGCTCGGGCGTGGCGCAGAAGACGACCCACAGCACCTCGAGGCCGCGGTGCTCCGCGGCCAGGCGCAGGATCGTCCCTCCGCAGCCGATCTCGATGTCGTCGCAGTGGGCACCGAGGGCGAGGACACGCTTGGTCCCGCCCCCTCCGAGGATCGAGAGCGCGTTCACTTCGCCTTGGCCCCCACGGGCACGGCGGCGGAAAAGGCCTGGGGCTTCCACACCTCCCAGGTCACCTGTCCGCGCGTGTAGATGTCGTCGAGGGTCTGTTTGTCCTTGAAGGTGTCCATGCAGGCCCAGAAGCCGTCGTGGGGATAGGCGAGCAGCTGGCCCGCCGCGGCCAGGCGTTGGAAGGGTGCCTCCACCAGCTCTTCGCCTTCCTCGATCCAGTCGAAGATCTCCTGCCGGAAGACGAAGAAGCCCCCGTTGATCCGCATCCCGATGTCCTTGACGTGGCGGATGCTCTTCACGCGTCCGGCCTCCTCCACGCTGACGAGGTGGAAGCTCTGGGTGGGGCAGACGCCCGCGAAGCAGGCGACGGCATCGCGCTCGCGGAAGTAGTCGATCATCGTGGGCAGGTGAAGGTCGGAGAGGCCGTCGCTGTAGTTGGCGAGGAACATCTCCTCGCCCTCCAGGAAGGGCTGCACGGCCCGCAGCCGCATGCCGATGTTCGAGTGCACGCCGGTGTCGACGAAGGTGATCTTCCAGTCCTGGATGTCGCTGGTGAGGAGGTCGATCTTGCGGCCGCCGTCGCTCATCACGAAATCGTTGGAGACCGTCTCGTCGTACTTGCGGAAGTACTGCTTGATGCTGTCCGCCCGGTAGCCCAGGCAGAGGATGAAGTCCTTGTGGCCGAAGTGGGCGTAGTACCGCATCACGTGCCACAGGATCGGCCGGTAGCCCACGGGCACCATCGGCTTCGGTATGGTTTCGGAATAGTCGCGGAGCCGCATGCCCAGCCCGCCACAGAACAGGACCACCTTCATGGCGTTCCCCCCTTCGCCTTCACCAGGGCGGCCGTGGCCGTGGCGCCCGCGTTTTTCCGGTACCAGTCGACCGTCCGGCGCAGCCCCTCGTCGAGCGGAGTTCGCGCCGTCCAGCCCAGCCGCTCCGCCGTGGCCGCGACGTCCGCCACCCGCACCTGCTCGAGCGGGCGATCCGCGACGCCTCCGAAGCGGGGCCGCTCATCGGGCGCCACGAGCCGGAAGATCCGCTCCACCACGTCGCGCACGGGGACGAGCCGCCCCGAGCCCACGTCCAGGGTCTCTCCATCGAGACCCTCCGCGACCGCCGCGGCCAGGAGCGCGTCCACGACGTCGTCGATGTAGACCCAGTCCACGGGCCGGGTGCCGCTGGTCAGGGCGGGCGTCTCTCCGCGCAGGAGCGACAGCGTCACGTAGGGAACGAGCTTGCGGACGTCGGGCTGGGCGGGCCCGTACACCATGAACATCCGGAGCAGGATGACGCGGGTGCCGTACAGGGCATGGCACATGCGCGCGTAGGCCCCGGCGGCGAGCTTGGCCGCCGCGTAGGGCGAGGCGGGCACCGGCCAGGACCCGTCCGGCGACGGCTCCTCGAGCGAGGCCGCCAGCAGCAGGCGCGCACGGGGTCCTTCCGTGTTCGCGACGAGGAGGTTCACCGCCGCCTGCAGGTTCGCCTGCAGCATGGGCAGGACCATCGGGAGCTCGCGGGCGCCGGAAACGAGGCTGGCCAGATGCAACACGACGTCGGGCCGCGCGGCGAGGATCACGCGCCGGACCTCGTCGATGTCCGTGAGATCGGCCTGCCACCAGTGAGGGCAGCCGCCGCCTTCCGTCCGGGGCGAGCGGGAGACGCCGTGGACGACGGCTCCGGCCTCGCCGAGGCGGCGTGCGATCGCGGCGCCGATGAACCCGCTCGCGCCCGTCACGAGCACCGTGCGTCCGGCCAGGCCGTTCATCGGGCGCTCGTCTCCGCGGCGGCCAGGAGTCCTGCCCCCTCGAGCGCACGGGCGGCCTGCCGCACCTCCGTGAAGGGCAGTTGCGACCGCTCCGCCACCTCCAGGAGCGATCGCGTGCCGTCGGACAGGCTCAACACCCAGAGCATGGCCATCTGGCTGGCCACGGCGTGGCTGTGCCCCCCGACCGCGCCGTACAGCCCGCGCTTGCCCAGGTGCGGCTCGCCTTTCGGGCTCAGGTTCACGTAGGTGAGGTCGCCTTCGAGCACCTCGATCACCTCGAGATAGCAGCGCAGCGAATCCACGAGACAGTCCGGACGCACGAGGTCGGGCGTATCCCCGGAGGTGTGGTATTCGGGGTATTCGGCGTAGGGTGTGCGCGTGAGCGAGCCCACCGGCAGGTCGAGGCCGGGCGAGCAGTACTGCCGCTCGTCGTAACCGTAGGGGGCGAAGGCCCGCACCTCGTTCCCCGGTCCGCGGTGGGCGAGGACGTGCTCCACGGCGCGGTCGATCCCGGCGTCGCCACGGCGGCTGCGCTTGTAGGTGAGCCGGCCGCCGTCGCCCACGCAGGCGACGACGAGGCCGTGCGCGATCCGCCGCAGGTGATCCTCGTTGAGGGCCAGCCAGGCGATGGCGCCGATCGTCCCCGGCGCGAACAGGAACCGATAGGTATGGCGCAGCGCCGTCCCGCGCAGAAGCCGGGCCAGGGTGGCCGCCAGCACCATGCCCGACACGTTGTCGTTGGCGAGCGACGGATGACAGCAGTGGGCGGAAAGGAGGACCTCGTCCGCCGACGCTCCGGGCAGGACGAGCTCGCCGTAGGTCAAGGATCCGTCCGCCAGTGTCGTATCGATGAGGACGTCGTAGCAGCCCGGTCGGAGCGCCGCCCGCTGCTCGTGGCTCAGGCAGAAGCCCCAGTCCTCCTTGTAGTAGCTCGTGCGATAGGGGACGAGGGTCGGCTGCTCGGGGAGGGAGTGGAGGTGCGCCTGGAGCTCGTCCCATCCGACTCGGCCGCGGAAGGGGACGCTGTAGCCCAGCACGTGCAGGTTCAGACGGTCGGCGTCCACGACGACGGTGCCGTCGGGTGCGATCAGCCGGGCCGCGCGCAGGTTCCATTCCCGCGGGATCACCCAATCGAACACCCGCGTGCCCGTCGGCACCTCGTGCAGCGTGAGGGGAGCGAGGCGCTGGAGGATGCGCAGAGAGCGGCGGAGGCCGTCGCCCGTGATGCTGCGGCAGATCGGATAGAGCTCGCGCACGAGAGCATGCATGTCCGTGCCCGCGGACTGCGCATCGATCTCGTCGCGGAGGCGGCGGACGCGCTCCGCCGCCTCGTCGGAGGGCCGGCGGGCGGCGGCGGGCGGGGTCTCGATCATGGCTTCCCTACAGCCCCCGCAGTTCCTGAAGGCGGGAAGGGTCGAAGTCGGGATAGGCGGCATCACGGGGAGCGATGACTTCGACCGGCCCCGGCCAGGCCACGCCGTGGAAGGGATCGTTCCAGCGGAGGCCGCGCGCGGCCTCCGGGGCGTACGGGACGGAAATCTGGTAGAGCACCTCGGTTCCGTCGGCGAGGGCGAGGAAGCCGTGGGCGAAGCCAGGGGGCACGTAGAGGGCGCGGCCGTCGTCCTCCGCCAGCTCGACGCCCACCCACTTCCCCAAGGTCGGAGAGTCGGGGCGGAGGTCCACCGCGACGTCGTAGAGCGCGCCGCGCGTGCAGCGGATGAGCTTCGCCTCCGCGAAGGGCGGCACCTGGTAGTGGAGGCCCCGCAAGGTCCCGCGCCGATGGTTGAAAGACACGCTGCACTGGGCGAGGCCGGCCTCGAGGCCGTGGGACGCCATTTCCTGGGCGCACCAGGTGCGCGCGAAGAATCCCCGCTCGTCGACGTGCCTCTCCGGCTCGATGACGTACGCGCCCGCGAGCGTCGTGGGTATGAAGCGCAAGTCGTCTCCCGCGGGCCCCGCCGTCAATCCAGGACCCGGACCTCGGGAATGGGCACGACGAACCTCCCGCCCCATTCGTGGATGTAGGCCATCTGACGGACGATCTCGTCCTTGAAGTTCCAGGGAAGTATGAGGACGTAGTCCGGCCGGGCCTCGCGGATCCGATCCGGATGATGGATGGGGATGCGGGTCCCGGGCAGGAACTTGCCCTGCTTGTACGGGCTCCGGTCCACGGTGAAGTCGAGAAAGTCGGTGCGCACGCCGCAGTAGTTCAGCAGCGTGTTGCCCTTGCCGGGAGCCCCGTAGCCGACCACGGTCCTCCCGGCGCGCCTGGCCCCGATGAGGAACTCCAGGAGCTTCCGCTTGACCTCCTTCACCTTCTCGCCGAAATCGGCGTAGGTCTCGAGGCGGAGCAGGCCGGCCGCGATCTCCCGCTGCCGCAGCTCCTCCACGCGGGGCGTGACCGGGTGGGAGCGGTCATGTTCGTGCCGGGCGTAGATGCGCAGGGATCCCCCGTGGGTGGTCAGCTCCTCGACGTCGAAGAGGGTCAGGCCCTGGGCGGCGAAGATCTTCTCCGCGGCCAGGAAGGAGAAATAGGAGAAATGCTCGTGATAGATCGTGTCGAACTGGCTCTCCGCCATGAGCCGCATCAGATGCGGGAACTCGATGGTGATCACCCCTCCCGGCCGCAGCAGGACCTGCAGTCCCTTCACGAAATCGTTGGGCCTCGGTACCTGGGCCAGGACGTTGGCGCCGCAGATGAGGTCGGCCTGCTTTCCCTGGGCGACGAGCGCGCGCGCGGTGTCCTCGCCGAAGAACGCGACGAGGGTGGGAATGCCTTTCTCGACCGCGACTCGGGCCACGTTGGCGGCGGGCTCGATCCCCAGCACGGGGATGCCCATCTTCAGGAAATGCTGCAGGAGATAGCCGTCGTTGCTCGCCACCTCGACCACCAGGCTCTCCGCGCCGAGACGGAGACGTCCGCGGATCATCTCCGCGTAGCGGCGCATGTGCTCGACCCAGCTGTCGGCGTAGGACGAGAAGTACGCGTACTCGGTGAAGATGGCCTCCGGGCTGACGTACTGCTGGAGCTGCACCAGGAAGCACTGGTGGCAGACGTAGACGTGGAGCGGGTAGAACGGCTCCATGTCGTCGAGGTTCTCCTTCGCCACGTAGCTCTCGCACAGCGGCGACATGCCGAGGTCCACGAAGGTGTGGCGCAGGGCGGCCCCGCAGAAGAGGCAGCCGCGGGCGGCCGCCGTCCCCGGGTCCGCCCCGGCCTTCGCGCCGGCGCCGAGGCGAGCCGTCGCGGGGGCGCTCACGCTCAAGCCGCCGGCTGCCGGTTCCAGCACAGGTCGGCCCCGAGCGCGCCGGAAGCCCGGAGATCCCTGATCTGGTCGATCCGGCGATAGCGCGGGCCTTCGAAGTCCGCGGCCTTCAACCCGATGCTCCGGTAGGCCTCGTAGAGCTGCCGGGCGCCCTGGCGCGCATCCCAGGCTGGCCGGAAGGCGGGCAGCACCCTGGCGATCTTGCTGAAGTCCGCGCGGTAGTTCCGCTTGTCCGGACCCGCGCCTTCGGCAAAGGCCACCACGCAGCCCGGTACCGTCTCCTTGACGATCTCGGCGATCTCGCGGATCCGATAGTTCTGGTCGTTGCGGCCGACGTTGAGGGCCTGGGCGTGGACGGCCTCCCGAGGCGCGGCCAGGGCGGCCAGGAACGCGCGCGTGATGTCCTCGATGTGGATGATCGGACGCCACGGGGTGCCGTCGCTCTTCAGGAGCACCTTGCCGGTGGTGAAGGCCAGGGCCACCAGGTCGTTGAGAACCACGTCGAAGCGCAGCCGCGGCGAGACGCCGTAGGCGGTGGCGCAGCGCAGGAACGTGGGCGAGAACGAGTCGTCCGCGAGCGCGGCGACGTCACGCTCCGTGCGGACCTTCGACTCGCCGTACGGCGTCACCGGCTTGAGCTCCGACTCCTCGTCGACGGGTGCGTCGCCGGCCGCGCCGTAGTTGCTGCAGGACGACGCGAACACGAAACGGCCCACTCCGGCGCGCTTGGCCAGCTTGGCCAGGCGGACGGAGGCGAGGTGGTTGATGTCGTAGGTCAGCTCGGGGTCGAGATTGCCCAGCGGATCGTTGGAAAGCGCCGCGAGGTGGACGACGGCGTCGATGCCCTCGAGATCGGCGGCCTCGACGTTACGCACGTCCTTCTCGAGGGTCGGGATCGATTCCTGCCACGATCCGAAGGTCGACCGGCGGTACAGGTCGGTGTCCAGACCCACGACCTCGTGGCCCGCTGCCACCATCATGGGCGCCATGACCGTTCCGATGTAGCCGCGGCTGCCGGTGAGCAGAATCCTCATTCCGCTCGCTACAGCATCTTTCATTCCACGGGGGGAGGCGCGGTTCCCGGCGACACCACATGCATTTACGGGCGGACGCGCGGTCCACGCGATGGACTCCGGCTTCCATTCCGCGGCCGGCGCATGCCGTAAAACGGTCGCCGGATTCCGCGCCTCGTTGGCGGGAAGGGAGAGGAGCGGGCCGGTGCCCGGGGCACGGGAGTGGCACGAGCAGTGCAAGATCGCCAGCGACGGGCCCTGCGACTGTGAAACGCGAGGAATGGACTCCACCACAACGCGACTTCATCCACCGGTTTCCGCGGCGCCCGTCGAGCCCGGCGCGACCGTAGCGCGCAACGCCTTCTACCTCGTGGTCGGACAGGCGGCGACGACGGCCCTGGCCATCGTCTTCAGCGCGGCCCTGGGACGCTCCCTCGGCGCGAAGGACTTCGGCGTCTACTACCTCATGACCACCATGTCCACGTTCGCGTACGTGTTCGTGGAATGGGGACAGCCCCTGTTCGTCATCCGCGAAGCCGCCCGCGCTCCGGTGCGGTCGGGCGAGCTCCTGGGTACCGCGCTCGCCCTGCGCGTGGCCTTCGCGATCGTGGTGACGCTTCCCGCGGGCCTCATCTCGTGGGCCCTCGGCTACGGCGCGCGCACGACGTGGCTTTCCGTCCTGCTGATCCTGGCCGCCCTCCCCCTCTTCCTGGCCCAGGGCTACGGGATGGTGTTCCGCGCGCACGACCAGATGGGACGGGACGCGGCGGTGTCCGTCTCCAACAAGGTGATCGTGCTCGTCCTGACGCTGCCCGCCCTCGCCTACGGGGCGGGAATTCCGGCCGTGATCCTGGCCCAGGCGCTGGCGGGCCTGGCCGCGCTGGCCGTGGCCGGCCGGCTCTACCGGCAGCTGGGCGCCGCTCCCCTGCGGTTCTCTTCCGCCGCCGCCCGTGAGCTCCTCGCCGCGGGCGCTCCGATCCTGGCCATGACCGCCGCCGTCTCCGTGCAGCCCTATCTGGACGTGATCATCCTCTCCAAGCTGGCGCCGGCCCAGGTCGTCGGTTGGTTCGGGGCGGCGAAGAACGTGCTGGGGACGCTCATCGCTCCCGCCGCCATCCTGGGGGCGGCGGCCTATCCGCGCCTCGCGCGAGTGTCCGCGGACGCCGCCGCGCTGCGGCTCCAGGTGCGGGCCGCGTTCCGCCCGATGTTGTGGCTGGGGGCACTGGGAGGAACGGGCACCTTCCTCTTCGGGAGCACGGCCATCGCGCTCATCTACGGCGAGAGGGGATTCGGGCCGGCGGCCAGCATCCTGCAGGTCTTCGCGCCCGGATTGTTCCTCCTCTTCGTCGACATCCTGCTCGGAAACATCATCTACGCGGCCGGCGGCGGCACGGGTTTCGCCGCGGCCAAGGTCGTGAGCGTCGTGGTGGGGACGGCGCTGGACTTCGTACTCATCCCGCTCTTCCAGCAGCGCTACGGCAACGGGGGTATCGGCGTCATGGTCGCCTTCGCGCTGAGCGAGTTCGTGGTCTTCGCGGGAGCGATGCTGGTGCTGCGTCGCGGCACGCTCGACCCCGCGACGGCGGCGGACGTGGTGCGTGCGCTCGGCGCCTCCGCCGCCACCGTCGCGCTCTTCCGGGTGCTGCCGCCCCTGCCGCCCTGGGTCGGCATTCCCCTCTGCGTCATCGCTTTCGCCGCCGTCTCGCTCGCGCTGGGGCTGGTCGCCGTGCGCGACCTGGCCGTGCTGCGTGCGCTCGTGCGGCGCCCCGGCGTCCCCACGTTGCAGGTGGGCGGCTCCGAGCCTTGAGGCCCGGGCGCGCCGGCCCGCCTCAGCGGCCGACCGCTTCCGCGGGCTCCCGGCTCGCTGCCTTGCCCGCGACGGCGGGCTCGACACGGCGCAGCCAGCACTCGCGCCAGTAGGAGTAGATCTCGCGGGGGCAGAACCAGCGGCGCAAGCTGCGCTCCCCGGAGCAGACCACTCCTTCCAGGGTCACGCAGTCGCTCTGCTTGAACTCGATCATGCGGCCGCCGGCGCGCTCGTCGATGAACCGGTGGATTCGCTGTCGGACCCGGAACGTCCGCCCGCAGAACGGCAGCATCTCGCGGTCGAACCACATCCCGCGGTGCCGTCCCTCGGGCGTGAGGGTGGCCGCGATCTCCTCCTTGCTCTTGACCTGCACCAGCTCTCCCGGCTGCAGGCCGAGCGGGGGATCGGGGCTTGGTCTGGCCGCCGTCCCCGGCAGGTCGACCACCGGCATGAGACCCAGCTTCCGCATCGGCTCCTGGACGGAAGCCCGCGCGCTCACGCGGAGGAACCGCCCCAGGGGAACGTTGCCGCTCGTGTACTCCTTCACGTAGGAGCGGGCATCCCAGAGCTTGACGTGGTCGGACGCCCTGGGCAGCTCGGTGGCCTGGCATCGCCAGCGTTCTTGTGGCCGTCCGTCGACCTCGACCGAGTATTTGACGTGGCGCGCCGCGCGGTCGAGGAGCGCTCTCAGGTCAGGGGCCACGACGGGGGGGGAGGGTGGCGTCTCCGGTGTGACCTTCCGCAGCCAGGCTTCCTTCCACAAGATCCGGCACTCCGCCTGGCACCCCGCGTGGGCGGAGCCGTCGCAGCGCAGGTCGCCGAGGAGCACCGTGCGCGGAGGCCGTCGGGTGCCCGAGTAGTTGACGGTGTCGCAGACCCGTTCCGCGCGGCGGTCGACGACGAGACGACGGCCGCAGAACACGGCCATCTCCGGCATGAAGGGAAGCTCCTCCAGCGCGCCACGCTCGTCGAGGGTGGCCAGGATCTCGGCCGGAGCCCTCACTTCCACGAGGTCGCCCCGCCGCAGCTCGTCGTTCGCCATCGATTGCTCCATGCCGCAAGGGCGGCCGGCCGGACCATCGCCGCGATCCACGCGGCGGCCCGGCACGGGCAATGCAAGCATCGCGCCCACAGTGGCACCGGCGCGGCGCCGGTGCGGGATCGGGCCATGTTCAGATCGGCGGCAAAGAACGGCGACCAGGCCCGTCTGGTGGCGGGACAGGGCGGAAGCGTGCTGCTCCTGTCGATGCGCCGCCGGGCCGACGTCGTCGCCTTCTGCCTGCAGTACGAGTTCGAGGACGTCATCGCGGAGATGACGGGCGCGGACCGCATCGACGCCGGCGGGGGCGCGACCCTGGAGCTCTCCCGCCGCGCCTACAAGATGGCGCGCCTGGCGACGGGGTCACCGCGGATGGCGCGCGCGCTGGCGCCGCGGCCGTCCGCGGTGCGCCTGGAACGAGACTACGACCTGTTCCTCCCCGTCTTCAACAACGCCTACGAGCTGTTCGCGCTGGCCACCATCCCGGACTGGCGCAAGCGCTGCCGGCTCGCGGCCTGCTTCGTCAACGAGCTCTGGCTCGACGTCCTGCCCGGATACCTGCTGGAATTGCTGGCGGACTTCGACCACGTCTTCCTCGGCGTGCGACACACCGTCGAAGAGGTGGCGCGCATCGTCGGGCGGCCCTGCCGCTACCTGCCCCTGGCCGCGGACGTGCTGCGTTTCTCGCCCTTTCCCGACCCGCCGCCGCGCGCGATCGACGTGTGCAACATCGGCCGGCGATCGCCCGTCACGCACCAGGCTCTGCTGCGCCTGGCCCGCGAGCGCCGCCTGTTCTACTACTACGACACCGTCGCCGCCAGCGGCGCGGGCGGCAAGCAGCGCACGTTCCGCGTCGACGAGGCGGCCGAGCACCGCCTCCTCCTCGCGAGCCTCCTGCGACGCAGCCGCTACTTCATCGCCAACCGCGGCCGCGTGAACGAGCCGGAGGTCACCAAGGGCCGGGAGGAGATCGCGGGGCGCTTCTACGAGGGGGCGGCCGCGGGGACGGTCATGCTCGGCGAGTGCCCGCGCACGGAAGAGTTCGAAAGGCAGTTCGGCTGGCCGGATTCCGTGATCCCCCTGCCCTTCGATTCTCCGGACGTCTCACGCCTGCTGCTCGAGCTCGACCAGGACCGACCCCGGCTGGAGAGGATCCGCCGCGAGAACGTGCGCAACGCGGCGCTCCGTCATGACTGGGTCCACCGGCTCCGCGCCGTCTTCGACGCGCTGGGCCTCCCCCCCACGGAAGCCATGAAGGACCGCGAGGCACGGCTGCGGTCTCTCGCCGCGAGCACGCTCGATCTCGCGCCGCGAGAGCACTCCTCGGACGCTTCCCCCGGCGGATAGTCACCGGCATCCCCAGGGCGCGCGGGTACCACTATTGGGTATCCGCCGGCCCATTCCCCCGGGCCCCGGCCGCGCGCCGGACGAGCTTCCTTCCGTCGAATTGTCGCCGGGCCAGCGGTTTCGCGGGTTTCGTGCGCTGCATCACTCGGGGCGCAGCGATTGCACTAGTGCGAGGCGTGAGTTCTGAAGGCATCTCCGCCGTCGTGCTCGCCGGCACGCATCGCTGGAGCGGTTCGAGCTTCGAGCGCCTGGCCGCGCGGCCGCTGGTTCCCGTCGCCCTGTCCCCCCTCATCGCGTACTCGCTGCGGTGGCTCCACGACGGGCGTATCGAGCGCGCGACCATCTGCGAGAACGGCAGCGCCCCCGTCATCGAGAGCGTGCTCGGTGACGGCGCCGATCTGGACCTCGATCTCAGCTACTACAAGGACGGCACGCCCCGCGGCGCGGCGGGATGCGTGCGCGACGCGGGCCTGCGCACGGGCGCGGAGACCATCGTCGTGGCCGGGGCCGCCGCCATCCCCACCGTCGATTTCGACGCGCTCCTCGCTTCGCACCACGCCTCGCGCGCCGCCGTCACGGCGGTGGTTCACCGCGAGCCTCCGTCCGCCGCCCCCACTCCGGGCGGCGTGTACGTCTTCGAGCGCCGCGCCCTCTACCACGTGGCGGAGACGGGCTTCCAGGACATCAAGGAGAACCTCATCCCCAAGCTGCGCCGGGTCGGGGAGCGCGTGGCCGCCTACGAGAGCGGGGGTTTCTGTCCCCAGGTCCTGAACGCCCAGACCTATCTGGCGGTGAACCAGTGGATGCTGCAGCGGCTGGCCCACGACGACGGCGGCAGGGGCCTCGTGGACCCGAGCGCCGAGCTGGCCCCGGGCGCGCGCCTCGTCGGCCCCGTACAGCTCGGCCCGCGCGTGCGGATCGAAGCGGGAGCCACCATCGTCGGGCCGACCACCATCGGCGCCGATTCGATCGTGGGTGAGAACGCGCTGGTGGCCCGTTCCGTGGTGTGGAATCGCTGCCACCTCGGAGAGGAATCGATCGTCCACGGCTGCGTGGTCGGCGACCAGGCGGTCATTCCCGCGGGAACCCTTCTCTTCAACGTGGTGCGCTCCGAGGCGGACGGGCCGGCGAGCGCGCATCGGGCCTCGGTGTGGGCGACGGCCAAGGCCGCCCCCGCGCTCCCGCGCCGCAACCCCAGCTCCTTCCTGACGTCGAGCACCGTCGGATGACCAGAGTCTTCACACACGAGTGAGAGGAAGCCATGGAACTCATATGTAGGGCGACAGCGAGGAACGCGAAGTTCTGGAGGAGCTCCACACCGGGAGCACGGACCCTGATGAGCCTGGTGCTGGGGCTCCTGGTGTCCTTGGCCCTGGCGCCCTCCGCCTCCGCGCAAGTGCCCGGACCGGGCGAGGAAGGCCATCCCTGCTTCGACGCCACGAACTGCGAGGACAACAACGCGTGCACCGTCAACACCTGCGTGATCCCGCCGACCATCCTCGTCCGCGGGCCGAACGGCGAGCCCGGGGTGTGCACGTTCCTCAACCCCGCGCCCGCGAACACTCCCTGCGGCGCCCTGGGCGGCGTCTGCGACCAGCAGGACGTGTGCAACGGCGTGACGACCGTATGCCCCGACACCAAGAAGGCGTCGGGCACGGTGTGCCGCCCGGCGGCCGGAGCCTGCGACGCTCCTGAAACCTGCGACGGCGTGAGCAACGCGTGCCCCGTGGTGGACGCCAAGCAGCCGCCCACGTTCGAATGCCGCCCGTCCCAGGGAGTGTGCGACCGTGTCGAGCACTGCGATGGCATAGGCGACTTCTGTCCGGGTGACGTCAAGTTCGGACCGGACGTCACCTGCCGTCCCGCGGCCGGCTCCGGCGCCACCTGCGACGCGGCCGAGGTCTGCCCCGGCAACAGCAACGATTGTCCGGCCGACACCGTGAAGCCGGCGGGCGCGGTTTGCCAGCCCTCGGACGGCGCGTGCGATCCGGCGGAGACATGCAACGGCACCAGCGCCGTCTGTCCGACCAACGTGCAGAGTCCGGCGGGTACGGTCTGCCGCGCCGCGGCCGGACCCTGCGACAAGGCGGAAACGTGCGTGGGTCCCGGGGTACCGAATTGCCCTCCCGACGGCTTCAACAACAATTTCCAGCCCAGCACCGTGGAATGCCGGCCCTCGGCCGGCGTCTGCGACGCGGCCGAGTTCTGTACGGGCTCGAGCAACACCTGCCCGTCGGACGTCGTCAGTCCCGCGGGCACGGTCTGTCGTGGCTCGGCGGGAGCTTGCGACGCGGCGGAAACCTGCAACGGGACCAGCGGGAGCTGCCCGGCCGACGCGTTCGCACCGAGTAGCACCGTGTGCCGAGCCTCGGCGGGTGCCTGCGACGTCGCCGAGACCTGCACCGGATCGAGCGCGAGTTGTCCGACGGACGCCAAGAGCACGGCCGTCTGTCGCCCATCCACCGGTGCCTGCGACCCCGCGGAGAGCTGCAACGGCTCCGCGAACACCTGCCCGACGGACACCGTGAGTCCGTCCGGCACGGTCTGTCGCGCCTCTTCGGGCGTATGCGACACCGCCGAGACCTGCAACGGTACGACCGGCGCGTGCCCCACGGACGCGTTTGCACCGCCCTCGACCGTCTGCCGCGCCGCGGGCGGAGTCTGCGACCAGGCCGAGACGTGCACGGGATCCAGCGGCGCCTGCCCGGCGGACGCCAAGAAGCCCAACACGACCTCGTGCCGCGACGCCGTCGGCGCCTGCGACGAGACGGAGTTCTGCAACGGGACGGGCAACGCCTGCCCGGCGGATGCCTTCAAGGCCGCCAACACGGAGTGTCGCGGCGCGGCGGGTCAATGCGACGTCGCGGAGAAGTGCACGGGCTCGAGCGGTTCCTGCCCGACCGACGCCTTCAAGCCCAACGGGACGGCCTGCGATGACGGGTTCTTCTGCACCGGCCCCACCGGCGACACCTGCACGGGCGGGGTCTGCAGCGGCCCCGCCAACACGTGCAACGACAGCAACGTGTGCACGTCCGACACCTGCAACGAATCGACACGCACCTGCGACCACGGGACCAGCGAGCCGGCCTGCGGAGGCAAGATGACGGGCGGCGGGCAGATCTGGATCAACCGGACCAACAAGAAGGACAAGCGAAGCTTCGGCTTCAACGCCCAGGGAGATGCCCAGAGTCCGTCCGGGTCGCCCGGAGGGCCGAAGGGTCACTTCGACTACGTGAACCACGACACGGGCGTGAAGATCCACGGTCCGGTCACGTTCATCTACTACGCCTTCCCGACGACGAACGGAGGCGAGATCCGATTCGAGGTCACGGCCCGCCAGCACGACAAGGACGCCAACCGGCCGCACGACGAGAACGACCCCGACAACGACTGCATTCACTACTGCAAGTACAACGTGACGGCCCGCGACCGGGTCGACCCGGGCCACAAGTCGCCGTACGACACCCTCAAGGTCGAGTACGTCTCCGGCTCCTGCCCGGTGGAGAACACCGGCGACCAGAATCTCAGCGAGGGCAATATCCAGTGGCACAACTGAAGGAGGAAGCAGACATGAAGAGAACAGCGACCTGGACGGCGGCGCTCATCGTGATCCTCGGCGCCACGCTGGGGCTTCCTCCAGCGGCCCGGGCGGCGGACCAGACGGTGGCCACGGCCGGTGCCGGCGGCCTCTACCCAGCCGGCACCAGCTTCATGGCCGTGAGCGTGAGCGGGCTGCAGCTGGCCTTCGGCGCGGAGGTTCACGCCGACGGAAACGGACTGGGCGATTTCACCGCGGTGCTGCTCGGCCTCTCCGCGGGGGGACTCGAGCAGAACGTCAAGATCCAGGGGGCGGTCACGTCCGGCACGCGCAACGCCGTGAACGTGGCCGTTCTCTCCGGTACGGCCACTCTCGACCTCGGTGACGGGACGCCGGCCATGCCCGGAGTTCCGTTCACCGCCACCTTGACGACCGGCACCAACAACCTGGGAACCGTCGGGCTGGAGATCGTCGGCTTCTCGACCCTGCCCAACGCGACGCTCAACGCGGGAAGCCTCGCCTTGAGGACGGTGCCCGCAGAGTAGCGTGCTGTAGCGCAGCCTGACCGCCCCGCCGCCCTGGTCGAGCCCTTCGATCAGGGTGGGCGGGGCGGCTTTTTCCTTCTCCGCCGTCTCTTCCTTCCCGTTCGCGAGTCGCTCGGCCTCGGCGCCGCCGCGGCTCTTCCCCCGTGCCGCGAGGCGTTGGACGCGACGGACGGGGCGTACCACTTTTTGGCAGATCTCGTCCGCTTGCACCCGGCGACGGCGAGGCGGCCGGCCGGCCCGGTCCATCACGGCAACTCGCGCGCGGGTGACGGGTTACGAGCGCAGACCGGCCGTTCGAATCGAGGCGCGCATCTTGCAACTCGAGTGAGGAGCCGCTCTCGGCGTCAACCACGCGCCGAGGCGGAGGAGGAGCGGATCATTGAAGGCCTTCGCCATCCTGCTCGACTCGCGGCCGGCGTATCTGGAGCGTTCCTCCGGGCCCGCGTCGCTCCTCCTCGTGCCGCTGGGGCCGGCCACCGTGCTGCATCACATCAGCGACCGGCTGTCGGCGGCGGGCTACCCCCGGCTCACCATCGCCACGACCTTCGAGCCCGACGCGGAGTATCAGCGCCGGATCGCGGAATCCGGCGTGCGCGTGGACGAGATCCTGCCCGCGCGCGAGCTGGCTGCCCGCATATCCGACTACGAGCCCTCGGACTGGCTGATCGTGGTCGACCCGCGATGTTTTCCCGCGATCGGGCTGGTGCCGAGCGCGCTCCTCCTCGACGACGAGAGCGGCCCCCGGCGCGTGCGCCACCTCGTCGCCCTGGAAGCCCACCCCGGCGGCACCACCGAGCGCGTCCAGCTCGGACCGAACGGCACCGTGGGGCGCATCCAGCGTTACTACGATTACGCCACCTGGCCCTTCACTTCGGGAGTGGCCTGCTCGCTCGTGCCCGTATCGAGCACGATTGGCTCCATCGACCTGCCGCTCACGTCCCTCCGGGAGCTCCGCCGCAGCCTCGCCGCGCACGGCGTGCCCAGCAGCGACGTCTTCATCCGAGGCGGTGCCTTCGACCTCACGCAGGAGCGTGACCTGCTCGCCCTGTCCGACCGGATGGTGCTCGACTACTTCACGGCCCATCGCGGCGGCACCCACGGCTGGCAGAAGCTCGGCGCGGGCTCCGAGGTCGACCCCTCGGCGCGGCTGGTGGGGCCGGTGATCGTCCAGGACGGGGCCGTGATCGGTCCAAGCGCCACCGTCGTGGGGCCGGCGGTCATCGGGACGCGCGCGCGCGTGGAGCGTGAGGCCATGGTGGCGCAGTGCGTGGTGGGGGCGGACTCCGTGATCGGCCCGGGCCTCACCGTGCGCCACCGCGCCGTCTTCGGGTCCCTTGGCGAAGAGGGCGCGTCCCCCGCACCGCGGCCTCTCTATTACGAGCCGGCTTCCGCCCCGACCGTGGAGTCGTTCGACATGCAGGATGGCCGGCCGCGCCCTTCCGCGCTCTACGGGTCCCTCAAGACGGCGTTCGACGTGGCCGCCTCCGCCGTCGGCCTCGTCCTGCTGAGCCCGCTCCTCCTCCTGCTCGCCCTTCTCGTCAAGCTCGAATCGAAGGGACCGGTCTTCTACCGGGACCGGCGCGAGGGGAAGGGCGGGCGCGTCTTCGAATGCCTGAAGTTCCGAACCATGTGCGTGGGAGCGGACGCCCAGCAGCGAGAGCTGCTCGACCAGAACCAGGTCGACGGTCCCCAGTTCAAGCTGGCCCGTGATCCGCGCCTCACGCGCCTGGGCCCGTTTCTCCGGAAGATGAGCCTCGACGAGCTGCCCCAGCTGATCAACGTCGTCCGGCTCGAGATGAGCCTGGTGGGGCCGCGGCCGTCTCCATTCCGCGAGAACCAGATGTGCATCCCCTGGCGGGACGCGCGTCTATCCGTGCGGCCCGGGATCTCCGGCCTCTGGCAGGTGTGCCGGGACCGCGGTCCGGAGGGCGACTTCCACCAGTGGATCCACTACGACCTGCTCTATGTCCGCCACATGTCGTTCATCGTCGATCTCAAGATCCTGGCCGCCACGGCCCTGACCCTGGCCGGACAATGGCCGGCGCCCGTATCCTGGATCCTTTCGCCCCGGCATTCGGCGGGCGTGCCGAAGGCGCCGTCCATGACCGCTCCGTCGGACCCGCCCCCCGGCGGCATGGGGGCGCGCGAGCGCGGTCTCGCGCGCGCCGATCAGGAGAAGGCGGTCCACGCCCTCGAAGAACACGCCGGCGAAGGAGCACTCCGGCGGACTCCGGCGACCATCGCGAACGAAGGCGAGCTCGTGGGCCGGGTGGAGCGGGTCGGCCCCTGCCTGGCCGAACCCGCTCGTCCCATGGACTGAGACGCCGTCGCCGGTCAGGGCGTGAGCGGCGGCATCGCGTTGTACAGCTGCAGGACCTGTGACGCGGTGAGGGCGCTGTCGTAGATGCGCACATCGTCCACCAGGCCGCCCAGGTACGAGCCCCCTCCCGTCACACCCGGGTAATGGCCCACCCGCAGCTGTTGGAGCGTGGAGGCCGGCCCGGCCAGACCGGTCCAGGGCTGGCTGGCCTTGAGGACGGCGTCGACGTACAGCCGGCCCCCCGTGCGATCGGCTACGAATACGACCTGATGCCACCGGTTGTCGTTGTACCCGCTCGTCCGCATCGTGCACTCGCTCCCATCGTAGATGTAGTTCGCGTTGTCGCGCAGGAGCCAGGCACAGAGGTCGCCGTTGCTGAAGAAGATCTGATAGCCGTTGAACGAGCCCGCCGCGTACTTGTTGACGAGCCCCCGCAGCCCCACCGTCGTGCTCGTCTTCACCCAGGCGACCACGGTCAGCGGGAACGCGTCCAGCGCGGCCTTGTGGGCCACGCGCACGTAGTCGTTGGCGCCGTCGAAAGAGAGTCCCTTGCCGCTGCGTCCGGTCGTCCAGACGGGCCCGTTGACCAATGTGCCGGTGTTGCCGTTGCCGGAGGAATCGACGGCGGAGCTGCCGCTTCCCTTGTCGAACTTCCAATAGCCGAGGAGGCCCGAGGTCGTGGTGAAAGTGAAGTCTCCGGAGACGGCCAGCCGGCCCGCGCCGTCCCGCGAACGGACGCGATAGTGGTACGGCGTGCCCGGCGCCAGCCCGGTGACGGCCTGGCTGTGCGCCACCACCAGGCTCGGATTCACGACGGTGACGCTGCCGTAGGCGGTGGTGGGGCCGTACTCGACCTGGGAATCCGACGGTGTGTCCGTGCTCCAGCCGATCACCGCCCCGGACGAGGACACGCTCGAAGCCGCCACGCCCGAGATCACCGGCGCCGCCCCCGTGGCCATGGTCGTGAACGTGAAGTCGCCCGAGCCGGCGAGGTTGCCGGCGGCGTCCGCCGACCAGACGCGGTAGTGATACGTCGTCCCCGAGGCCAGCCCGCCCACGCTCAGGGAATGGGACAGGACCAGGCCCGCATCCAGGGGAGTGCGGCTGCCGTAGGCGGTGCTGGGGCCGTACTCCACCTGGGAGTCCGCCGGTTCGTCCGTCGTCCAGCCGATGGTCGCGCTGGTCGTCCCGATGCTGGCCGCACTCACGCCAGTGATCAGGGGCGGGACGTCGTCGGGCGCGGGCATGTCGTCGAAGAGGCTGAGGACCTCCGCGGCGGTGAGCGCGTGGTCGATGATCCGGACCTCGTCCACGATGCCGGCGAGGTACGAGGCCCCTCCGGTGACGCCTGGGTAATGGCCGAGGCGGAGTTCCTGGAGGGTCGAGGGTGCGCCTGCCGTACCCGTCCAGGGCTGGCTCGCCTTCTCGACTCCATCGAGGTACAGACGGCCCCCGTCCGTCCCGGCCACGAAGACGACGTGGTGCCACTGGTCGTCGTTGTAGCCACTCGTCCGCATCGTGCAGTCGGTGCCGTCATAGATGTAGTTGGAGCCGTCTCGCAGGAGCCAGGCGCACAGATCGCCGGCGTTGAAGAAGATCTGATAGCCGTTGAAGGACCCCGCGGCGTACTTGTTGACGAGACCCTTCACGCCCGTGCTCGTGCTCGTCTTGAACCAGGCGGACACGCTGAGCGGGAACGCGTCGAGCATGGCCTGGTGGGGAACGCTCACGTAGTCGTCGACGCCGTCGAGAGCGAGTCCCTGCCCGCCGCGGCCCGCCGTCCAGGCGGGGCCGTTGACGAGCGTGCCCGTGTTGCCGTTCCCGGAAGAGTCCGCGGCGGTGAGGCCCGCGGCGTCGTCCAGGGTCCAGTGGGCGATGTCCGGACCCGAGGTCGTGACCAGGGTGAGGGTGGCGGTGACGGACTTCGCCGCGTTCATGGTGACCACGCAGGCGGCCGCTCCCGAGCAGTCGCCGCTCCATCCCGTGAACGTGGATCCCGCGTCGGGGGCGACGGTGAGGGTGACGAGGGCGCCCGCCGGATAGATGGCCTCACAGGTTGCGCCGCAGTCGATGGCGGCGGGGGATGACGTGACGCGGCCGCTGCCCGTGCCGGCCTTGGCGACGGTGAGGACGAAGCTGGCGGTGGAGTCGAGGGCGAACGTCGCCGTCACCGACGTCGCCGCATTCATCGAGACGAGGCACGAACCGGTACCGGAGCACGCGCCGCTCCACCCGGAGAACGTCGAGCCCGCGGCGGGGGCGGCGGTGAGGGTGACGACCGTCCCCGTCGTGTAGCTCGCGCTGCAGGCCGCACCACAATCGATCCCCGCCGGCGAGGAGGTCACACCACCGCTGCCGTTGCCGGAGCGGACCACGGTCAGGGTCTGGGTCACGGGGTTCGGGTTGCCGCCATCGTATCGGGCGCGGGCGGGAAGGGTGAAGAGCTTCGTGGTTCCGACGGGATCCACCCAGGGCCAGGGATTGGCCCCGAAGAAGGCGGGCTTGCTGGTCAGGTACAGCGAGTCGGGGAGCGCCTGGTCGAAGCCGCTGGCCCAGCGGACCGTCCTCGTCGCGTAGTCGTAGTTGCCGTGCCGGTGCGTGGTGGTGACCACTCGCTGGTCAGGGGGCGCGTTCCAGTCCGTGGGCGTATAGCCGATCCTCCAAAGCCCGACCGGATCGTCCTCCCAGGGCCACAAGTCCTCGTAGGCGAAACCACTGAAGGGCGCGGCGCTCTGGTTCGCGGTGCCGAGCACGTTGCCCACGAAGCTGTAGTAGTAGTGGCCGTACATGAGGCCGATGGCGCGCCGGCTGGCCGTGTCCGGGTAGGACCGGCGCTTGCCCGTGGCGTGATTGCGGAAGAACGTGTTGTCGACGGCGCCGCCCCAGGTGTCGTCGCCGTCGATGTTGAAGGACTGGTTCCCCTCGAACAACTCGAAGTGCGGGCACGTCAGGTGCGACGCATTGAGGCCCGTCTCCATCCACTCCAGGAAGTTCCCGATGTAGCCGTTGTCGAAGTAGTTGTACCCGATCACATTGCCGCCCCCGGAGGCCCGCATCACCATGACCTTGTTCGCGTTGATGAAGATGTTGTTCTCCACGAGGCTGTCCGCGGTGTACCGCGCGAGCGAGAGCATGTAGCCGTCGCCGCCCGGGTAGGGGTTGGGGGTGTCGTGGACGTAGCTGTCGCGGAGGACGCAGCGGAAGCAGCTGTCCAGGGCCACGCTGTCGCCGAGGGACCAGTCCGATTCGACGTTCTTCACCCAGGAGTACATGGCGAACCGCACGGTGATGTTGTCGTCCTGGCCGCCGCGGACGTAGAGGTCCTCGATCCCCGCGAACTTCGCCCCATAGGGGATGGTGTAGCGCGTGACCTGCGCGGTGTGCGCGGTGTCGAACGCGATGTGCAGCGGCGTCGTGAACGAGACGGTGTTGCCGCTGATGGACGCGACCTCGAGCATCTGCCCGACCGGCCGGTCGTAACGCGTGAACCAGCCTCGGCCCTCCCCACCCGGCCTCACCGCGCCGTCGATGCCCCAGTACACGTAGGCGTTGTCCGTCGTCTCGTCCAGGACGACGAGCTGGCCCACGCTGAGCCCGGCCGTGCTCACCACCTGGACGGAGGTGGCGCCCTTGGGGGCGTTGGCGGTGAGGTTCGTGGAGCCCGCCTCCTCCAGCCAGCGCTCGCCGACCAGGAGGAGGGGGTTGGGCGAGGTCGTGGTCTTCTTGAGCTTCGTCGCCGCCGGTCCCGCCCCGCGCAGGACGATGCCCTTGCTGATCTGGATCGGGAAGGCCCCGTTGACCAGGAAGTCGCCGGCGGAGAGGCGCACCACCTGTCCCGCGGGACACGCGTCGATCGCGGCCTGGATGCCGGCGGTGGCGTCGCTCGCGCCATTGCCGTAGGTCGAGGCGTTGACGGTCGCACAGATGGTGGTGCGGGCCGGGATGCCGCCGGGAATGCCGGGGTTCCACACGGTGCGACGCTCCGGCGGGAGGATGTCCGCCCCCGCGGGAAGGGCACGCACGAGGATCCCGAGGGCCGCGACCAGGGGAAGGAGCGAAGAGCGGAGGGGCGCGACACGACGACCGTCGACCCTTCCGGCGGAGGGAGTGCCGGACATGGTTCGTCTCCTTGCATTGGGAGGCCAAGGCGCGGCTTCCCTGCTTGGAGGCCAAAATAGGATGTCGGCGGCGGCGCGGGTATACGGAGAATCCCTTAGAAACCCCGCTCGTCGGGCCTTAGCCGATCAAAGTGCAGAGCGCGCGGGACATCGCCGCGTGATCTGGCGCACGCTCCGGACTGGTCGATGAAGAATCCCTCACGCGGTCAGGCCAGGTCGCGGCGCAGCCGGGCCAGGATGCGTTGCGCGGCGCGGCCGTCGCCGTAGGGATTCACCGCGTTGGCCATGGCGTCGTAGGCCCGCGGATCGTCGAGCAGGCGGGCCGTATGACCCACGATGGCTTCCGCGCGGGGGCCGGTGAGAATAGCCGTCCCCGCGGCGACGCCCTCGGGCCGCTCGGTCGTGTCGCGCATGACGAGCACGGGCTTGCCGAGCGATGGCGCCTCCTCCTGCACGCCTCCCGAGTCCGTGAGGATCAGGCGGCACCGCGCCATCAAGGCCACGAAGACGCGGTATCCCTGGGGCGCGATCAACCGTACGTTCCTAAGCCCGCCGAGCAGCCGGTCGACGTGTCCCTTCACCTCCGGGTTGAGGTGCACGGGGTACACGAAGCGGTGATCGGGATAGCGGTGGGCGAGGGTGGTGATGGCCTCGCAGATCTGACGGATCCCTTCCCCGAAGTTCTCGCGCCGATGGCCGGTGATGAGGACGAAGGGCACGTCCGCCCAGTCCGCGCCGAGGAGGGCGGAGAGCGAGGCGTGCACGCCCTCGCGGACTCCCGGCTTCTCCTGCTGCGCGACCTCCATGAAGAGCGCGTCCACCACCGTGTTTCCGGTCACCTCGATGCTCGCGTCCGGAACGCGCTCCGCGAGCAGCGCCGCCCGGGCCGCCTCCGTCGGCGCGAAGTGGAGGGACACGATGGGGGAAGCGAGGCGCCGGTTCGCCTCCTCCGGGAACGGCGACCAGATGTTCCCCGTGCGCAGGCCGGCCTCGACGTGGCCGATCGGTATCCGGCGGTAGAAGCAGGCGAGCGCGGCCACGAGCACGGTGGTCGTGTCGCCCTGCACGAGGGCCATGTCGGGAGCGGCCGTCTCCAGCCAGCCGTCGATCTTCTCCATCAAGCGCGCGGTCAGCCCCGCCAGCGTCTGCTGGGGGCGCATGACGGCGAGGTCGGCATCCACGCCGAAGCCGAACTGGTCGGCCACCTGCTGGAACATCTCGCGGTGCTGCCCCGTGGCCACGACCCGGCAGCCCAGGTCGCCGGACTCCTGGAGGGCGGCGATGACCGGAGCCATCTTGATGCCCTCGGGGCGCGTGCCCATGAACACGGCCACCGTCTTGCGGGATCCCATGAGGGGATTCTCTGCTCAGTGCGCGGGCCGCGCGAGGCCGGCGCGGCGCTTCAGGATCTCGCCCGCCGCCAGCCACAGGTATTGGGCGTTGGTGACGAGATAGCGCTTCCACATCTTGCGGGGCTCCATGAGAAGCCGCCAGCCCCATTCCAGCCCCAGCGCCTGCAGCATGGGCGGGGCACGACGCACGTAGCCGGCCAGCACGTCGAAGGACCCGCCGACACCCATGATGACGGGTACGTCGAGGGCCTCGCGGTGCCGCTCGCACCAGATCTCCTTGAACGGAGTGGGCATCCCGACGAAGAGCATGTGGGGCGCCGCGCGGCGGATGTCTTCGATGACGTCCGCGTGGGCTTCCCGGCCGAAGTAACCGTCGCGGAAGCCCGCCACTACGAGGTGAGGGAAGTCGCGCGCGCATCGGCGGACCAGCTCCTCCACGACCTCGCGCCGGGCGCCCAGGAAATAGACACGGAGCCCGTGCGCGGACGCCCCCTCCAGCAGCCTCGCCATCATGTCGACGCCGGCCACGCGCTCGGGGAAGGGGCGGCCGGCGAGCCGTGACGTCCAGACCACGGACATGCCGTCGGCCACGACCAGATCCCCGTCGCGGCACGCCTGCCGCAGCTCCGCATCGCGCCGCATCATGCACAGGATGGCCGCGTTGGCGGTGATCACCGTGCGCGGCGTGCGCGGGTCCCGGCACCATTGCAGGCATCGGTCGACCGCCGCCCCCATCGTGACGGGGTCGAAGGGACAGCCGAGCAGCTCAGGCCGATCGCTTCGATTCAAGCGTTTCCCTGGCCCCGTCCGGGGCCTCGCGGGCCGCCTGCCACACCGCGGCCTGGGCGGCGTTGGCGCGGCGGGTGGCGGCGCGCTTGCCGCGGACCAGGCAATCTCGTTGATACCGGCGCAGGAAGCGGCGGAAGTCCGGGTCGTCATAGCGCGCGACCCCGCGCGCCGCGCTCGAGAAGTAGCCCCAGAGCATGGCCGCGCTGCCGTAGAAGACGGGCGGCTTGAGCAGACGGTAGAGAGCGCTGGCCAGGAGGAAGAGGGGAGCGGTGCCCATGAAGTACTGCCCGAAGCCGGTGCGCACCCGCCCGGCCCAGAGGCCCTTCTGGCTCGATCCCATCGGCCGCAGGTGGAGAAACCGCAGCTCCTCGTCGTCCACGCTCTCCGCGATCCATCCGAGCAGCCGGCAGCGGTGACAGTCGATGCCGTCCCACATCACCTGGCGCACGAAGCCGCCGATCTCACGGAAGCAGCTCGTCCGGTAGAACTTCGACGCCCCCACCGACATCTCGTCCCCGATGGTCTCGGGGACGAGCGACCCGTCCCGGGCATGGAAGTAGGGCTTGCCGGACGTGGTGCCGAGCCGCGGATCGGCCTCCATGCGCGCGATCAGCCCCTCGAAGTACCGGGGGGGAAGCACGAGGTCGAGGTCGAGCTTGCAGAGGTAGTCGAAGCCGTCGAGGTCGACCTCGGCCAGGCCGGCGTAGAAGGCCTCGATGACGCCCGGTCCCACACTGCGTCGTCCGCGGTTCGACCGGCGTACCACCCGAAGGTACGGCAACTTGCGCGCGTACTCCTCCAGGATGGCCGGCGTCGCGTCCGTGGAGCCGTCGTCGATCACCACCCACAGCGCGGGCGGGAGCGTCTGCGCGGCCACGCTGTCCAGCGTGCGGCGCATGTACTTCGCCTCGTCACGGCACGGCGAGATGAGCACGTAACGACGGTTGGCGTTCATGGAGGTCCGGTCGCCTCGGGCGGAGGAGCCCGTGGGACAGTGAACCACGGCCCGGCGCGGGCGGGATACACCACGAACGTGCCAACGGGCCGCCCGAGCGTGGGGGGCCGGACCGGGCGATGGACAGGGTCAGACGGCGTGCGAGACTCGGTAGGATGGCGGAGCGTGCCCAGGCGACCGGTCGCCTTCTCGTTCTCCTCCTCGTCTGCCTCCCGCCCGCGGCCTGCCGAGGGAGGAGCGTGGGCGTCGCGACCACGGCGGCGGAAGGCAGCGGCCCCGGGTCGGCGGCCGGCGCCTTCCACGGACCGACGACCGCCGACATCATGCCCCCCGAGCGGCGGACGACCTGGAAACCGGGAATCCCCGGCGGCATCCCCTCGCTCACCGTCGTCTGCGCCACCGTCGAGGCCACCGGCTACGGCAACGGCGCGGTCGACGCCACGGCGGGCATCCAGAACGCGATCGACGCCTGCCCCCCCGGCCAGGTCGTAAGGCTCTCCGCCGGCGAATTCCTCGTCAACGGGGCGCATCCCATCACCATCAACAAGGGCATCGTCCTGCGCGGTGCGGGGCCGTCGGCCACGCGGCTCACCAAGACGACGACCGCGGCCAACCCCGTCATCCTCGTCGGACAGCGATGGCTGGAAGAGGCGGGTTCCGTGAAGCTCACGGCGGACGCGCCCAAGGGCGCGACGTCGGTGGCGGTGTCCAGCGTTGCCGGATTCGCGCCCGGCCAGCTCGTGCTGCTCGACGAGACGACGGACGATTCGTACGTGTACTGGGGCACGGACCCGGCGGTGGCCCCGGGGGCCCAGGGACGCGGCTGGTTCACCCGCTTCGATCGTCCGGTGGGACAGATGCTCGAGATCGCTTCGATCGTCGGGAGCACGGTCTCGTTCACGACGCCGCTGCACATCTCCTTCGACACCGCGCACGCCGCCGAGCTCACCCGCTACCGCCTCCCCTTCGGGGCGCGGTCGGCTGGGGTCGAGGACCTCTACGTTCGCGGCGGTCAGGACGACAACGTCACGCTACGGTTCGCGATGTACTCCTGGGTCCGCAACGTCGAGTCGGACTGGTCCACCGGCGACAGCTTCGCGCTCGACGCGTGTTTCCGGTGTGTGCTCCGCGACAGCTATGCCCACGACACGCCCAACCCCTATCCGGGCGGAGCGGGCTACATGCTGTCGTTGGCCCTGCACACCGCGGACAGCCTGGTGGAGAACAACATCTTCACGAACGGCAACAAGGTCATGGTCATGCGCGCTTCCGGCGGCGGAAACGTCATCGGGTACAACTACTTCGACAACGGATACATCGGCAACAACCTGGGCTGGATGGAGACGGGCCTCAACGCCTCGCACCTGACCTGCCCGCACTTCGAGCTGTTCGAGGGGAACCAGGCCTTCAACATCGACGGCGACGACACCTGGGGAGGCGCGGTCTACAACACGTTCTTCCGGAACCACGCGATGGGCAAACGACGGTCGTACCCGGACGTCAGCAGCCGGCGCGCCATCGGCCTCATGTACGGCCACTACTACTACAGCTTCGTCGGCAACGTCCTGGGCACGGCGGACGAGAATCCGGCCCCGTTCGCGGCCTTCGCCTACGAGGACACCTGGCCCTGGAAGAACGATCCCGTGGGCCTCTGGAGACTCGGATATACCCCGAAGGACTGGGATGCGCGCCCGGATGCGCGCGTGTTGAGCACGACGCACCGCCACGGCAACTTCGACTACGCGACCAGCTCCGTTCACTGGACGAGCGGGTTCGATCAGACCCTGCCCGCTTCCCTCTATCTCTCGGGCAAGCCGGCCTTCTTCGGCGACAACCCGTGGCCGTGGGTGGATCCGGAGGGGGCCAGGAAGGTCCACACCCTTCCCGCCCGCGCGCGCTTCGACGCGGGCCGGTCCGCCACCGCCGGCCGCTGACTAGTGGCCGGGCCTCTCGTCCCCGACGTCCGGGGCGTCGAATTCCTCGAAGACGGGCATCCGCACGAGCCCCAGGGCGATCGCGTATTTGATCAGCTCGGCCCGGTGATGCACGCCCAGCTTCCGCATGAGGTGGTAGGTGTGGACCTCCGCCGTCTTCACGCTGCGGCCGAGCCGCCCCGCGACTTCCTTGAGCGAGAGCCCGTCGGCGAGCAGCTTCAGCACCTCGCGCTCGCGGCCGGTCAGGAGGTCGTAGCGTGTGCGCGTGCGCGCGAGGGGCTGCCCGCGCTCGTCGAGCACCCGCTCGAGGGCCGCGGGACTCAAGTAGCGCCGGCCCGCGGCCACGGCCTCCACGGCATAGGCGAGCTGAGGGACGGGAACGTCCTTGAGCAGGTAGCCGCCCGCGCCCGCCTCGAGACAGCGGGCCACGAGGAGGTCGTCGACGTGCATGGTCAGGATCAGGACCTTGACCTCCGGCCACGACTGCGTGATGCGGCGCGTGGCCTCGATCCCGTCCAGACCGGGCATCTCGATGTCCATGATGACGATGTCCGGCCGCAGGCGCTCGACTTCGCTGACGGCGGCCTGGCCGTTCGCGGCCTCGCCCACCACCTCCATCAGCGGCTGGTCACGCAGGACCGCCTTCAGTCCTTCGCGGAAGAGGGCGTGATCGTCGCACACCAGCGCCCGGAGCTTGCGCGTCAATCGGCGGGGCCGCAGGGCAGGGGCAGCCTCACCTCGATCCGGGTGCCGCGGCGGCGGCGCTCCCGATCCTGCACATCCCGCGATCGCACGTGCAACTGGCCACCGAGGGCTTCCATCCGCTCGCGCATCGAGCGCAGGCCGAAGCTCAGGGCCGGCGCTCTTCGGCCCGTGGAGAAACCGATGCCGTCGTCCTCGATCGTCATCACCACCGTCGGCCCCGCCGCCACCGTCGCCGTGACCGTGACGCGGGCGGCACGGGAATGCCGGACGACGTTGGAGAGCGCGCCCTGCAGGACGCGGAACAGGGCCGCCTGATGGGGCGGGGGGAGAGGCATGGCCAGGCCTCGCCCCCGCAAGCGCGTCTTGATGCCGGTTCGCCTTGCGAACTGGCGGAGGGTGAGGCGGACGGCGGTGGGAAAGCCGACCTCGTCGAGGAGCGGCGGACGGAGGCCGACGAGGACGTGGCGGAGCGACGCGATGACTTCCGTCACCAGGGCCGCCGACTCCGCGAGGGTGCGGGTGGCGTCTCCCATCCGGCCTTGCGCGAGATTCGTGGCCGTCCGGGCGAGGGAATACTTGAGGACGGCCAGGCTGCCCATCTCCTCATGCAGCTCGCGGGCGAGGCCATTTCCGTCGTCGCTCGTGCCGGCGAGTGGCCGGGGAGCGGGGCTTCGAGTCGCGGTCCGGGAGGGATGGTGGATTCGCCTCCGGGTGTCCATGCCCGTGGGCATCGCGCCGCCGCCGGCGATCTCTCCTGGCCCCGCCACCGCAGCTCCCTCCCCGTGAACGCGAACGTCATGGGCCCGCGGCCCTTCGCGCCCCTGGCCGCCCGGCTACCCCTCGATGCGGCGGGTTGCCGGAAGCGGCCTTCCTCGGTGCTCCGGGACGTACTTGATCAGGAGCTGTGCAGGACGGTACCGGGAAAACGTACCCCTGGTCGTGCGATCCCTCACAGTGTGGGGGAACACGTGCGCGTGATCACGCCCGGCAACGGAGGAACGAAACGCAATGCGCGTCGCTGGTGGTCATGCCGGGCGGCGATCGGTCAGGCCAGGCCGAGCTTGCGGCGGAAGTAATCGAGCGTGCGCTGCAGGCCCTCGGCGAGCGCGACCTTCGGTTCCCAACCGAGCAGCGTGCGGGCGCGCGTGATGTCGGGCTGCCGGACGCGCGGATCGTCGACGGGGAGGGGGCGGGTGACGATGCGGCTCTTCGATCCGGTGAGGGCGATGATCGTCTCCGCGAGCTGGCGGATGGTCAGCTCGCTGGGGTTGCCGATGTTGACGGGGTTGACCTCGTTCGAGGAGATGAGCCGGTAGAGCCCGTCCACGAGGTCGGAGACGTAGCAGAGGCTGCGCGTCTGGCTGCCGTCGCCGAACACGGTCACGTCCTCGTTGCGCAGGGCCTGACTCAGGAAGGCGGGGATGGCGCGTCCGTCCTCCACCCGCATGCGCGGCCCGTACGTATTGAAGATGCGGACGATCCGCGTCTGCACGCCGTGCACGCGGTGATAGGCCATGGTCATGGCCTCGGAGAAGCGCTTGGCCTCGTCGTACACGCCGCGCGGCCCCACCGGGTTGACGTTCCCCCAGTAGTCCTCGCGCTGGGGGTGCACGAGGGGATCGCCGTACACCTCGGAGGTGGAGGCGAGCAGGAAGCGCGCGTTCTTGGCCTTGGCCAGGCCCAGCGCGTTGTGCGTGCCCAGGCTGCCGACCTTGAGCGTCTGGATGGGCACGCGCAGGTAGTCGATGGGGGAGGCCGGGCTCGCGAAGTGGAAGATGAGGTCGAGCGGCCCTTCGATGGCGATGTAGTTCGTGACGTCGTGCTTGACGAGCACGAAGTCGCGGCCGGTCAGGTGCTCGATGTTGGCCACGTCGCCGGTGATGAGGTTGTCCATCCCGATGACGGAGTGGCCGCGGTCGAGCAGGTACTCGGACAGATGGGAGCCGATGAAACCGGCGGCCCCGGTGACGAGGGCGCGCACTAGTACGCGTGCTTCTGGCCGAAGCCGCGGAACAGCGTCAGTATGAGGATCTTGATGTCGAGCAGCAGCGACCAGTTCTCGATGTAGTAGAGGTCGTACTCGATCCGCTTCTCGATCGAGGTGTTCCCGCGCCAGCCGTTGACCTGGGCCCAGCCCGTGATCCCGCTCTTCACGCGGTGGCGCAGCATGTACTGGGGAATGTGCTCCTTGAACTGCTGCACGAAGGGCGGGCGCTCGGGCCGCGGCCCCACCAGGCTCATGTCCCCGAGCACGACGTTGATGAGCTGGGGGAACTCGTCGAGGTTGAAGCGGCGGAGCCAGATGCCGATGCCGGTGCGGCGAGGGTCGTGCGGAGAGGCCCAGACCGGGCCCGTGTTCTCCTCCGCGTTGTGGACCATGGTCCTGAATTTGTAGATCTGGAACGTCTTGCCGTCGAGGGTCATGCGCTCCTGGCGGAGCAGCACCGGTCCCCGCCCGCCCTTCAACTTGATGAGGAGGGCGATCGCGGCCAGGAAGGGCATGAAGAGGAACACGAGCACGGTGCCGATGAGCACGTCCATGACGCGCTTGACCATGCTGTTCCAGCCCCGCAGCGGCACCTCGCTGAGGCTGATGATCGGGATCCCGTCGAGGTCCTCGAGGACGGCCTTGATCGTGGCGTACTGGACGAGGTCGGGCACCACCTTGATGTCCACGCATTCGTTGCTGACGCTCTTGATGAGGCGCAGCAGCTTGGCGTGCTCCTCGAGGGGGAGCGCGACGTAGAGCTGGTCGGCGCGGTGCGTCGCCGCGACCTGGGTGGCCTGGTCCAGCGTCCCCAGGATCGGGATGCCGCCTCTCTCCTTCACCGCGGGGGCGGCATCGTCCACGAAGCCCACGAGGCGGAAGCCGAGCTCGCGATGGGCCAGGATCGTCTCCGCCACCTGCTGGCCCAAGTCGCCCGCGCCCGCGACGAGGACGCGCCGGACGTTGTACCCGGCCGTCCACATCCTCTTGAGATAGGCGCGCAGGGCGGAGCGGGCGCCGTTGAGGGCGAGCACGTCCAGCAGCACGAAGAGGGCCATGACGGCCTGGCTGTACTCCCAGAGCGGCGCGACGTCGGGCTGGAACTTGTAGTAGACGCGGACGTAGAGAGTGGCCCCGAGGACGAGGGCGGTGCCGATGAGGACGCTGAAGAGGATCGCGAAGAACTCGTCGATCCGGCTGCGGCCGCGCTTGAGCTGGTACAGGCCGTGGAAGTAGAGGACGGCCGGCCAGAGCACGACGATGACGGGGATGAGGACGAGGTAGCGCGAAAGGGCGGGCACCCCCTTGGTGACGGGGACCGCCTCGAGCACGAGGTCCGAATGGAAGCGCAGGAAGTAGGCGAGAACCCAGGCCAGGACGGTGGAGATCACGTCCACCAGGACGAAAACGCCGACCATGATTCGCGTCTGGAATTTCACCATGTGGGCGAGTGGGTCGGGACGAACCCGTCCGCCAGGGCCTCCTTCACGAAGGCCCGGAAGCGAGCCTCGAACACCTGGCGGCTGTGCGCCTCGGCGTGAGCCCGGAGCGTGGTCGTATTAAATCGCAGGCCTTCCAATGAGTCAACGGCGGCCCGCAGGGAGGCCGCCGTAGGTTCTTGAAATAGCACGCCCGTCTGCCCCGGAAGGACCGTCTCCCGGCCCCCGCCCTCCGCGAAGACGACCGCGGGCCGGCCGCAGGCCATGGCTTCGAGGGGCACGATCCCGAAGTCCTCGACGCTGGCCATGACGACGGCCCGGCATCCGCGATAGAGATCGCGCAGGGTGACGTCGTCCACGGGGCCGAGCAGCTCCGTCTCGCGTCCGGCGAGCGCGCGCAGCCGGGCCGCTTCCGGACCGCCGCCGACGACCTTGAGGGGCCGCGGTCCCTTCCGGTACGCGTCCAGGATCAGCTCGATCCTCTTGTAGGGCACGAGAGCGGAGACCACCAGGTCATAGTCTCCCTCCGGCCGGCCGTCCGGTGTGAAGAAGTCGGTATCGACGGGCGGAGGGATCACCTTCGCGTCCCGGCCGTAGTACCGGCGGATCCGGCCGGCGACGTACGCGCTGTTGGCCACGTAGCCGTCGACCCCCCCCGCGGTGGCCACGTCCCAGGCGCGCAGCGCCTCGGCGATCGTCGGGATGACGGCGGCGGTGAGGCCCGCCACCCGCCCCGGCCCGAAGTAGTCGTCGTAGCGGTCCCAGACGTAGCGCATGGGCGTATGGCAATAGCAGAGATGCCGCGCCGTCGGCGCGACGCGCACGCCCTTGGCCACGCAATGCGAGCTGGAGATCACGAGGTCGAAGGCGGACAGGTCGATGGATGCGGCGGCGGCGGGGAAGAGGGGCAGGTACCGGCGGTAGTGCGTCTCCACCGCGGGCAGGTGCTGGACGAACGTGGTGCGGATGTCGCGGGCCTCCAGCTCCGGGGCCACGGAGCCTCGGATATGGAGGAGCGTGAAGATCGGCGCGTCCGGAAAGAGCCGGGCCAGCGAGAGCAGCACCTTCTCGCCGCCGCGCATTCCGGTCAGCCAGTCGTGGACCAGCGCGGTTTTCAGCGCGCTTCCTCGGCCGTGGCTTGCGCGGGGACGGGCACGCCCAGCACCTTCATGTACCCGCTGTGGATCGCGCGCACGGAGCGCTCCCAGCTGAACTGGGCGACGCGCGCGTGCCCTCGCTCCACCAGGGTCGCGCGCAGGGCGGCGTCGCCCAGCACTCGGTCGAGGCCGCTCGCGATGTCCTCGACGCTGTAGGGATCGACGAGGACGGCGGCGTCACCCACTACCTCGGGCAGCGAAGAGATACGGGAGGTGACGACGGGCGTGCCCGAGGCCATGGCCTCCAATGGCGGCAGCCCGAACCCCTCGTAGAGGGACGGGAACGCGAACACGGAGGCCAGTCGATAGAGGGCGGAGAGCGTCGAGTCGGGCACGAACCCGAAGAAGCGGACCTCGTGGCGTACGCCCGCAGCTTCGACGCGCCGGCGGAGCGAGCCGTACTTGTTGATCTCGTCGCCGATGATGAGGAGCTTCAGGTCCTCGTGGCCCGGACGCTGCTTGAGCAGGCCGAAGGCGTCGACCAGGCGCTCGAGGTTCTTGTGGGGCTTGATGTTCCCGGCGAAGAGGACGAAGCGGCCGCGGATCTGATAGCGCTCCTTGACCCGCTCCATCTCCTCCTCGCCCGGGTGCTCGAGGAGGGCGGCGTCGATGGCGTTGGGCACCACCTGCACGCGGTCCGGATCGGCATTCGGATAGAAGCGCAGGATGTCGTGGCGCGAGGCTTCGGAGACGGTGAAGACGAGCGAGCTGTGCGCGATGGCGTGTCCCATCATGCGCTGGGCATAGCTGAGGGCCATCCGGTTGGGCAGGTATTCGGGAAAGAGAAGGTGGATGCAGTCGTGGATGGTGACGACGGTGCGGCGCCGGCAGAGCAGGGGCAGGACGTAGTGGGGCGAATGCAGCAGGTCGATCCCCAGCCGCCGCAGCTTGATCGGGATGGAGATGTGCTCCTGGAGCCGGTATCCGCGCGAGCCGTCGACCACGGGCACGAAGTTCTCGGCCAGGTCGCGCAGCGTGGCCTCGTCCGCGGGATCGCAGAAGAGGAAGTAGGTCGACTCGCGGTCGAGGTGCGCGAGATGGCGGACCAGGTTCCGGACGTAGGTCCCGATCCCGTAGTCGCGCCACTTGCGCACGTCGATGGCGATTCGAGGCATGGAAAGTATCAAGTCAGGGGGGCACTCACGCGTCATTCCCGATGGGCGTTCGCGACCCCCCTGAAACCCCCTCGCGCGGCACCACCGCAAGCGGCGCTGCCGCGCTCTGCGCTCGGCTTTTTGGCCTGTCCACCGTAGCACGAAGAGCTTCCGCGGCGGCAACGAAAACGGGGCGCTAACGGCCGAAAAGAGCGAGGCCGAGGATCGCACGCGCTTCCGCGCGCCGCTCCCGTCCGCCCGTCCCGGGCCGCGCGCTCAGCCAGCCCCAGGCCGCCCCTCCGGCCATCCACGCGCGCAGCGCGATCCGCTCCGCCGCGGAGTTGTGCTTGGCGTAGAAGCGCAGGTGGCTGCGGTGGTACTCGAGGCGCGCCCGCGCGGGAGCGCGGTCCATGCTGCGGCCGAGATGGTGCACGACCTCCGCGCCGGGCGTGTAGAGGACGCGCCCACCCGCGGCGCGGACCCGGAGGCAGAGGTCGACGTCTTCTTCATACAGGAAGAAGGACTCGTCGAACCCGCCCACCGCGTCCAGGACCGCCTTCCGGGCCAGGAAACACGACGCGGAAACCCAATCCGGCTCCCGTTCCTGCGCGGCGAGGGCGGCGGCCTGGCGGAGGGCCTCCGCGTCGCCCGCCTTGACCCCGCGCACGAGCCGCCCCTGCCGCCACTCCGCGATCGGCGTGAGCGAGGGGCCGAACGAGACCTGGGGGGCGCCGTTCGTCCCGACGGTGCGCGGGCCCACGAGGGCGACGTCGGGTCGAGCCTCCAGGATCGCGACGAGCGCGGGCACCGCTCCCGGCCGGACCTCGCAATCACTGTTGACCACGAGCACGAAGGGGCCGCGCGCCGCGCGCAGGCCGAGGTTGTTCGCGCGCGAGAAGCCGACGTTCGTCGCGCTGGCCATGACCTGCACCTCGGGAAAGCGCGCGCGGACGGCGTCCACCGATCCGTCGGTGCTCGCGTTGTCCACCACGATCGTCTCCAGGGGCACGCCCGCATGCGCCCGCAGCGCCTCCAGGCAGCGCAGGAGGTCGTCGCGCGTGTTGTACGAGACGACCAGCGCGCTGACGCGCGGAGCGGGACCGCCAGTGGACGCGCTCACCGCCGCCCGGCCGCGCGGGCGAGGGCGCGCCGGGTGCGGCGCGCCGTCTCCGCCCAGGAGAACGACGTTGCGAGGGCCAGGCCGCGGCGCACGAGGTCCGCGCGCAGCGGGCCCTCGCGCAGCACGCGGTCGATGGCGGAGCCCACGGCGTGTTCATCGCCGGGCTCGACGAGCAGCGCGGCCACTCCGAAGGTCTCGTCGAGGGCGGGCCGGAGGCTCGTCACCACCGGCAGCCCGCGCGTCATCGCCTCCAGCACGGGGAGGCCGAAGCCCTCGTATTCGGAGAGGAGGACGAACACGTCGGCGGCGGCGTAGCGCGCGACCAGCCCGGCGTCGCTGACGTGGCCGGAGACGCGGACGGCGTCCGCGATGTCCAGCTCCGCGGCCAGGGCCTCGATGTCGAGCGGGGGATGCGTGCGGTTGTCGCCCACGACGTCGAGGCTCAGGCCGGGCCAGGAGCGGCGCAGGGACGCCACCGCGCGCAGCAGGACGGGCAGGCGGCGCCGGTTCAGGATCGCGCCCGCGGTGAGGATCATGGGCCCGCGCACATCGAGGCCGCGGCGCGCCGCCTCGCGATGGGGCATGGGAGGCAGGTCGTCCGCGGCGGCCAGAGGCACGTAGGCGATGCGCGGGGCGAGGTCGGGAAACCGCTGCGCGATCTCGCGGCGCGTGAAGTCGGAGCAGGCCAGTATGGCGCGCGAGGCCCGCATGCTCGCCGCCACCAGCAGGCGCCGCCGGATCCCGTCGAAGGCGGCGAAGTCGTCCGGCCAGGCGAAGAAGGACAGGTCGTGCACGGCGGTCACGCGCGGCCGCATGCTGGTGAGCGGGCAGGTGTAGGCGGGGCAGAAGAGCACGTCGACGGCGTCTCGCTCGGCCGCGCGCGCGAGGCGCCGCTCCGCCCACCAGAGGCCGCGCTCGCGCCCCGACCCGAGCGCGCGCGCCTCCACGCCCGGCAACCCGAGGACCGGGTCCTCGGGCAAGGAGCCCGCGCAGTAC